>Ga0315338_1004825_pt1 | contig 10264 bp, 10 predicted proteins | sample ASW8metaG_FD_204518 | JGI IMG/M metagenome (GOLD analysis project Ga0315338, IMG submission 204518) | Ammonia-oxidizing marine archaeal communities from Monterey Bay, California, United States - ASW #8 | ecosystem: Environmental > Aquatic > Marine > Coastal | place: USA: California | collected...
CCCCTCCAGAATCCATTGCTGTTGTCGATGGCGTCGTAGATGCGCTTTGCCTTGGCGTCGTTTCGAACAGCCATTGCGGCAGTGCCGCCCATGTCTTCGATCCACTTGAACACTAGGCCGCACACGAAGATGGCGAAGACCGGCGGTGTGTTGTAGCGAGAGTCCTTGTCGGCGTGCAGGTCGTATCGCAGCATGGCGGGCAGGTCGCGGTGGGCCTGTTCGAGCAATGTTCGTCTGATGACAACCATCGTGACACCGGCGGGGCCGAGGTTCTTCTGGCTGCCGGCATACACCATGGCATGTTTCGACCAGTCGATTGGACGGCTGAACATCTCGGAACTCATGTCGGCGATCAGCGGTGCCGGGGCTTGCGGCGGGGCGTTGAACCGGGTGCCGTAGATGGTGTTGTTGGAGCAGTACGCCGCATAGACGGGGTCCTTGCTCCAGTGAATGTCGTTGTCGGCGGGGAGCGACCGAAAGCCCCCGTCTTCGCCGTCGAACGCCACGTGGACGTCGCCGATCACTCGTGCATCGGCAATAGCTCGTTTCGTCCACGCGCCGGTGTGCAGGTAGTCCGCGGTGCGGCCTTCAGCGAGAAATGCAAGAGCGATCATGGCGAACTGCATGGATGCGCCGCCTTGGAGGAACAGCACTTCGAAGTCATCGGGAATGTCGCCAATACGACGGCATGTCGCTTTCGCTTCTTCAAAGACACGATCGACCACTGTTCCTCGGTGGGAGTGTTCGAGGATGCCGATGCCGGTGCCGTCGATGTCCCAGACCGCCTCGCGGGCCTTCGTCAACACGGACTCGGGCAGGACGGCGGGGCCGGCCGAGAAATTCAGTGTGGTGCGCGTGTGCTCGACGACGTTTGGCATGAATCTGGCCTCAGCCTGTGATGGCGGACAACGATGTGGACAGCACCGATTCGTGTTCACGAACCGTCGCGAGCACGTGATCCGGCACGCTTCGATCAACCTGAATGCGGGCGCAGGCTGCTTCACCGCCTTCAAAGATGGCGTTTTCCATCTCTTCGATATTGAGTCCGGAGGATCGCAGCGCCATGAAGATGTGTGCGAGCACGCCGGGACGATTCAAGTGGCGAACACTCAGCAGACAGGCGGCAGGCGTCGTTTGAGCGCGGTTGACGCAATTGGGGGCATCGCCCGTGGCCATCCACGTTTGCACGATGCGAACCGCTTCCTGCGCCACGGCATCTTGAGCTTGGGTCGTCGAGGCGCCGACATGGTGGGTTCCATAGACGCCCGGCAACGCGAGCAACTCGTTGGCAAAGTCGGTGTCACCGCCGCTCGGCTCCGTCGCCCAGACGTCGAGTCCGACCTTGATGCCCTTTGCTTGCACCGCCTGCGCAAGAGCAGCTTCATCGATAACGCTGCCTCGCGTTGTGTTGACCAGAATAGCGCCCGGTCGCATGGCGGCGCAGAAGTCGGCATTCACCAGATGATGAGTTTCGGGGGTTGCGGCAACGTGCAGGCTGACGACATCGCTCATCTTCAGCAGATTCTGCAGACTGGAGCAGTGCCCGACACCCATGGCGTCGGCAGCCTCTTGAGTGAGACTGCGGCTCCAAGCGATCACCTTCATGCCGAATCCCGCTGCTCGCCGTGCCGTTTCGCGCCCAATGCGGCCCGTGCCGACGATGCCGATCGTTCGCCCGCACAGGCCATGCGCCTTGCTCCACGTCTTCTTGGCCCACGTGCCCTCGCGAAGGTCGGCGTCCTGGGCAGGGATATTCCGATCGCAGGCGAGAATCAGGCCCCATGTCAGTTCGGCGACCGCGACTGCATTCATGCCCGGACAATTCGATACTGAAATACCCTGGGCCGACGCAGCTTCGATGTCGATGGTGTCCGTGCCGGCGCCGGCGCGAATGACGAGGCTCAAGCGTGTGGCGGCGGAGAATACGTCTGCGGGCACCTTTGTCGAGCGGACGATGAGGGCGTCGGGGTCGTAGGCGCGAACTGCATCGGCGAGTGTGTCGGCCGTGAGGTCGGCTTGAACACGGACATGGCATCCGGCCTTGCGCAGCGCATCGAGCCCGAATTCGGCAAGCGTGTCCGCTATGAGCACCGTCGTGACACTGGTGTCGCTGGGTGGAGACGTCTGTGGTTGGGCAGTCGTGGTGGCGTGCATCATGAGACGGTTCCGGATCGGTGTTGGAGCGGCATCCTGGCATCCAGTTGATGGATGAAGAGCCCGCTGCGGAGTTTCGGTTCGAACCAGGTCGACTTGGGTGGCATGCACCGGCCCGAATCCGCTACGTCGATCAACTGTTGAATATTCACAGGGTGCAGCGAGAAGGCGACGGCAGCGTCGCCTGCGTCCACTCTCGACTGCAGTGCGTCCAATCCTCGAATACCGCCGACGAAGCCGATACGCGAATCCGTGCGAATGTCGCCGATGCCCAAGATGGGCTTGAGCACAGTCGATTCCAGCAGGGCGCAGTCGAGCCGGTGTACCGGGTCTGACGCTTCGAGTAACTCGGCAGGCAGCGTGAGCAGATACCAGTTGCCGTCCACATACACGCCACATGCACCCGTGCATTCGGGGTTGACCGGGGCATCCATGCGGCGCAGCGTGCCCACGTCGGCGAGCGCCTTGAGGAACGAATCGGAATCAAGCCCGTTGAGGTCCTTGACGAGGCGGTTGTACGGCAAAATGGTCAATTGGCTTGCCGGGAACAGCACGGTCAGAAACCACTCATAGTCCTCGTTGCCGTGATGGTCGGGGTTGACGTGCCGCAGATGCGCGGCGGCACGTGCCGCACTCGCGCTGCGGTGATGCCCGTCGGCGACGTAGGCGTGTGTGATCCGGGCGAACGCCTCGACATAGGGTTCATTCGTCGAGGCGATCCATCCCGTATGCGTGACGCCGGCGGTGTCGTTGAAGTGGAACAGCGGGCGTTCGGCGACGTCGTCCTCGACGAGGCGGTCAATGGCGGGATCGTCCCGGTAGGTCAGGAACACGGGCCCGCTGTTGCAGCGCGTTGCAAGGACGTGCCGCGTGCGATCGTCTTCCTTGTCCTTTCGGGTCTGCTCATGCTTCTTGATGACATCGCGTTCGTAGTCATCGACATGGCAGCAGCACACCACACCGACTTGGCTTCGCCCACGCCACGCCTGCCGATACAAATAGATGCAGGGACCGTTCTCGCGAATCAGGACCCCGGCCTGCTGCAGTGTCTCAAGGGCGTCCCGGGCTGCGGCATAGACGGCGTCGTCATGTGGGTCCACATCGGCGTCCAGCAAGGCATCTGGCCGCAGGACTCGCATGAACGATTGCCCATGGCGGTCGATTTCGGCCCGAGCTTCATCGCGGCTGACGACGTCGTACGGCGGGGATGACACCGACGCGGCTCGATTGGCCGGTGGGCGAAGTGCTTCAAATGGACTGATTCGCAGCATGCAGCAGTGGTTCCGAGCCAAGGGGGGACGCACGGGCGAAGGCCCGTAGCGTGCGTGATTCTAGCCCGGATGTTGCATGAACATTCTGCTGCGGAGCGATTCGGACCTCCTCTGGACGGCGTCGATGCAACGATTCGCTTCCTCCACGGCATGACAAGCCGCCTGCGGGTCAAATCGCGGCATCTCCTTGCCAGCAAGGTCCGATCCGCTCCTCGCGACGAAGTTCACGCAACATCCCGGCTGGCAAGCGGCATGCAGCCCGCCCCCAATGTCTATCTGTACCGCTTGTGTCGGTTGGGATGGCTGCCCGCGTGGCAATGACATCGAAGATTCCGTTGAAGCAGTCCAGTGGTGATGCACGGGTGCCGATGTGCAGCAGTACACCAGTCGGTGTTGGCTCAGGCTCGGGCTCGTCGCCCACCGGATCGACACCCCCTTCACAGTGAGGTTCCAGAAGGAATGACACGCCGCACACGCACCGGTTTTACGCTGATTGAAATCCTGATCGTCGTTGTGATCCTCGGCATTCTTGCCGCAGTGGTCATCCCGCAGTTCACCAACGCCGCTGACGACGCAAGCGTCTCTTCGGCTCGCACGCAACTGCAGACGATGCGCAGTCAGATCGAACTCTATCGCGCCCAGAACGGGTCGTATCCAACCGCCACTGGCGCCAACGCCGGAGTCGACGCAGACTCCAACGGTGTCCAGAACCATTGGGATGACCTTATTGCAGGCAACTACATGCGATCAAGTCCGACTTGGCCCAACCTGTTCAGCGAGAGCTACAACGCCACCAGCGGCGACTTCACGCTGACGCTTGCGTCTCCGTACTACGACGTCAATGGTGACGGCGCGTCCGACGCTGCCGACGCCACCACCGTCGCCAACTGGTGATCTGAATCTGCGTGCGGCATCGCCGGGCGTCCAATCACCGGGCGCCCGGCTCGCTCGCCGCAGTTGGGGACAGAGGACGATTTGCGCGGTCTGCGTCATTCACGTAGGCTCGCTGTCGTTTTAGTTGCCGCTCTATTGCCCCCAAGTGAGCAGCCGGCCCATTCGGGTCGGTTGTCGTGATGGACGCAGTCACGGTTGCTGCGACGCCCACCTTTCTCGCTCAGGAGACCTGTCATGACACGCTCAATCGCTTCCACCCATCGCCACCGATCAGGCTTCACACTCATTGAAATCCTGATCGTTGTCGTGATCCTCGGCATTCTTGCCGCCGTGATCATTCCCCAATTCACCAACGCCGCCGATGATGCGAGCATCTCATCCGCCCGCACACAACTGCAGACCATGCGAAGTCAAGTGGAGTTGTATCGAGCGCAGACCGGCGCCTATCCAACCGCCACTGGCGCCAACGCAGGCTCCGATGTTGACGGCAACGGAGCCCAAGATCAGTGGGACGACCTGATCGATGGAAACTACATGCGATCAAGCCCGGTCTGGCCGGCGCTGTTCACAGAGAGCTATACGGCCTCCTCCGGCGATTTGGCATTGGTGCTTGGGTCGCCGTTTTACGATGTCAATGGTGATGGGGCCGCAGATGCCGCGGACGCAACAGTCGTCGCTGCCTGGTAGTTCAAGTCGGCGAGATCACCCGTCACCGTCCCCTTGGGGTCGATTATCGGACACTGACGCGGTGGCGGTGGTGTCTGGCACCGCTGCCACTCCACTTGACACCGCTGGCGGACCTTGCTGCACGATTTCACTTCAGAAGCCCCTCAAAGCGGCCGATCACTTGCACGAGGAATCAATCCCCATGCGACGAGAAACCTATCTCAGCGTGCTTCTGACGTTCACGGCCTGCCTCTTGACGGTTGACCTGTGGACGCGTTTGGCGGATCGGCCAGTGCTCGCGAGCGATGCGTTCGGCCAGTCGAGATCACAAAATCCAAATGCCCGAAACGTCCCAGCGCGGGGGGTGGGGACGTCAATGTCCGACGGCGTACGGCAACGCAAGGACATCATCGAGCTGCTCAAAGGGCTCAAGACCGAGGTAGCATCGCTGCGTGAGCAGATGACATCCGGTGCGATCAAGGTCGAAGTCGTGAATCTGCCTCAGGGGGGCTTGAATCGGTGAATCGTTCCATCGTGCATCGCGGCTACACGCTCGTGGAGATGTTGGTCACTCTGGTGATCATGGGCATCGCCGCGGCGTTGCTCGTGCCCACGCTTGGTGAATTCGGCGCCATTGAAACGCAGGCGGCCGTTCGTCGGCTGGTGGCGGACATCGCCTTTGCGCAATCCGACGCCGTCGCGCGGCAGGGTTATCGCCGAGTGCACTTCTTTGCCGACGGCACTGGCTGGTGCTTGGTGCAGGTTGATGACGCGGCGTTCTTCGACACATTTGATGCAGCCACCGCGGACTTCCTGCCCGATCCGGCACGGGTCAATCGCGGCGGCGGCGATTTCATCGTCGATCTTGCCACGGATGATCGATTCGCATCCGTGCAGGTGGAGTCAGTGACGACGGCCGAGGGCGGATCGGAGCTCACATTCGACGCGCTCGGTGGCACGGTTACGGCGCCTGGAACGGCGGCCGGTGCGGTCACTGTGGTGCTCACCGGAGATGACAGTCGGTGGGAAGTGGATGTGGCCCCGGTGACGGGCCGCACGTCGGTACAGAAGTTGAACTGAAGCGGAGACGGTAGATGCGACGTTTGGGAACAGGTAGGCAGAGCGGCATCGGCAGCGTCGGGATCGAATTTGAGACCACGCGGGCCCGCATGCTGCAGTTGCGTGAACACCGGGGCGAACTCGCCGTGGCGGGTGCCGCCCGTGTCGAGTTGAGCGAGGATGCGTTCATCGACGACCCTCGCAGTCGGTCGGCGGTCTCGGAGCAACTTCGGGCAGCCGTCGTGTCGGGTGGATTCCTCGGTCGGCAGTGCGTCATCTCGCTCCCACGGGACGAGGTTCATGTGCATGGCGTCCGCCTTCCGCTCATGCCGACGGACGAACTGCGGGAAGCCGCCGCCTGGGAGGCCGCAAACCGGCTGGATCTGGCCCGCGAGTCGATTGAGTGTGATGTGCTGTGCATGGGGGGGCAGCCCGACGCGAAAGAACGACAAGACGTGCTGGTCATCGCTGCAGCGAGTGCATCGCTCGAGTCGCGGCTTGATGCCGTGTTGGAGTCGGGTTTGCGACCCGTTGCCGTTGATACGCATTTCGGTGGGATTGCACGGGTGCTCAGTCGCCGTCAGCGACGCGACAGCGATGCCGACGTGCGGGCAGTTGTCGAGGTCGGCGATGCCGGTTCGACTGTGCTGGTACTCCGAGGTGGCGAAGTGGCCTTCTGCAAACTCCTGCCCATCGGTGGCCGGCATCTCGATGCACACATCGCCGAGCGACTCGATCTGGACATTGATGCGGTCGGTGATCTTCGACTCGCCATGCTCGACGCTGCGGGCCCATCGGTCGATACGGCGACGGTCGGCGCAGTCTGTGATGCGGCGCGAGTCGTGCTGGCGGAACTGTCTCGCGATGTCATGCTGTGCCTGCGGCATTTCGCCGTCGGCGCCCGCGGTGCTCGACCCGAACGATTGCTGCTGACAGGTGTGCATGCCCGTGAAAGCGGCCTTGCCGAGTGTCTTGAAACCACATGCCGTCTGCCGGTACTGCTTGATGATGAATCGCAGTGCACCAGGGCGATGGAAGCGGGCTTGCCACGACTGCTGCACGGCACCGCCGGTCCGGCTTCAGGCTGGGCCATTGCCGCGGGCTTGAGCCTTCGTGGACTGCAATTCGGCGGACGGAGGCGAGCAGCATGAGTGCCCCAATGATCGATCTGATGCCCGCGTCAATCCGCCAGCGCACACTCGCTGGCGCACGAACACGACGTGTCATCGCTGCGTGTACCTGCATTGCGCTGCTTGCCGGCGGTGCGGCATCGTGGGCCAGCCTTCGACTGGATGCCACTACAGTTCGGCATGCGCAGGCTGAGACACTGGCCGGTCGCGCCCTTGAGTTGGAGCAGCAGGCTTTGCGATGTCACGCAACGGCGGAGACCATCGAGTTGGCCGTTGCCGAATATCACCAGGTTGGCTTTCCAGTGAGCGTGTCGGCATTGGTGGCCGGGCTCGCACAGACGCTACCCAATGGTGCGACGCTCGAGAGCCTTACGCTGTCGCTTGAAGGTCCCAACGGCGCTGCTGTCGAGGGGTCGGAACGAACGCTTCGCGGCGGGTTGGCGGGATTCGCCGCCAGCGACGAAGACGTTGCGATGCTCGCTCGCCGGCTGGCCGGCAAGGCGCCGTTTACGGCCGTTCGATTGGAATACAGTCGCTCCCGCACCGTGCATGGCCGACCGGCCCGCGGATTTGCGGTGAGCTTTGAAGTGGATTTGGATCGGCAGTACGTCGTGATCGGTCCTGAAACCCGGTCGGCGGGAACGGTGGCTTCGGTCAGCGACCTGCCGGGGGAGGCCCACCAGTGAATCGCCGAAACATTGAAGGATGGGCCCTGGCTGCGACCATCGCCGCTGCAGCAGGTCTGACATGGATGATGACGTGGCCGGAGTGGACACAGGGCACGGCCATGGCGACCGAGGTGACGGAATTGGAGCGCAAGATCGTCGACCTCGCTGGCGCACAGGACACGCTCGATGCAGCGACCGAACGGCTGCGCATCGCCGGTGCCCGACAGGGTGCTGAGTGCCGCGAGGTGCCGCCCATAGCCGATGTCGCCGGGCTCATGCAGGCGCTGTCGCTAGAAGTGGATGGCCGTCGGGTACACGACCAAACGTTCACCGTTGCCGACGCGCCCAGCGCGTTGTCGGAACACTACGAGGCCCTTCCACTGCAACTGGAAGTGGTAGGGGAGTTCGACGGGATCTGGGATGTGCTTGAGCAGGCGGAGTCGCTGCCGCGTCTGGTCCGCGTATCCGGCTTGGACATCACGTCTACGGCCCGACAGGATGATGCCCCGGGCACCAAGCCGCTGCGTGCGGTGCTGGCACTCGACGTGGTCTACGCCCCGCGAGGCACACGAGGAGGCGAGTGATGGAACGGGTACTGCTTGAATTGCGTCGAATCGGCGTGCGGCTGACGGCGGATCGTCGTCGCTTCGCACTGTTGTGCACGGTCACGGCGATCGGTTTGGTTTTCTGGACGCGATTGATTTTAATCGATCGACATCCGGCCACCGCTGCGGCGGACACCATCGCCGTCGTTGACGACCCAGGTCCGGAAATCGAGACACCCAGAGCCCCGGTTCAAGTCATGCTGCCCGGGCGGCCCGACCGGAACCCCTTCAGCGTGGATGCGACATTCTTCCCGCTCGCTGAAGAAACCTCGTCAGGTTCTGCGGATTCACCCAAGTCGGGGGCCCCAGCGGCCGACCTCATTGCCGAGGCTGCTTCACGGTTCCGACTTGGGGCCACGCTTCCGCCCGCTGCGGCGGTGATCGACGGAGCGACCTTGCGGGTCGGGAATGAGGTTCCCGGCTCGGCAGAGCCCCGATTCACGTTGGTGGAGGTCCATCGACAGCATGCGGTGCTCGAAGCGCAAGGGCGGCGGTTCGTCCTTCGCATGGAGTAGGCTCGCACCGTCAGCCTGACGGCCGGGCCCCATTCGAGGCCAGGAGCCGTTCATGCTCACTCGACACCTTGCCATACTCCTTCTCGTCTTCGCGACTACAGCGGTTGCGGATGATCCGGGTGAGACGACGCCAAACGCCCCAGTGGATCAACTTGATCCTGAGGCAGCGGGCAGTCTTGATCCCGGCACCGCCGGTGATCTTGGCAGCGCGAACAATTCCGAAAGCGTTGACGTCAATCGTTTCGGCACGGTGGACCTGACCGTTCGCGGCGAAGATCTGTCGGAAGTGCTTCGCATGCTCGGCGACGGCGCCGGCAAGAACATCGTCTTCGGCTCGGAAGTCGCTGGCACGGTGACCACCAGCCTTCGCGATGTGACCCTGGAAGAGGCGCTGTCGGCCATTCTCAAGGTCAACGGCTACGGCCATGTCGCCGAAGGCAACTTCATTTACGTGTATCCACTGGAAACCATCGCCGAGATGGAAGCTGCGGCGAAGTTGACCGTGGAGAAGATCATTTCGCTGTATTACCTGCAGGGTGCGGAAGCAGCCAAACTAGCCGAGCCACTGCTGAGCAGCGTCGGCCAAGTCATTTCGCTTGGTGACGTGCTGGAGGGATACGACCCGGACACGCAATCGGGCGGAATCGACTCGTATGCGTTCGCTGCGAAACTCATCGTGTACGACTACCCGGAACGCATCGAACGCATCGAGGCCCTGATCGCCGAACTCGACATCCCGCCGAAGCAGGTGCTTGTCGAGGGCACAATTCTCGCTGCGGCAGTCGGTGAGGACAACGCCTTCGGCGTCGACATGTCATTCATCGTCAATCCGATGGCCGGCATCAACCATCTGAATCCGATCACGCTTGTCGATGACCTTCTCAAACCGTCGGTCTTCACGCCTGGCAATCAGTCGCATACGACCGCAGGGCAGTCCACCGTGGGGCAAGTCGGCGAGAAGGCTGGCTTCAAGCTGGGCCTTATTCAGGACAACTTCTCTTTCTTCCTACGGGCGCTCGATGAGGTGACAGATACCACGATCATCGCTCGCCCCAAGGTGCTGTGTCTGAACCGGCAGAAGGCGGAGATTCTGGTCGGCGAACGCGTCGGCTACCTGACGACCACGCAGACCGACACGACCACCACGCAGACCGTCGAGTTTCTCGACACCGGGACGCACTTGGTGTTCCGGCCGTACATCTCGCCCAACGACATGATCCGCATGGAGCTGTATCCGCGACTGTCCAGTGCGACGGTTACCCCTGTGACCACACCGACGGGTCAGCCCATCACGATTCCAAA
>Ga0315338_1004826_pt1 | contig 10264 bp, 10 predicted proteins | sample ASW8metaG_FD_204518 | JGI IMG/M metagenome (GOLD analysis project Ga0315338, IMG submission 204518) | Ammonia-oxidizing marine archaeal communities from Monterey Bay, California, United States - ASW #8 | ecosystem: Environmental > Aquatic > Marine > Coastal | place: USA: California | collected...
TTTTGTGCGCTAGCTCATATTGCTGTTTTGAAAAATAATATATACCTGAGCGATATTGCTCGCCGACGTCATTGCCTTGTCTCATTCCCTGCGTAGAGTCATGAGATTCCCAAAAAACTTTAAGTAAATCTTGGTAATTAACCTGTTTTGTATAAAAAACTATTTTTATAACTTCATTGTGTTTGCTATCTCCCCTGCAAACATCTTGGTATGTTGGGTTTTCCGTTACTCCGCCTGCATAGCCTGCTAAAGTTAAATGCACACCAGGAAGTTCCCAAAATTTTTTTTCTGCACCCCAGAAACATCCCATGCCAAACATCGCCATCTCTGTCTGTTCCGGATATGGCTCATTCATGTCATTGCCATTTACATAATGTATGCCCATTTTTACCCCTAAAAACAAAAAGGCCGCGATGCGGCCTTAGTGGTTGAGTTTTTTATTATTATTATTATTCAGTTATGGTCCATACGTAAACGGTGACGCAAGGCCGACTTTGCCCACCTGTGACCAATTTTTACCATTACCAGTGTAAGTATTCTTTTCAGACCTACAAACTGTGATGTCATACCCTGGAGCTACAGCTAATGGCATATTAGAAACTGTAACAGATTTCCCATCAGCACCTTCTATCTCAGGCATCACTAACTCTCCTACATCTCCAATTTTTAAAGTTCTAGGATTGCTTGTCTTAATTTCAATAGGAACTTGTTCTGCAGACATTACATTTCCGACTAAGCTTGCAATAATTGCTAGGTGTCCGCCATGGTCTCCTGACCACAGCTGACATACAGCATCAAACTGCTCCTTGCTCGCTTTATCATCAACGTATAAGGCGAGATCCCATCCGCCTTCTGTCAGAGGACCTGGGGCATGTAACCACACTCCGATCTTAACTCCATCTAGATTTACATCGTCTAAATGGCCTTTTTTAATTTCCCAGCCAACTTGCGCTTCACAAACACCTTCAGTAGGTGGATCAAGAAAAATGCAAGGGCACACCAAATCACAATTACATGATTCAAAATAGTTACCTTCGAGCTTCCAGTTATCTGACATATCTTTCTCCGTCTGTATCTTTTCTCATTTTGGACGACAAAGTATACTTGCCTTCAGTTGGGTTGCAATTAAATAAAATATATTATTATTTACTAATAAACTAAAATATATATGAGTATTCCGCTGGGTTCAAAACCCCTATCCTCGCTACTTTTCAGACAAAAAACAATCGTTTACGCTGGCTTGCTTGCTATTGGCTTGGCTAGCTGGGGCTATATGCTCTGGATGGCATGGGCAATGGAGCACATGGATATTGTTGAAATGTGGATGCCACCCCGCAGCGGAGGCAGACCATGGGGGTTTTATGATTTTTGGATGTGCTTTGTTATGTGGATCATTATGATGATCGCTATGATGCTCCCTTCAATTAGTCCCATGGTACTACTCTTCAGTAAAGTCAACAAAACAAAAAAAGAAAAAGAACAAATCTATGCGCCTACGTTCATTTTTTTGTCTGGGTACCTGCTTTCCTGGGCAGTATTTTCCATTATTGCAACTCTAGTACAGTGGCCACTACATGAAAGCGCGCTCCTTAATCCAATGATGAATAGCAGAAGCTATTTACTAAGCGGTCTAATACTCATAAGTGCTGGCATTTATCAATTCACGCCATTAAAAGAGGTATGTTTGAAACATTGCCGCACCCCTTTGACTTATTTGTTTGCGCACTGGAAAGACGGCAAGTTGGGCGCATTATATATGGGATTACACCATGGAACATTTTGCGTTGGTTGTTGCTGGATGCTTATGGCAATCCTCTTTGCTTTAGGTGTCATGAATTTATTATGGATTATGGCGCTGGCACTTTTTGTATTATTTGAAAAGATACCTTATATAAAAGACTCTTACATTCGCACAATCCCGGGTTTCGTGTTTATAGGTTGGGGAGTGTACTGGGTACACACTTACTTCTTAGTAAATCATCTTTATTGATAAAAACTGGTGGCTACGGGTGGACTTGAACCACCGACCCCGGCGTTATGAGTGCCGTGCTCTAACCAACTGAGCTACGTAGCCATGTAAGTCGCGCGACTCTTACTAAAAGGACGCCATTTCTTCAACTACCTATCATACATTGAATCTAAAATGTACAACATCGCCTTCTTGCATCACATACTCTTTTCCTTCCAATTTCCATTTTCCTTTTTCTTTCGCGCCCGCTTCGCCCCGGCACTCTATGTAATCAGTGTAAGTAATCACTTCAGCTCTAATAAATCCTTCTTCAAAATCAGTATGTATCTTGCCTGCTGCTTGGGGGGCTGTCATTCCTTTCTTAATTGTCCAAGCACGTGCTTCCTTTGGCCCTGCTGTAAAAAAAGTTTGTAATCCAAGTATTTCGTAACCTGCGCGGATGATACTGTTCAGGCCTGGTTCTTGCATACCCATGTCAGCTAAAAACTGAAGCTTTTCCGCTTCATCTAAGTCGGACAGCTCGGCTTCTAATTTTGCACAAACAGGAATTACTATTGCATTATCATTAGCAGACAGCTGTGTCAGCTGTTTGATGTGTGTATTTTCCTGAACCCCATCTTCGGAAATATTAGCAATGTAAAATAATGGCTTTAAGGTCAGTAGATGTAAGTCGTCTAGTAACTTCTTATCCTTTTCTCCGCACTGATAAACTCTCATTGGGCTGCCTAAGTCAATGTGCTCTCTTGCTGCCTCGAAAACTTTTAAGTCTTCATTTGCTGTTTTATTGCCAGATTTGGCAACTCTGTTAATGCGTTCAATGGCATTATTTAAAGTTTCTAAATCAGCTAACAAAAGTTCTGTGTGAATAGTTTCAGAATCATCAATGGGGTTTATCTGCCCGCTCACGTGAGCAATATCGTCATTGTCAAAACAACGGACAACTTCTGCGATCGCATCAGTTTGCCTAATATGCGATAAGAATTTATTGCCAAGCCCTTCGCCTTGAGAGGCGCCTGCTACTAGGCCAGCAATATCAACAAACTCTATGGTAGTAGGAATGATCTTCTTTGATTGCGCAATTGTCGCTAATTTTTCAAGGCGAGGATCTGGGACTGGAACCACACCAATATTGGGTTCTATTGTACAAAAAGGATAATTTTCAGCTGGTATTTGCGCTTTTGTGAGAGCATTAAATAATGTCGATTTCCCGACATTAGGTAAGCCTACAATGCCACAATTAAAACCCATGTTAAGTGCCAGTCACTTTTGAAGGCAAATCCTGAACAGCAGCATGAATGCTGCGCATGATAAGTTCATGCTCCTCGCTGGGCGCTTTATTTAAAACATAGTCTGTCACTTGATCCTTATGTCCTGGGTGTCCAACGCCAATCCTGACCCGCCAAAAATCCTGTCCTATGTGATTAAAAATATCGCGCAAACCATTATGCCCCCCATGGCCTCCTCCTAATTTATATTTTGCTGTTGCAGGAGAAAGGTCAATATCGTCATGGGCAATTAAGACTTGATGAGGTGCCAATTTATAAAACTCACACACTGACTGAACCGCTCTGCCGCTTTCATTCATATAAGTCGTTGGCTTGAGAATCTTGATTCTCATGCCTGTGATTTGGGCCATCCCTATCTCGCCGTAGAATTTTTTTTCCACGCTGACAGCACCATCGTATTCCTGAATAACTTCGTCTATAAACCAATACCCTGCATTATGCCGAGTATCCTTATAATCCAGACCGGGATTGCCAAGACCAACTATTAATTGGATTGGACTTTCTTTATCAACCATGCAACTTAAATAACTTAGTTATTTTCGCTCGGCTCTGGCTTGTCTTTAGCTTCTGAAGAATCGCTAGCATCTGGATCGCCTTCTGCAGCTTCACCTTCGCCTTCAACTTCCTCGCCTTCGCCTTCAACTTGTTCTTCGGGCTCAATTTCAGACGCAGCGCCACGTTTTTTGGTAATCAAAACTACAGGCTTATCCTGTGCATCTTCGCCATGCGCAAATTCTACAATTTCAACAGACTCAGGCATATTGATTTCAGAAAGATGTAAGGGTGCGCCAAGCTCCATTGTTGATATATCTATCTCTATATACTCAGGTAAATCAGCAGGCAAGCATAAAACTTCAACCTCTGTGATCAGGTGGCTGACAGTGCCGCCTTCCAGCTTTACGCCTGGGGCCACATCCTCGCCCAAGAAATGTAAAGGAACAAATACACGAATTTTTTCATCTTCCTTGATTCTTTGGAGGTCTAAGTGAAGAATCCTTGGCTTACTTGGGTGTCTTTGTATATCCCTCAAAATAACTTTTTCGGTCTTCCCGGCAATATTTAAACTTAAAACATGGGAATAAAATGCCTCGTTGTCTAAGTTATGCCGCAACTCATCATGTTTTAAGACAATCGATACTGTTTTCTTTCCACCACCATATACAACACCTGGTACTTGGCCGGCATGTCGATCTTTACGGCTCGCAGGCGTTCCGGACTCATTCCGTTTTTCAGCATTTAACTCAAATTCCATAGTAATGTTTTTCCTTATAAATTACCCGAGGATCTATACATGAACCATGCAGGGGTGGCGTATTATTAATGAGAGAGTAATTGAAGTAAAGTAACATTTACTCCATGAATAATGTGCTAATGGATTGTTCAAGGTGGACACGCGATATAGATTCTGCAATCAAACTACCTACACTTAACTGTCTAATCTTTTTACAAGTTGCAGCTTCCTTGGTAAGAGGAATAGTGTCTGTAACTACTAAAGCATCCATATCAGAATTAGTAATATTTTCGATTGCTTGCCCTGATAAAACAGCATGAGTAATATATGCCATCACTTTTTTTGCTCCGTTTTCTTTTAATGCTTTTGCAGCCTGGCAAAGTGTTCCTGCAGTATCTACGATATCATCGACAATTACGCATGATTTACTATCACAATCTCCAATGATGTTCATTACCTGGGCAACATTAGCTTTAGGTCGTCTCTTATCTATGATTGCTAAATCCGCATCATCTAGTTGTTTTGCAATCGCTCTTGCTCGTACAACCCCTCCTACATCAGGAGACACTACAATTAAATCTGGATATTTTTGACGCCAGATATCGCTTATCAATATTGGTGAGGCATATATATTGTCAACAGGCACATCAAAGAAACCTTGCTCTTGATCCGCATGCAAATCTATAGTTAATACCCGGTCTGTGCCAACACCAGTCACCAAGTTTGCAACCACTTTTGCGGAAATCGGTACACGTGTTGATCGCACACGTCGATCCTGCCTTGAATATCCAAAATACGGTATAACTGTTGTAATGCGGTCGGCTGAAGCTCTTTTTAATGCATCAACAATAATTAACAATTCCATTATATTTTCATTTGTAGGCTGACATGTAGATTGCACAACAAAAACATCTTTCCCGCGTACATTTTCCTGAATCTCTACTTGAATCTCGCCATCGCTGAAGCGACTAACTAATGCTTTACCAAGAGGTATATTAAGTTGATCAACTATATTCTTAGCCAATGCAGGATGCGAGTTACCCGAAAATACCATCAAATTATCTACTTCAGTCATATATTTACCTTTAAATAAATTAAATTAAATTTGGCTGGGCCGGCAGGATTCGAACCTGCGAATGCGGGGATCAAAACCCCGTGCCTTACCACTTGGCGACGGCCCATTTGATATGTAGGAATATACATTATTCATTCTCCAATAATGGAGATTGATGCAAACCTTTAACAACGTAACCCTTGCAATCTGTAGGTAACCGCTCCAACACTTCTTGTGCTTCTGCTCTGTCATTGAAAGCAGCAAAAAGGCAGCTACCTGTTCCTGTAAGATGCGGAACAGCATGCTCGCTTAACCAATCCATCGTTTCATTCAATTTTGGATAACGCTTCCTGACAACCGGTTCGAACACATTTACACCAATAAAGTGGGCATCAACATCCTCTATTGTGATAGGGGCGTTATTCCGTGTCAATTCTGGAGCATTAAAAATTTCCTCTGTCGAAATTTCAAATGGTGGTTTTATTACCAAATACCATGCATCTGGCACATCTATTTTACAAAACTTCTCTCCAATACCCTCAGCCCAAGCAGAATACCCAAAAATAAAAAAAGGTACATCAGCGCCAACTTTAAAACATAGATCTGATAATTGGCTCTTGCTCAGCCCACATTCCCAAAGCAAATTTAGTCCATAAATAACTGTAGCAGCGTCAGAGCTTCCTCCGCCTAAACCGCCACCAATAGGTATATGTTTTTCCAAATATAATTCAACACCCAAATCACAACTCGTGCTTTGCTGCAAAACTTCTGCAGCCCTAATGCATGTATTATCTTTGATATCTGAAGTCCCTAAATTATCTGCATAAAGAATTAATGAATCTTCACGAGGCTGCATAAAGATTTTATCTTGAAGATCAATCAAGCGGTATACTGTTTGTAATTCGTGATAACCGTCAGGTTTCCGGTCCAATATATTCAAACACAGATTAAGCTTAGCGGGAGCTGGCAAACCATTATTAAAAAATGATGTGCTCATATATTTACAAATTCCAGTTTTTAACAGCTATCTTCAATTCTAAGTTTTCTTTATTGAATTGTATACGGCTAGGCAATTTAATTCTCTGGTAAACGTCATAACCCGTATAGCTAATTTTCCACCCATCTTGCACTAAGATGTCGGGCAATCCTGATTTATTGAGACTTAGCTCTGAAACTTTGCTATTGGGGCTGCTAATCCCCATAAGCCAATACCGCATAACGTGCACTGGAAAGGAAAAACCAAAATACTTGCGTAATAACACTTGTGAATCTAGCGCTGAATACTCCTCTCCTTCTTTTGTGCGCAATATTGTTCGATGAGAATCGCCAAAAACTTCTGCTATTTTCCTGCCAAAAAGATCATATAACGCGAGCTTAAAATTACTAGATTGCTGCTCCCAATGCATACTTGCATGCCAAGCCTGATTTTTGAACCTAAACCCTGCCCTGCCTTCAATACTCCAATCTTGAAGATCAAGTAATTGTGCATCTCTTTTTTGCAAATATAAGGAAGCATTATTTGATTCTTTTTCAAATGGATCCTGTAAATCAAGGATACTACATGCATGAAGTGTTAGAACTGCTGTTAAGAGCAATAACCTCCTCACAAAGTTAATCGCTCCTTCATTTTTTGTAAATTCTCATCATCCGGAGATAATTCTATTGCTTGATTATATACTTTGTAAGCTTCTTGATTTTTTCCAGCAGAAAGCATTAATTCAATCAGGTGGGCGGCAATCTCTCCATCTGGGAATATAGACATTGCTTTTCTCAAATAAATCTCTGCTTGCTGATAATTGCCTAACTTATAATGTGCCCACCCCATGCTGTCTATTATCGCAGGGTCTTCGGGCCTAAGCTCAAGCGCTCTCTCTATGTACTCCAACCCCTTTTCAAGGTTTAAATCATGATCAACCCACGTATAACCAAGAGCGTTGAGTGCAGAGGCATGATTAGGGTCTTTGTCTAATATTGCATTTAAGTCACGTTCTAAAAAATCTATACGTCCTATTTTTTCTGCCATCAATGCGCGAGAGTATAAAAGATCGCTATTATCTTGATATTGCATCAATGCGCGATCATACAAATTCATACCTCTTTGATAATTTTTTGACTTAAAAAATAATTCGCCCTGAGCTAAAAATAGATTGACACGAATATCTTCCTTGATACTAGATGTTCTAACCTTTTCCAGATGATCAACAGCTTTTTCTAAAGAATTACTTTTATAGTGTAGCTCCGCAACTCTTATTTGTGCAGCTAAAAAGTGACTGCCTCTGTAGACTTTTTTGTATTTAGAAATTGCGTCTGCGTCCCTAGATTGGGCTTCCGCAACTCGTCCAAGGTAATAGTTATTTTCGTGATCATCTTTTCCTGCTGCTAACAGTTTTTTGAAATAACGCTTTGCCTCATCGTATTGTTCTAAATTAAAATTAAGTAGCGCGATAGTCTTAACAAGATCCATATTCTTTGGATTTTTATCTAGTAAGAATTTAAATTGCTTTCGAGATTCGTTGAGCTGACCGTCCTCTATAAGCATTCGGGCATAAGTAGTACGGAATTCATTCTGCTCTGGCTCAACTTGAACAAGCTCTTTCATATCTTGCAATGCCAGCTTCATATTGCCATCTTCAAAATTTGCTTTTGCTCTCAAAGTTTTTGCCATTGTCCACCCTGGGGTAAGCTCTAAAGCTTTGTTTGCTGCTTTTACAGCTAACTTATAGTCTTCTTCCAGAAGTGCGACATTGCCGTGGTTAAAATGAGCATACGCGTTCTTTTCGTTCTTTATTACAAGGTTGCTCATGACTTCTTGCCGAACTTTTGATTCTTTTGCGTTAAACATTAATACGGAAATCGCATTAAAACCATTATCGGGAGAACTTTTGTAAAACCTAATATATGTATCTAAATTTTCAGTAGCTTTGAGAACATCATTTTCGCCAAGATACAGGGCGCCTAATGTCGAATACACTTGCGGATCACTGGGAGCAAGTTTTTTCCAATGGTTCGCAGCACTGATTGTTAGTTCTGTATTTTTAGAATGTAAAGCGATTTGCGTTGCTCTTTTTGCTGTTTTCGGGTCATCTGTAATTTTTGCAGCATTCGAATAATGTTGGGCCGCCTGGTCCAAGTCCCCCAGCTTCCCTGCCATTTCGCCTGCCATAAGCTCATAAAGCAGATCCGCTTTTGGAAGGGCATTCTGGCCTCTGCTAAATATTGTTGATTCAGTAGACTTGGTCTTTGCTGTTGTTTGCCCGGCATCTAAGTCCTCATAGGGCAGTGTATTACTTGTATAATATTGACAAGCAGGCATCTGTAAGAGTACAACTGCCAGCAGAGCTATAAAGGAGAGCTTATTATTTGTAAAATTCTTTGCTGTCATTGTTTTGAATGATATGAGTTGTGCGTAGTGCTCTGGTACGCCTATTTTATGTGAAAATATACCCTGAGAGAACAAATATATTATGGATACAAAAGTTGTATGGAGTTTAGTTACTTTAGGCATTAGTCACAATACCGCTCCCGTTTATATTCGAGAAAAAGTGGCTTTCAGTAAAGAGCAGCAAAATAAAGCTTTAAAACAGCTTGTTGAAATACCTCAAATCGATGAGGCTGTAATTCTATCTACATGTAATCGCACTGAATTGTATTGCCATTCAAATGGGAATGATGTCTCGCACAGCATTGCGCAATGGATAAGTGATTTTCACGCCATAGATCTTGGCGAATTCGAAAAGCATTCGTATATTTATTATGACGATTCTGTTGTGAGGCATGCATTTAATGTTGCAGCCGGGTTAGATTCTATGGTTATTGGTGAAAACCAGATTCTTGGGCAACTAAAAGATGCATACCACGCTGCTAACAATGCCGGAACTTTAGGAAAAGAGCTCGAAAAATTATTTCAACACGCTTTTTTAACAGCAAAACAAGTACGAACAAATACAGCTATTGGAAGCAACCCCGTTTCTGTTGCTTATGCAGCGGTAAATTTAGCACAACAATTCTTTGATACGCTGAAAGATAAAAATGTTTTGCTAGTGGGTGCTGGCGAAACCATTGCTCTAGTAGCAAAGCATCTTGAAAAACAAGGAGTGGGTAACATAATTATCAGTAATCGTTCTTTGGAATCTGCAAAACAACTTGCAAACTCTTTTGCAGCTAGTGTCACAACGCTTGATAAAGTGCAAAATGTTTTACCAAACATAGACATTGTCGTTACTTCTACAAGCAGCTCTATCCCAGTTATTGGTAAAGGGGCTGTTGAAAATGCTATTAAAAAACGCAAACATAAACCAATGTATATGGTAGATCTAGCTGTTCCAAGAGACATAGAACCTCAGGTAACTGAGTTAGATGATGTCTATCTTTACACTATTGATGATCTCGAAAGTATTATTAAAGACAACTTAAGCTCAAGAAAGAACGCTATCGACGAGGCAAAATCTATAATAGATTTTAGAGTAGAGCAACATATACGCAAAGAAAGGGCGCGCAATGCTTTTAATATAATAAAAAATTATAGGAAAAAATCTGAGATTATTAGAGACGAAACACTAAAAAAAGCAAATGATTTAGTACGTCAAGGAAAACCTATTCATGAAGTATTAGAATTTTTATCTTACACGCTTACAAATAAACTTACACATGTGCCTACGCAAACACTTAATGAGGCAGGGCAAGAAGATAAAAAAGAGTTGCTTTCTGTCGCATGTAAAATATTA
>Ga0315338_1004827_pt1 | contig 10262 bp, 9 predicted proteins | sample ASW8metaG_FD_204518 | JGI IMG/M metagenome (GOLD analysis project Ga0315338, IMG submission 204518) | Ammonia-oxidizing marine archaeal communities from Monterey Bay, California, United States - ASW #8 | ecosystem: Environmental > Aquatic > Marine > Coastal | place: USA: California | collected...
CCACGCCGCCCCCTTCCGTTTTGCCCCCAGCGCCGCGCCCCGGGCCGGTCCTCGCGGCAAAGCTCAGATCGGCCCCGAAAAGGGAATACCCGGCCTTGTCCACCCTCGCCGGAATAACCCTGGATCAGATGATCGGGCTTCTCGGCCCGCCGCGGTTCAAGCGCCGCGACAATTCGGCCGAGATCTGGCAATACCGGAACAAGGCCTGCACCCTCGACTTGTTTCTCTACCGGGTCGAAAACGGCGCCGGTTTCAGGGTCCGCCATTTCGAGACCCGTATGCGCGGCCTGGGGCGCGGCGGGGAAAAAATCACCGGCAAGGCGTGTTTCACCGGCCTTTTGCAGGAGCACGAAAACCGCCGCACCGGATAAATCGGCCCATTCCAAGCGCTACCCCGTTTCCTTGGCCTTGTAGGCACAGAGATCGTTGACAGCGCATTCCCCGCACAAAGGCTTTCGGGCCTTGCACACGTAACGCCCATGCAGGATCAGCCAATGATGGGCGTGGCTTTTCCAATGATCGGGGGTCCGCTTTACCAGCCCCTTTTCGACTTCCAGCGGCGTCTTTCCCGGCGCCAGGCCGGTGCGGTTGGAAACCCGGAAGATATGGGTGTCGACGGCGATGGTCGGCTCACCGAAGGCAACGTTGAGCAGCACATTGGCGGTCTTGCGCCCGACCCCCGGCAATGCCTCGAGCTTCTCCCGGTCGCGGGGAACCTGGCCCCGGTGTTCGTCGATCAGGATCTGGCTTAGGCGTAAGACGTTCCTGGCCTTGGTGTTGAAAAGGCCGATGGTCTTGATGAAATTCTTGAGCCTGGCCTCGCCCAGGGCGACCATCTTCTTCGGGTTGTCGGCGGCCTTGAATAGCGGCCCCGTCGCCTTGTTGACGCCGACGTCGGTGGCCTGGGCCGACAGTACCACCGCCACCAGCAGGGTATAGGGGTTGTTCCAGCGTAGCTCGCTCGTCGGCTCGGGATTTCGTTCGGCCAGCCGGCGGTAGAATTCGTCGATGTCGGCGTTTTTCATTAGCCTCAATCGAGACCCAAGACGTCGCGCATGGAATAGAGCCCCGGCGCCTGGCCCTCGGTCCATAGCGCGGCGCGGATGGCGCCGCGGGCGAAAATTTCTCGCGACCCGGCCTTGTGGGTCAACTCCACCCTCTCGCCGTGGCCGGCAAAAATCACCGTGTGATCGCCGGCCACGTCGCCGCCGCGGATCACCGAAAACCCGATGTCGCCGGCAATGCGGGGGCCAGCCTCCCCGTCGCGGCCGCGATCGGAGACATCCTCAAAATTCACCCCGCGACCCTTTGCCGCCGCCGCGCCCAGCGCCAGCGCCGTACCCGACGGCGCATCGACCTTGTAGCGATGATGCATTTCGGCAATTTCGATGTCGTAGTCGTCGCCTAAGGCACTCGCCACCTGTGCGGTCAGGCCGAGCAGCAGATTTACGCCGACGCTCATGTTGGCGGCCTGGACGACGGCGGCCTTGGCCGCAGCCCGGCCCAAGGCTTCCATGTGTTGGGCCTCGAACCCGGTGGTACCGACGATCAAGGCCACGCCCGTTTCGCCGGAGAGCGCCGCGTGCGCGGCGGTCGCGTCGGGGTGGGTGAAATCGACGACGGCGTCCGAGGCCTTGAAGAGCGCGCCGGTGTCGTCGCCGATGCTAAGGCCATGCTCGGCGGCACCGATAAGGAGGCCAAGGTCCTGGCCGAGGACGCCGCTGCCCGGGGGTTCGGTGCCGCCGGCGAGTTGGCAGCCCTCAACGCCTAGAACCTCGGCGATCAGCATCCGGCCCATGCGCCCGGCGGCGCCGACGATTCCGATCTTCATGGCGTTTTTCCTCAAGCCCGTTTTGATTGGCCCGCAGGCTATATCACAAAAGCCCTGGTTTGAAACGGGCTTGAGAGGCGGGGGAGATCGGCTATGCTGTCGGGAGCATCGGGAAGTGCGTTTCGGGCGTGGGATTGAGGGGCCTTGCCATTCGGTCGTCCCGGTGCGCCCTTCCGGTATTATGGAAAATCCCACCCGAATGTAGGCTTTCGTCGGCTTATGGTGGCTTTTGTCACCTTTTCCCGGCGTTATGGAAAATTCCCGCCGGAATGTCCGTATTTGTACGCAAAGGTTCTCATTCGCCGGTATTTTTCCGAGGGCGCATGCCGGAGCGTTCGAGCGATTAACAGAACAGGGGATAAAACAGCCCCGATCAAAAGTTCGAACATCGCTTTCTATTTCTCCTAGTGGTTCGACTGGATGGTAAATTTCTTCAAGTAACCCCTCTACTCCTTCAAATCCTCCCAAAGTTCACGCACCTTGCCGAAGAAGCCGTGCGCCTGGGGGCTATGGGTTTCGGTGGCGCTTTCGGAGTCGAACTCCTTGAGCAACTCCTTTTGCCGGGCCGTCAGGTTGACCGGCGTCTCGACCATCGCCTGGACGAACATGTCGCCCCGCGCACTGGAGCGCAGGATCGTCATGCCCTTGTTCTTGAGCCGGAACTGGTGCCCGGTCGGCGTGCCGGGGGGAAGGGTGACCCGCGCCAGCTTTCCCTCGACGGTCGGCACCTCGATGATGCCGCCGAGCGTCGCCGTAGTCATCGAGATCGGCACCCGGCAATGGATGTCGGCGCCGTCGCGCTGAAAAAGCCGGTGCGCCTTGATGGACAGGAAAATATAAAGGTCGCCCGGCGCAGCACCCCTCAGGCCGGCCTCGCCCTCGGCGGCAAGCCTGATACGGGTGCCTTCCTCGACCCCCTCGGGGATGTTGATGGACAGCTTCTTTTCCTTGTTGATCCGGCCCTGGCCGCCGCAGGTGCCGCATGGGTCCTTGATCACCTCGCCGCGGCCTGTGCAGGCGGGACACGTGCGCTCGACGGTGAAGAACCCCGATTGGGTACGCACCCGGCCGTGGCCGCCGCAGGTGCCGCAAGTCGTCAGCGCGGCGTTGCCGGCCGAGCCGGTGCCTTTGCAGTCCGAGCACGCCACCGACGACGGCACGCGGATATCGGCCTGTTTGCCCTCGAACGCCTCATCGAGGGCAATTTCCATGTTGAAACGCAGATCGGCACCCTTGCCGGCGGCCCCCGCCCCCCCTTGGGCCCGATGGCCACCGAAATCGCCGAACATTTCATCGAATATATCTGAAAATCCAGAAGCGAAACCGCCGCCGAATCCACCTGGACCACCACCAGTCCCCCCTGCCCCGGCGGCGGCGTGTTCGAAAGCGGCGTGGCCGAAACGGTCGTAGGCGGCCCGTTTCTGGTCGTCCTTGAGGACCTCATAGGCCTCGGAAAGGTTCTGGAATTTTTTTTCAGCCTGCTTGTCTCCGGGGTTCTTGTCCGGATGGAATTTCATCGCCAGCTTGCGGTAGGACTTCTTGATATCCTCCGCGGCGGCGTCGCGGCCGATCCCGAGTGTCGCGTAATAGTCCTCTTTAGCCATCAGAGGGGGCCCTCAAAGAATTGACCATTTAACAGGGGACGCGCGCCGAGCTGGTCCTACTTTTTTTTCTTGTCCGGATCAGCGTCCTCGAAATCAGCGGCCTCGTCCGACGGCTCCCCGGCCCCGTCTTCAGAATCGGCATCGCCCCGGTCTTCGGAATCGGTCTCGGCCCCGTCTTTCACCTCGTCTTTAGTCTCGTCCTTCTTGGTGTCTTCAGTCCCGTCTTCCGGGTTGACCTCTTCGAAATCGGCGTCGACGACCTTGGCCCCGTCGGAACCATCACCGCCGGCACCTTCGGCCGCGTCGTCATCGTCGGAATCGTCGCCCCCGGCGGCGGTGTCTTCCTGGGCTGCCTTGTACATGGCCTCACCCAGCTTCATGGTCGCCTCGGTCAAGGTCCCGGTCTTCGCCGTGATGGATTCGGCGTCATCGCCTTCGAGGGCTTCCTTGAGGTCCTTGATGCTGTCCTCGATGGCCTGGCGCTCGTCGTCGGAAACCTTGTCACCGTATTCCTTGAGGTTCTTCTCGGACGAATGGATCAGGGCGTCGGCGGCGTTGCGCGCCTCCACCGTTTGGCGCTGTTTCTTGTCCTCCTCGGCGTGTTCTCCGGCTTCGTTGACCATGCGCTCGATATCATCGTCCGAAAGCCCGCCGGAAGCCTGGATGCGAATCCGCTGTTCCTTGCCGGTCGCCTTGTCCTTGGCCGACACGTTGACGATGCCGTTGGCGTCGATGTCGAAGGTGACGTCGATCTGCGGCATGCCGCGGGCCGACGGCGGAATGCCGACGAGGTCGAACTGGCCGAGAGGCTTGTTGTCGGAAGCCATTTCCCGCTCGCCCTGGAAGACGCGGATGGTGACCGCGGTCTGGTTGTCCTCGGCAGTCGAGAAGATCTGGCTCTTGCGCGTCGGGATGGTGATGTTGCGGTCGATCAGGCGCGTGAAGACGCCGCCCAGGGTCTCGATGCCGAGCGACAGCGGCGTCACGTCGAGGAGCAGCACGTCCTTGACGTCGCCCTTCAGCACGCCGCCCTGGATGGCGGCGCCGATGGCGACCACCTCGTCCGGGTTGACGCCCTTGTGGGGCTCGCGGTCGAAGAATTTCTTTACCGTTTCGATGACTTTGGGCATGCGGGTCATGCCGCCGACCAGGATCACCTCGTCGATGTCCTTGGCCTTGAGTCCGGCGTCCTTGAGCGCTTTTTTGCAGGGCTCGACGGTGCGCTTGATCAAATCCTCGACGAGCGTCTCAAGCTTAGCGCGGGTCAGCTTGACGTTGAGGTGCTTAGGCCCCGACTTATCAGCGCTAATGAACGGCTGGTTGATCTCGGTCTGCATGGTGCTCGACAGCTCGATCTTGGCCTTTTCGGCCGCTTCTTTAAGCCGTTGCAGGGCCAGTTTGTCTTCGCGCAGATCAATGCCCTGTTCCTTCTTGAACTCATCAGCCAGGAAATTGACGATGTGGTTGTCGAAGTCCTCGCCGCCAAGGAAGGTGTCGCCGTTGGTCGATTTGACCTCGAACACGCCGTCGCCGATCTCCAAGATCGAAATGTCGAAAGTGCCGCCGCCGAGGTCGTAGACGGCGATGGTGCCGGTGGCTTCCTTTTCCAGGCCGTAGGCCAGGGCGGCCGCCGTCGGCTCGTTTATGATGCGCAGCACTTCGAGGCCGGCGATCTTGCCGGCGTCCTTGGTCGCCTGGCGTTGGGAATCGTTAAAATAGGCGGGAACCGTGATCACTGCCTCGGTGACGGTCTCGCCGAGATAGCTTTCCGCCGTTTCCTTCATTTTCTGGAGGATGAAGCCGCTGATCTGACTGGGCGAATATTTTTTGTCCTCGACCTCGACCCAGGCGTCGCCGTTTTCGCCTTTGACGATTTCATAGGAAACCAGCTTCTTGTCCTTTTCGGTGATAGGATCGTCAAACCGACGGCCGATCAGGCGCTTGATGGCGGACAGCGTGTTTCCCGGGTTGGTCACCGCCTGGCGCTTGGCCGATTGCCCGACCAGGCGTTCACCGTCTTCGGCGAAGGCGACCATGGACGGCGTCGTGCGCGCGCCTTCGGTGTTTTCGATAACCTTGGCGTCTTTGCCTTCCATCAAGGCGACGCAGGAATTGGTCGTCCCTAAGTCGATTCCTATGACCTTGCTCATTTCATCCTCTTTATTTTCGGCGGCTTAAGAGGCGGCCTTTTTCAGCACCGCGATCGAAGCCCCTAGAATAATCATTTAAAACCCGCCTTAAGCGGGTGTTCCGGGGATATATATGTGGCGAAATGGGGGTCCGCAACCGTGTCTATATTTTTTCCATAAAAACGGTTTTCTGGAGTCTGGTGGAAAAAACCTAAAGTTCCTCGTCCAACTGAGCACCCGGCTCCTTGCCTTTGTCCTCGTACGCGCCCTGGCCGTCCTTAAGCGCCGGGTCAATCGGAGCTGGGGTGGCGCCTTCGGCGGCCCTGGTGGCATCGGGTTCCTTTGGCCCGCCCTTGGAAACGCCGACCTTGGCCGGGCGCAACAGCCGGTCGTTCAGCAAGTAGCCGGTCTCGACCACTTGCATCACGGTGCCGGCGGGTTTCGAGGTATCGTCGAGTTCGAACATCGCTTCGTGCAGGTTGTGGTCGAATTTTTCGCCCATGGCCTCGATCGGCTTGATGCCGAAACGCTCAAACGTGCTTAGCATCTCACGTTCGGTCATTTCCAGGCCGACCATGAGTTGTTCCAGGGCCGGATCCTTTTTGCGAGCTTCCAAATCGACGCTGGCCATGGCGCGCTTCATGTTGTCGGCGACGCCGAGCACCTCGCGGGCGAAATTTGTAATGGCGTACTTGGCGGCGTTCAACTTGTCGCGCTCGGCCCGGTGGCGGACGTTTTCGGCCTCGGCCAGGGCGCGCAGCAGCTTGTCGTTGAGATCTTCCACCAGTTGTTCAGGGGTTAACTCCTCGACCGCTTCCTCACCCGTCTCCTCGGCCCCGGTTTCGGTTTCCTCGCCTTCTTCGGCCGCCGTTTCTTCAGGGGCCTCGGAATCGGGCAGGGTGTCTTCGTTTTCGGCGTCCTCGGCGACCTCGGCTTCGGTCTGGTTTTTTTCGTCTTCGGTCATATCTGGTTCAGCTTTGTTGGCCCAGAAGGTGGCTAATCAGTTTCGAGGTATAGTCTACCATCGGAATGATGTGGGCATAATTCATCCGCGTCGGACCGATGACGCCGATAGCGCCGATGATGGCTTCCTCGGCGTTGTTATAGGGGCCGACGATCATCGAACAACCGGCCAGGTTGAACAGCGTGTTGTCAGCGCCGATGAAGATTTGCACCCCTTCGGCGGTGTCGGTCAGGGACAACAGCTTCAGCATTTCCTCCTTGGTTTCGAGGGCCGTGAAAAGGGCTCGGATTTTCTCCAGGTCGGCAACCGCGGTCACATCTTCGAGAAGGTGCGCCTGGCCGCGGACGATCAATGATCCTTGCTGGCCGCCGCCGGCTCCATCACCGGCCCATATGGCGAGCCCGCTTTCAACCAATCGGGTTGTCAATTCGTCCAGTTCGGCGCGGTGGCTGTCCAGTTCAGCGATGATCTCTTCGTAGGCTTCCGAGAGGGTCCGCCCGACCAGCCGCGCGCTAAGGTAATTGGTCGCTTCCACCAGGCCCGATGGGGGCATGCCCCGGGGCGTCTGGATGACCCTGTTCTCGACGATGCCGTTTTCGGTGACCAGCACCACCAGCGCCCGGCCCGGGGAAAGGTTGACGAATTCGATGTGACGCAGCGGGCTCCTGGTCTTCGGCGCCAACACCAGGCTGGCGCACCGCGAAAGGCCCGAAAGCGCCGATATTGCGTCCTCCAGCAGGCCTTCCAGGCTGTTGGGCGACCCGGCACATTGAATGTCGATGCTCTGGCGTTCGTCTTCGGTCAGGTTGCCGATCTCGAGGATGCCGTCGACGAATAGCCGGAGCCCCGCATCCGTCGGCAGCCGCCCGGCCGACGTGTGGGGCGAGTACAACAACCCGGCGTCCACCAGGTCGGCCATGACGTTGCGGATGGTGGCCGGCGACAGGTCGAGGTTGAGACGCTTGGACAGCGTCCGCGACCCGATGGGCTCGCCCGATTCGACGTAACTATCGACGATATGGCGCAAAATCTCACGAGAGCGGTCGTTGAGCTCGGTAATCATGTATATCCCGCGTTTAAAGCCGGAAGTCAGGGGAATTTAGGTGCGCCGGGGGCCAGCGTCAACGGGGGCGCCAAAAAACAGCGAATTCTTTACCTTGCCGAGCCGCCGGAGTAGGAATCGGTGATGAAGAACATTTCCACGAAACGCCCTTCGGGCCGAGCCCTTGACGAGATGCGCGCGGTTACTCTTGAGCCCGATTTTGCAAAGCACGCCGAAGGGTCGTGTATCGCCGGTTTCGGCGACACCCGGGTATTCATCACCGCCACCGTAGAGGAACGGATTCCGTCATGGCTGCGGAATTCCGGCCACGGCTGGGTGACGGCCGAATACGGCATGCTGCCCCGGGCCACCAACACCCGCACCGGCCGCGAGGCCCGCCAGGGTGGCCAAACGGGCCGCAGCCATGAAATCCAGCGCCTAATTGGCCGCAGCCTCCGCGCCGTCACCGACTTAGACGCCATGGGTGAAATGTCAATCAGGCTTGATTGCGACGTCATCCAGGCCGACGGCGGTACCCGCACGGCGGCCATCACCGGCGCCTACGTGGCGCTGAGCAGGGCATTCAAGAAGTGCGTCGGGCTCGGTGTCCTTGCCGCCGTTCCCCTGAACGACCACGTCGCCGCCGTTTCCTGTGGCCTTTACCAAGGCCATCCGATTCTCGACCTGGATTACGAAGAAGACTCCTCGGCCGACGCCGACGCCAATTTCGTCCTCACCGGGTCCGGCAACATCGTCGAAATCCAGGGCACGGCGGAAACCGGGCCGTTTTCTGAGAAGGCGTTCCTGGCCATGTTGACGCTCGCCGGCAAGGGCGTCGGCGAGTTGGTGGCGTTGCAGAAAAAAGCCCTGGGCAAAAAATAACCGCCGCCCATGAACGCCCCTAACCATCGCCGTTTCGAGGGCGGCCCGCTGGTCATCGCCAGCCATAACCCGGGCAAAGTGAGGGAAATCGCCGATCTTCTGCAACCCTTCGGGCCCGAGGTGACGTCGGCGGCCGACCTGGGCCTGGCCGAGCCCATTGAGACCGGGACCACGTTTGCCGCCAATGCGGAACTGAAGGCCCGGGCGGCTGCCGAAGCCTCCGGCCAACTGGCGCTGGCCGACGATTCCGGGCTCGTGGTTGCAGCGTTGGCGGGCGAGCCCGGCATTCATTCGGCGCGCTGGGCCGGGCCGGACAAGGACTTCCGGGCAGCGATGCAAAAAATCGAAGACGAACTTCAAGGCAAGAATGACCGCCGCGCCCATTTTGCCTGCGCCTTGGCGCTTTGCTGGCCCGATGGCAATTTGGAGGCTTTCGACGGCGCCGTCCACGGGACCCTAGTGTGGCCGCCCCGAGGGACCGAGGGTTTCGGGTACGACCCGGTGTTCGTCGCCGACAGCCATAACCTCACCTTCGGCGAAATGGACCCGGCGGAAAAACACCGGATCAGCCACCGCGCCGATGCGTTCAGGAAACTCGTCGATGCCTGTTTCGAATAGGTTTTTGGATAATAACCCCGGCCCGGATGAAGGGTTCGGCGTCTACATCCACTGGCCCTTCTGCGCCTCGATGTGTCCGTATTGCGATTTCAACAGCCACGTCGCTGAAACCGTCGATCACCGCAGTTGGCGGACGGCGCTGCTGTCGGAGCTCAATCATTTCGCTTTGGAAACGAATGGCCGGACGGTGACCAGCGTCTTCTTCGGCGGCGGCACGCCGTCGTTGATGGCGCCCGAGACGACGGCCGCTCTGATCGACGCCGTCGGCAAACACTGGTCAACTGCCGACGACCTGGAAATCACCCTCGAAACCAACCCGTCGATGTCCGAGGCGGGGCGGTTCCAGGCCTTCCGCGATGCGGGCGTCAACCGGCTGTCGATCGGCGTGCAGTCGTTCCGGGACGAGAATCTGTCCTTTCTCGGGCGCCGCCATTCGGTTGCCGAGGCCAAGGACGCTTTAAAAATGGCAGCCGACTTTTTTCCGCGCTTCTCCTTCGATTTGATCTATGGCCTGGCCGGCCAATCGCCGCAGGACTGGGGCCGGGAGCTCGACGAGGCGCTTGAATATTCCCAATCCCTCGGGGCCGGGCATCTGTCGCTTTACCAATTGACCATCGAGACCGGCACGCCCTTTCACCGTGACGGCGTCAAGGCCGCCGATGGTGGTGTCGGGGCGGGATTATACGAGATCACCCAGGACAAACTTATCGAGGCTGGCCTGCCGGCTTACGAAATCTCAAACCACGCACGGCCGGGCAGCGAATGCCGCCATAACTTAGGAATTTGGTTTGGCGGCGTCTATGCCGGCATCGGGCCCGGCGCCCACGGGCGGCTACCGGTCCGCAAGCGGACAGAGGCGCTTTACCAGATCCACACGCCGGATCGATGGCTGGCGGCGGTCGAGCTGAAAGGCCACGGCACCGCCAAGCGCCAGGCCCTACCCACAAAGTCCCGAGCCGAGGAACTGCTGATGACCGGGCTCAGGCTAATCGAGGGCGTCGGGCGGGCGCGGTTCCAATCCCTGACCGGGCGCCAGGTCGAGGACTACCTCGACAAGGACGGCTTGGAACTGATGACCGGCGGCGGGTTCGTCGAGATAGACGAAACGGGCCTCCGCGCCACCGCCACAGGCCGGTTATGCCTCAATGAGGTTTTGCGCCATTTGTTGGCCCCCTAATTGATCTTCGCCTGG
>Ga0315338_1004829_pt1 | contig 10252 bp, 21 predicted proteins | sample ASW8metaG_FD_204518 | JGI IMG/M metagenome (GOLD analysis project Ga0315338, IMG submission 204518) | Ammonia-oxidizing marine archaeal communities from Monterey Bay, California, United States - ASW #8 | ecosystem: Environmental > Aquatic > Marine > Coastal | place: USA: California | collected...
CCCCCGGTGTTGACCAGCTCCAGCGTTCCACCTATCGCTGACGGCAAACCAGAGACGATACTTGCTAGGATGATCATCGATATACCGTTGCCGATTCCGCGCTCGGTGATCTGTTCACCCAACCACATCAGGAACATCGTACCCGTTACGAGTGTGACCGACGCCGTAAAAACGAATGAGGGTCCCGGGTTAATCACTATTCCTTGATTCTGCAACGCCGTAGTGGCGGCGGTCGATTGGAAGGTACAGAGCAACACGGTCCCGTAACGCGTGTATTGGGTGATCTTTCGGCGACCCGCTTCGCCTTCCTTTCGGAGTTGCCCAAGCGAAGGGATCACATGGGTCGACATCTGCATGATGATGGAAGCCGAGATATAGGGCATGATGCCGAGCGCAAAGATGGAGAGTCGTTCGAGCGCACCTCCTGAGAACATGTTGAACATGCTCAGGATCGTTCCAGCCTGCTGCTCGAAGAATTGGTCGAGCGCGACCGGATCGATTCCCGGCACCGGAATAAAGGTACCAATGCGGTAAACGACCAACGCTCCGATCAAAAAAAACAGGCGCTGTCGCACCTCGGAAAAGCGAGTCGCCTCTCCGAGAATCGATGCCGAAACTTCCGTGCCTGCTTTTGCCATCCTACAATTCCACGCTGCCGCCAGCCGCCTCAATCGCCTGACGGGCACCGGGCGTTACAGCCAACCCTTTCACCTTCACCGCTTTTTTAATCTCTCCGGACGCAATGACCTTTGCGCGTTGAGCTGTCCTGGGTACCAGTCTCTTCGCCTTCAGAGCGTCCAGGTCCACCTGTTCGGCGTCCACCAGATCCAACTCGTGTAATCGCACTTCTACCCGCAGCTTGCCTCGCCTTGAGTGAAACCCAATCTTCGGCAGACGTCTTTGAAGCGGCATCTGACCGCCTTCGAATCCCACCTTGTGGTAGCCGCCCGACCGAGATCGCTGCCCCTTCATGCCTCTGCCACCGGTCTTCCCCTGTCCGGCTGAATGACCCCGCCCCAAGCGCTTGCCGGTCTTTTTCGACCCACGCGCAGGTTTTAGAGAGTTCAAGCGCATCTAAGTTTCCTCAACCCTCAACAGATACGAGACCTTATCGATCATGCCCCGGTTCTCCGGAGTATCGATCACTTCCACCGTCTGGTGTCTCCGCCGCAGCCCGAGCCCCTTGACGCACTCAGCATGCCCCGGCTTTCGCCCGTAGATGCTCTTCAACAGCGTAACCTTCAATTTCGACTTAGCCTTCGCCATGAGAACCTCAACCGAGTATCTCTTCCACAGACTTACCGCGTTTTCTCGCGACCTCCTGCGGCGAGTGCATGTCCACCAAGGCCTCCACGGTGGCACGAACGACGTTGATCGGATTGCGGGACCCATAGCTCTTAGCCAGGACGTTTCGAACCCCGGCACACTCGAATACGGCACGCATCGCGCCTCCGGCGATGATTCCCGTGCCTTCCGATGCTGGCTGCATGAAGACGCGCGTCGCCCCATGACGGCCCCGGAGCTCATATTGTAGAGTTTCGTCCTTCAAGTGAATCGAATTAAGATTATTGCGCGCTGCCTGCATCGCTTTCTGTATAGCCAGGGGAAGCTCCCGCGCCTTCCCGTAGCCATAACCCACGCGGCCAGCACCGTCGCCTACGACAGTCAAGGCGGTGAAGCCAAACTGGCGCCCGCCCTTGACCACCTTCGAGACACGGTTGACAGATACAAGCTTTTCCTGAAGTTCTTCTGGATTTGCCATTTTCCTACTTTCCGGGCTAACGATACCCGAGCTAGAAATCCAAGCCCGCCTCCCGGGCCGCGTCCGCGAGCGACTTAATCCGCCCGTGATAGTTGAATCCCGATCTATCGAAGGCCACGCGCTCGATCCCTTCCGCCTTAGCGCGTTCGGCTATCAATTTACCGACTGCTGCTGCTGCATCCTTGTTGCCCGTGCCCTTCAAACCTTTGCGTAAATCTTTCGAAAGGGTTGATGCACTTGCCAGGACCCGATTCCCCTCGGGCGAGACTATCTGCGCATACATATGCCGAGGTGTTCGGTGAACACAGAGGCGAATAGCCTCTAGCTCCCGAATCTTCGACCGAGCCCGTCGCGCACGACGCTGTCGTCTTTCCTTCTTCTGCATCTCTCTCGCCTGCTTTATCTTGCCTACTTCTTTTTGGCTTCCTTCAGACTAATCCGCTCATCCGAATACCGAACACCCTTGCCCTTGTAGGGCTCCGGGGGCCTGAATCTACGCAGATCTGCCGCCACTTGACCCACAGCCTGTCGGTCGATTCCCTTCACAAGAATCTCCGTTTGACTTGGCGTCTCAACTGTCACTCCCTCGGGCACCTCATAACTCACTGGATGAGAAAACCCGAGCGTCAGGTTCAGTTTCGCCCCTTGCGCCTTTGCTCTGTAACCAACCCCGACGAGCCGCAGCTTCCGTTCAAATCCCGCGCTCACGCCAGTAATCATATTGTTGATCAGCGAGCGAGTCGTGCCGGCCATCGCCCTTGAGAATCTACTTCCGGATCGCGGCGCTACCGCAAGCGCTGAATCTTCGCTCTTTACCTCGACCTCCGAATGGCACTCGAGAGAAAGGCTTCCTTTGGGCCCTTTGACGGTGAGGGATCTTCCCTTCAGGTTGACTTCCACACCATCGATCAGCGGCACGGGACGTTTTGCGACTCTAGACATTCCGGTCTCTCAGCTGCTTCATGACACGATACAGAGGAGCTCACCGCCACGACCCTGAGCACGAGCCTCCCGGCCGGTCATCACCCCGCCAGATGTCGATACGATCGCTATGCCGAGTCCACCCTGGACCTTCGGCAACTCAGCGCTGCCAGAGTAGAGACGCAGCCCGGGTCTGCTCGCTCGCTCGATCCGCTCGATTACGGGCTCGCCGTCGTGGTACTTGAGCGTGATCGTCATGGTGCGTTTGACTTCCCCTTCGTCGTCCGCGGAGACATCCGTGAGATAGCCTTCGCCCGCCAGTACCCTGGCAATTGACAGCTTCAGCTTTGATGCGGGCATAGATACGGAAACCTTCTTGGCCTTCTGGCCGTTTCTGATTCGCGTCAACATATCCGCTATGGGATCGGTCATACTCATGAAACGTCCTCTGAAACTACCAACTCGCCTTGGAAAGACCAGGCAGCTCGCCACGCATGGCCGCCTCTCTCAGCATGTTCCTCGACAAACCAAACTTGCGGTAATAGCCCTTAGGACGCCCGGAGATAGCGCACCGATTTCTCATCCTTATTGGACTAGCGTTACGAGGAAGCGCCTGTAGCTTGACTTGCGCCACGTAGCGCTCCTCATCGGAAGATTTGGGGTCGCGGATGACGCGTTTGTAATCGGCACGCTTTGCAGCAAACCGTTTGACAACTGCGGCACGCTTCTTCTCGCGAGCAACCATCGATTTCTTAGCCATTAGATCTATCTTTCCTCTCTACTGACCGAAAAGGAAAACGGAAAGCTTCCAGCAATGCCTTACCTTCTTCGTCATTCCTCGCCGTGGTCGTTAGGGTTATGTCCAGACCCCGGATTTCGTCAATCTGATCGTAATCAATCTCCGGGAAGATGATTTGCTCTTTTACGCCCATGCTGTAATTGCCGTGACCATCGAAAGAGCGTTCGTTCAGTCCACGGAAATCCCTAATTCTTGGGATTGCTACATTGATCAATCGATCCAGGAATTCATACATCCGTTCGCGGCGCAGGGTCACCTTGCAGCCGATCGGGGACCCCGCTCGAAGCTTGAAGGTGGCCACAGAAACTCTCGCGTTGCAGACGACAGGCTGCTGCCCGGAGATCTTCTTCAGATCGCTCATGGCATGCTCCAAGACCTTCCGATCGGTCAGCGTTTCGCCGACGCCCATGTTCATCGTAACCTTGCTGATCCGGGGGATAGCCATAGGATTACTGACTTTCAACTGTTCCATGATCTTCGGAACAGCTTCTTTAATGTAGAACTCTTGAAGCCTGTTCATCTCAGCTATCCAAAACTTCCTTATTCGACTTGAAGTATCGAACCTTTTTCCCGTCCTCGAGATGCCGATAGCCCACTCGATCGCCTTTCTCGGTAGTCGAGTTGAACAACATCACATTAGATATATCTAGTGGCATCTCCTTCTCTATGATGCCACCTGGAACGCCGGCGTTCGGATTCGGCTTCTGGTGCTTACGCGCGACGTTAATGTTCTCGACGAGGACTCTGTCGTCTGTGTAGATCCGAATCACGGTACCCCTCCGGCCCTTATCCTTGCCGGAGATAACGATGACTTCATCACCTTGTCGAATTCTTGCCATGCCTTCTGTCCTGCCCAGTCCTCTTACTCTTATCGCCCCTGCGCACCCTATAAGACTTCAGGCGCCAACGAGATAATCTTCATGAAACGACTCGTGCGTAGCTCTCGAGTCACCGGGCCGAAAATCCGGGTTCCGATTGGCTCGTACCGAGCGTTCAACAACACCGCCGCGTTTCCGTCGAATCGGATCGCAGAACCATCGGATCTCCGAACCCCGTGGCTGGTTCGGACGACCACTGCACTGTAAATCTCGCCCTTTTTCACGCGGCCTCTCGGAATCGCGTCTTTGATCGTCACCTTGATGATGTCGCCAATACGCGCATAACGTCGCTTGGAGCCACCCAGCACCTTGATGCACATTATTCGGCGAGCACCACTATTGTCAGCCGCCGTCAATACCGTTTCTGTCTGAATCATTAAGGGTCCTAACGCGCCTTCAATCAGCCTGGTTGCTCTTGGTTATTTCCACAACCCGCCAGGACTTATGCTTGGATATCGGCCGACACTCCTTGATCGCCACCAAATCTCCAACCTGACACCGGTTATCTTCGTCGTGAGCGAGCAACTTGGTCGTCCGACGAATGTACTTGCCATACACGGGATGCTTCACCACACGCTCAATCGAAACTGACACGCTCTTGTCCGCTTTGTTGCTCACGACGCGCCCGCTCACGGTCCGGCCACGCCTTTCTGCAACCTTGATGTCCACAGGGGACTCGGGGGCGTTCGTGTCACTCATCAAACCTACTCCATCGCCTCTGTGGTCTTAAGCTCACGCAAAACGGTCTTGATTCGCGCAATGTCCTTTCTGACCTTGCCTTTCTGGTCAGATCTAGCGCCCTGCCCAGTCGCCGCCTGCATCCGCAGGTTGAATTGTTCACGCCGAAGCTTGCCCAACTCCTCCGTCAATGCTTCTGCCGACATCACTCTGAGCTCGTTTACCTTCATCAGATCCCGTGCCTCGATACAAAGGTCGTTGCAATCGGTAGCTTTGCCGCCGCCCGTTTGAAGGCCTCCCGCGCAACTTCCTCGGTCACGCCCGACATCTCGTACAACAGGCGTCCCGGCTGAACCAAAGCCACCCAATACTCGACGTTTCCCTTGCCTTTACCTTGACGAACCTCCAACGGTTTCTGCGTAATCGGCTTATCAGGAAAAACACGAATCCAAATCTTGCCTCCGCGTTTGACATGTCGAGTCATCGCCCTGCGGGCCGCCTCTATCTGTCTCGAGGTCAATCGACCACGGTCCGTCGCCTTCAAGCCATACTCACCAAAGCTAACGCTACTACCACGCTGCGCCAAACCGCGGTTGCGGCCCTTGTGCTGCTTTCTAAACTTCGTGCGTTTCGGTTGGAGCATAGTGCGTCTCGCTGAGTCCTATTGCTTTGGCCTAGCGTCCTGGCTTTCCTGAGTCGATTCGCTCGAATCGAAAACCTCACCTCGGAAAACCCAGACCTTGACTCCGATAACACCGTAAGTAGTTTTGGCCTCCGCGAGACCGTAGTCGATATCCGCTCGAAAAGTATGCAAGGGCACTCTGCCCTCTCGATACCATTCCGACCTCGCGATCTCCGCACCGTTCATGCGACCGGACACCTTTACCTTTATGCCTTCGGCACCGATGCGCATCGTATTCGTCACAGCTCTGCGCATCGCACGCCGAAACTGAACACGCCTTTCCAGCTGCTGCGCGACACCTTCTGCAACCAATTGGGCGTCAAGCTCCGGCTTGCGTATCTCTGCGATATTCAGGCGAACATCGTGAAGCGGCATATTCAGCAACTTTGCTACCTCCACGCGCAACCTCTCAATATCCTCACCCTTCTTCCCAATGACGATTCCAGGACGGGCAGTGTGAATCGTGATACCAGCTCGCTTAGCTGGGCGATCGATCTGTATCCGGCTAACGAAGGCGTCCTTGAGCTTCTTTTTCAGAAACACACGGATCTGCTGATCCTGATATACGTAGTCGGAGTAGGTCTGTGAGTCGGCATACCACTTGGAACTCCACTCCTTAGTTATTCCGAGACGTATGCCGATTGGATGTACTTTTTGTCCCATGTTCGTTACTCGACTGGCTATTCGTCAGCGACCTGAACAGTTATATGACTGTTACGTTTAAGAATTCTGTTGCCGCGCCCCTTCGCACGCGCGCGATAGCGACCGAACGTGGGCGCCTGCCTTACCTCAACAGTGGATACCTTGAGCTCATCAATATCGGCACCATGGTTGTGCTCCGCGTTGGCCATTGCAGATTCGAGCACCTTTTTTAGCAAATGCGCAGCCTTCTTGGGGCTAAACTGAAGAATCTTGAGAGCCTCTCCAACCGTGTGCCCTCTAATCTGGTCCGCGACTAACCGACACTTCTGCGGCGATATTCGAGCGTAACGATGTGTTGCTGCGGTGTGCATACAGTCACTATCCTTAGACTTTAGCCTTGCGGTCGCCTGAATGCCCTCTGAACGTCCGGGTAGAAGCAAACTCACCTAACTTGTGCCCAACCATGTTTTCTGAGATCAGTACCGGCACATGCTGTCGGCCGTTGTGCACGGCGATCGTCAATCCGACCATGTCCGGAATCACCATTGATCGGCGTGACCAAGTTTTTATCGGTCGTCGATCATTCCTCTTCGCTGCCTCCTCCACCTTCTTCAATAGGTGGGTATCGACAAACGGTCCTTTTCGTATGGATCGGGGCATCGCCTATCCTCTGCTCTACTTCTTGTTCCTGCGTCGAACGATCATGTCATCGGTCCGTTTGTTGTTGCGTGTCTTGTATCCTTTCGTAGGCACGCCCCAGGGCGTTACTGGATGCCGGCCCCCAGAGCTGCGGCCCTCGCCACCACCGTGCGGATGGTCGACAGGATTCATGGCGACGCCTCTGACCGTGGGCCGAACACCCCGCCAGCGCTTCGCGCCAGCTTTCCCAAGCTTGCTCAGGTTGTGTTCGTAGTTGCCAACCTCACCGACCGAGGCCCGGCAGTTGACATGGATCCTTCGCATCTCGCCGGACCTCAATCTTAACGTCGCGTACTGTCCTTCTCGGGCTACGATCTGCACCGAGCCGCCGGCGCTGCGCGCAATCTGACCGCCCTTCCCAGGCTTCATTTCGACGCAATGCACAAGTGTGCCCACGGGAATGCTCTTGAGCGGTAACGCATTACCGGGTCTGATCGGTGCATCGCTCCCCGACTGAATGGGGTCGCCCGCCTTGCACCGCCTTGGCGCCAGAATGTATCGTCGCTCACCATCGCCGTACAAGACCAATGCAAGAAAAGCGCTCCTGTTAGGGTCATATTCGATCCGCTCGACCCGACCGGCAATCCCATCCTTGTCGCGTTTGAAATCGACAAGCCGATAATGACGTTTATGACCGCCACCGCGATGGCGGGTTGTGATTCGTCCCTTGTTGTTGCGTCCGCCCGTATTGGACTTCGACTCCAACAGAGGCGCATACGGATCACCCTTGTGTAGATCGTTGCGCACCGCACGGACGACGAAACGGCGACCTGGTGAAGTCGGCTTAGCTTTTTGTACGGCCACTCTATATTACCTGCTTCTCTACTGTCGCTACGCTACTCGACGCCCATAAAATCGATGTCGTGTCCCGGCGCCAACCTGACGTAAGCCTTTTTCCAGTCGGACTTCCGACCGCGATTCGCTCCCTGTCCCTTAGTCTTACCGGACATATTGACCACCGTCACGTTACCAACCTCAACCTCGAATAACAGTTCGACTGCCTTGCGTATCTCGCCTTTGGTTGCGTCGCGCCGGACCTTAAACACAACTTGCTGGCTTTGTTCTGCTGCGGCAGTCGACTTCTCGGATATGTGCGGCCCGAGAATAACGGTCATCAGTCTTTCCTCATGTGCCGCCCGAGTCATCCGAGCTTCTCCTCCAGCAGCTTCACTGCAGCCACCGTCATCACAACCTTGTCGTGACCAATGAGACTGACCGGATCCACGGACTGCACATCCTTCACCGCGACCTTCGGCAAGTTTCGCGCTGCCAAAAGCAAATCCCGATCGAACCCCTCAACGACGATGAGCGTGCTGTCGAGCTTGAGTTCGCTGAGCTTCGTCACCAACTCCTTAGTCTTAGGGGCACTAACAGAGAACGCTTCCATCAACAGCAGCCGGTCCTGACGAATGAGCTCGGAGAGCATCGACCTCATCGCACCACGATACATCTTGCGGTTTATCTTTTGAGTGAAGTCGCGCGGTCGAGCTGCAAACGCGCGTCCTCCACCGACCCAAATGGGGCTTCGAATGGTCCCAACCCGGGCGCGTCCCGTGCCTTTCTGTCGCCACGGCTTCACGCCGCCACCGCGAGCCTGCGCCCGGTTCTTCTGTGCCTTATTTCCCTGGCGTCCACCTGCCAAATAGGCGGTGACGATCTGATGTACCAGCGGCTGGTTGAATTCCACCGCAAACGCCGCGTCCGAAAGCTCAACACTCGAGTTTTTGTCCTGCAGCTTTAGCTTCATTCGGACTCTCCACCCGCCTCCGCAGGAGCTTGAGGAGGAGGCGGTCCTGCCTTCACGGCCGGACGAACTATCACCTGTCCGCCCGACGCGCCAGGGACACCCCCCTTCACAAGGAGCAGATTCCGTTCCGTATCGATTCGTACGACCTCGGTATTGGGCGAAGTACACCGCACGTTGCCCATTTGACCAGCCATCTTCTTACCCTTGAAGACCCGACCCGGCGTCTGGTTCTGACCAATAGAACCCGGTGCCCTATGGGCCAGCGAATTACCATGCGTAGCATCCTGGGTGCTGAAGTTGTGCCTTTTTACCGCGCCGGCGAAACCCTTACCCTTCGAAGTGCCTATCACGTCCACTTTCTGGCCGTCCTGGAACACGTCTACTTTAAGCTCGGTTCCCGGCGCCAGGTCATCGCCTTCTGCTTCCTCGAGTCTGAATTCCCACAGGCCCTGTCCCGGATCGACCTCGGCCTTACTGCAGTGGCCAAGCAGAGGTTTCGCCGCGCGGGACGGCCGCGCACTACCAAAAGTGACCTGAACCGCGCGGTAACCGTCACAATCCACGGTCTTTAGCTGCGCGACTCGATTGGGCAGGGCCTCAATCACGGTCACCGGGATGGATTCACCGGCATCCGTGAATACGCGGGTCATACCGCATTTCCGGCCCACAAGACCGATTGGCATCTTCGTATCCTCTCATCCGCGTCGCCGCCCACCTCTAACGATTGGACTGACGCTTCAGCCAGAACCTGCTACTCGGCGCTGGCACCCAAGAGCCGTGGGTGAACCATCATGGCCACCTGAAACCCATGAGTTGTGTTGATCAATGGTGCCGGATGAGCGCTCCGGCTACCCCCTAGTGCTAAAGTGGCCCGGAAGCAGAAGCTACCCGTGCCCGTGCCCCCAACCCTCAGATCGTGAGCAGCCCGGTATTATAGGGTACCAGGCAACCCGGATTCAACGCGCGAAACCCTCTCCTGGCCCCTAATTTAGCCTGATTTGAACATCTACCCCAGCCGGAAGCTCCAGCTTCATCAGGGCATCCACCGTCTTGTCGGTCGGGTCCACGATATCCATGAGCCGCTTGTGAGTAAGCAGCTCGTATTGGTCACGGGCGTCCTTGTTGACGTGCGGCGAAATTAGCACCGTGTAGCGCTCGATCTTAGTCGGTAGCGGCACTGGGCCCTTCACGGTCGCCCCAGTTCGCTTTGCGGTATCCACGATTTCCCGTGCCGAGCGGTCGATCAACTTGTGATCAAACGCTTTGAGACGGATCCGAATGTTCTGATTTGTTGCCATTTGTTGTTCCTTCGTGGCTGCCGCTCCAGCGGCTCAACTCCAACCTACTCCATGATCTTCGCGACGACTCCGGCGCCCACAGTTCGGCCCCCTTCCCGGATCGCAAACCGCAACCCATCCTCCATCGCGATCGGATTAATCAAATC
>Ga0315338_1004830_pt1 | contig 10252 bp, 9 predicted proteins | sample ASW8metaG_FD_204518 | JGI IMG/M metagenome (GOLD analysis project Ga0315338, IMG submission 204518) | Ammonia-oxidizing marine archaeal communities from Monterey Bay, California, United States - ASW #8 | ecosystem: Environmental > Aquatic > Marine > Coastal | place: USA: California | collected...
TGTCGACGCCCTGGCCCTGATCGGTGACGCCGACCGCGCAGATGACCCCGCCGGAAGGCTCGAGCTTGATGGTACATGCATCCTGCGATGAGATGGGCGCGCCGCCGGCGCCGTAATAGCCATGTGGGCCAGGCGCCGTGCCCTTGATAAAGGCCGCGATGCCGATTCCGCGCTGGATGCCTTTTTGACGGAAAGATGCCTGTTCGTCACGCAGGGCGGCGTAGCCCATGCGCTCTGCCAGCGTCTCGAGGCAGGCCTGATGTGACAAATCCTGCATTTCGATGCCGGCGGCTGACATCCGCGGGTAGGAATCATCGGCCATCACGTTGCGGCGGCGGATTTCCAGCGGGTCCAGTCCAGTCGCCTCGGCTGCCCTGTCGACCAATGATTCCCCGACCGTGTTGCCGATCGGATGGCCAACCGCGCGGTATTGCGAGGTCGGGACCTTGTTGAGATAGACAACCTTCGCCCTGGCCCGGTAATGCTGATGGGCGTAGGGCCCGCCGGTGATGTTGAGGATCTGGTTGGCTTCGAAAACGCTGGTGCGGGGATATTGGGAATAAGCTCCGACACCGGCCAGGATATCGATGTCCAGCGCTTGAATTTGCCCGTCCCTGCTGACCGCCATGCGCGCCTTGACGCGGTTTTCGCGGGCGTGAATGTCGGTCACAAACGATTCCAGCCGGTCGGCGATGAATTTTACCGGCCGCCCAAGGGCCTTGGAGGCCGCGGTTGCGGCTATTTCATCGCCAAAACTATGGATTTTCAGCCCGAACGAGCCGCCCACATCGGGCGCCACTATCCGCACGTTATGTTCCGCAATGCCCAGCGTGCGCGCATACAGCACCTGGATCATGTGCGGAACCTGGCTACTGGTATGGACCGTCAGCTGCTCCGTTCCGGGATCGTAATCGGCGAGCACGGCGCGGGGCTCCAGGCTGACCGCCGTGTGTCGGCCGAATTCGAAAATGTCTTCGACAATGATATCGGCGGCCTCGAACGCGGCATCGACGTTGCCGCTATCGATGGTTTTTTCGAAAGCCAGATTATCGCCGAGATCCGGGTGGATAACCGGAGTCGCGGGATCCAGCGCGGTTTCTTTTTCGGTGGTGACGGGAAGTTCCCGCCACTCGATCGTGACCAACTCAGCGGCGTCTTCAGCCTGGGCGCGGGTATGCCCGACCACCATCACCACCGGTTCGCCCTGCCAGCAGGCGCGGTCCACCGCCATGGGATATTGCGGCTCCGATTTCATGCCCTCAAAACAGGACAGGATGCCGACCCAGGGTCCGGTGCAACGCTTCGCCAACTCGGCCCCCGTCATTGTCATGACAACACCCGGCTGGCTGACCGCCTTCGACACATCGATGTCGATGATGTTGGCGTGGGCGTAGGGGCTTCTGACGAAAGCGGCATGGACCATCCGCGGCGATGTGATGTCGTCCGTGTAGCGGCCGCGTCCAGCCACAGCCCGCTTTGCCCCGGCCCGTGAGAGGGTTCGCCCGACATAGCTGTTGGGGTGGTCGAAGGGGTTTGGTAGGGCGTTGGTGTTCATCTTGAACTATCCCTTGAGCCGGTTTTTCAGCGTCGTTTCGACCGCGTCGACAATAGCGTGATACCCGGTGCACCGGCAGTAATTACCTGAAAGATAAGCCCTTATTCCATCTCGGCTTACGGGTTTCGGATCGCGTAATAGCTCGGCGATGGTCATCAACATACCGGGCGTGCAATAACCGCATTGCAGCGCGTTTCTTGTGACAAATATTTCCTGCAAATCGGCGATTTCGCCGGTCTCGGTCAGGCCTTCGATGGTCACCACCTCGGCGCCGTCCGCCTGCACCGCCAGCATCAGGCACCCCCGCACCACCTGGCCGTCGACCCGCACCGAACAGGCGCCACAAATACCGTGTTCGCAGCCAAGATGGGATCCCGTCAGGCCCAGTTCGGTGCGCAGGAAATCGACCAGATGCTGGCGTACTGCAACAGTGCGGGTCACATCCTCGCCATTTATTTTTAGCGTGATCGCTTGTGTTTCTTCGCTCATCAGGCTGTCTTCGCGCGGACGATAGCGGCGTCGAGTGCCCGTTTGGTCAGAACGCGCTGGAGGTGCAATTTCATGGCGGCGCTGCCCTGAAGATTGGTCATCGGATCGAGATCCCTGGCGAGCGCGGTATTGGCGTCGTCCTGCGTCGCTTCAGACCAGGCCTTGCCGCTGATGGCGGCGATCGTGTTGCTTGCCAGGGTCGGTTTGGCCTCGCTGCCGAAATAGACCAGCCGTGCGTCGATAATCCTATCGCCATCGATCCTGGTGACGCAGGCGATGCCCGCCATGGCGAAATCACCATGGCGTTGCGCCAGTTCAAGGAACACCGAAATGCTGCCGGCTGGTTCGGTGGGGATTAGTGTCTCGACCAGAAGTTCGTCCGGCTTTCGGGCGGTCTCGTATAGTCCGAGGAAATAATCATCGGCTGCCACCTCGCGACGCCCGGCGGTGCCCTGCAGGACAAAGGTCGCGCCAAGCGCCAGCGCACAGGCGGGCATTTCGGCCGCCGGATCCGCCAGCGCAATGCTGCCGCCGAAGGTGCCGCGATTGCGCACGGCGATATGGGCGACATGGGGAATCGCCTCGGCGATCAGCGGCAGATGTCCGGCGATGATGTCCGAGCTGGCGACTTCGGCATGACGGGCCAGCGCCCCGATCCGCACCATACCGTCTTTGACCGAAATCCCTTTAAGGGCGTCCAGACGGTTGATATCGATTAATATTTCCGGCTGTGACAGGCGCATGTTGAGCGTCGGAATCAGGCTTTGTCCACCGGCCAGAATACGGGCATCTTCGCCATGCTCGCTAAGCATTGCCAGCGTCTGGTCGATATTGTCTGCGCGAACATAGCTGAATTTTGGCGCCTTCACGTGCGCTCCTTTTGAACCTTTGACGCGTTCATTCCCGCGTTGTGCGACAAAGAATGTTCCATCTTATTTCACCTAGCGCAAGGTGAGCCCGCGGAGATTTTACCGGTTACCCTTAATTGACCATTGTCATCGACAGCGGGTCCGACTATCGATCTATACTTAATAGTCACCGGCCCGCGTGGGGCCCGATCGATACCCCTATGGGGAGGAATCAAAATTGGCCAATAAAGATTTGAGAAACTGGATCGCGGAGCTGGAGGCAGCCGGTGAGCTGCACAATATTTCCGGCGCGGAGCCCAAGGAGGATATCGGCGGTATTGTCGATGTGGTGCAGCGCAAGATGGGTAACCCGGCGCTGATGTTCGATGACATACCCGGGTTTCCCAAGGGGCACCGGGTCATGTCCAATCTTCTTACATCGACGCCGCGGATCAATATCGCTTTGGGCCTGCCAGCCGATGCGTCTGATCTGGACCTCATCCAGTGGTGGCGCGAGTATATGACCAAGGCGCCGTCCGTTCCGGCGAAACAGGTCAATGGCGGCCCGCTGCTGGAAAATGTCACCGAAGGCGCCGAAATCGATATCACTAAAATTCCCACCCCAATCTGGCATGAACACGATGGCGGTCACTTCATCGGCACCGCCTGCATGGTGGTAATGAAGGATCCCGACTCGGACTGGATCAACTATGGCACCTATCGGACCCAGGCCCATGGGCCTGGCGTCGCGAGCATTATGATGTCGCCAGGCAAGCATGGCCGCCTGATCATGGAAAAATACCACAAGCGCGGCGAGCCCTGCCCCGTCGCGGCGGTGTTCGGCATGCATCCGGCATTGTTTATGCTGGCGGGACTGGAAATTCCCTATGGCAAGAACGAGTACGAGGCAGCCGGCGGCATCTTCGGCGAAGCGGTCGAAGTCATCAATATGCCCAAGACCGGCCTGCCGGTGCCGGCCAATGCCGAGATTGCCTTCGAAGGCATGATCCATCCTGATGACGAGATCATGGAAGGCCCGCTCGGTGAATGGACCGGCTATTACGCCGGCGGTCAGCGGCCGGAACCGGCGATCAGGATCGACACCCTGATGCATCGTCATAACCCGGTGCTAATGGGCGCGGTGCCCGCCGTGCCGCCCAACGACAATACCTATTATTTGGGCCAGTATCGCTGCGGGGCGGTGTGGAGCCAGCTCGAGGCGGCGGGCATACCGGAGATCAAAGGTGTCTGGGCGCATGAGGCAGGCGGCAGCCGCTTTTGGCTCACCGTTTCCATCAAGCAGCTTTATGGCGGGCACGCCAAACAGGCCGGCATGGTGGCCTCGCAATGTCTGGCCGGCGCTTATTGCAACCGATGGACCATCGTGGTCGATGACGATATAGATCCAACCAATATCAACGATGTGATCTGGTCCATGTGCACAAGATGCGACCCGCGCGAAGACGTCGACATCGTCAATGGCGGGTGGAGCTCACACCTCGACCCCATGTGTTATGACGACGAAACGGACCGCCGCAATTCGCGCGTCGTGATCGATGCCTGCCGGCCGTGGCGGCGGCGCGACACTTTTCCTATCGTCGCGCGCAACAGCCCGGAGCTCGATGCGCGTATCAGGGCCAAGTGGGCAGATGTGCTACCCAAATAATAGTTAATACGGATCGACTTGGTTCATTGTCCCTATTATTAATATTATTACTGAGTGCATTAAATTATGAAATATTATTTATTTAAACTGTGAATAAATTTTCTTTCAATTTTTATTGAAAAATTAATAATACTTTATTTACTTACTTGCGGCTGGGGGGACGGACTGGCGATAATATAACAACGGGGTTAGTGGCGATGCAAAATCTTACTCTCAAACTTCCTTTATTTCTGGTCTCTTCGGTGATATTCGCTGTGTTCGCGACCGCGGCGGTCGGTCTGATCGAGCGGATCTAGTTTCAACGGGTTGGCGGGAATACGCACGCCAGGGACAAAATCAAAGTTATACAGACAAAGCGTGTTCCGACTACAGATGAGATGAACTGTGGTTAACAAAATACCCTGCCCGAAAAACCGGGCGGGGTATTTTGTTAAGGGTTCCGCGCATATGGTTAACACCGCCCCGTTCACCCCGGGCGCTTGCCTTGCCACGCATTCTCCAGCAATTCACGGATGCCCCCGCGTTCGATGGGACGCGGGTTGCTGTAATAGGAATCCGTCGCGACCTGATCGGCGACATCGTCGAGTGCATTCTCCGGCAGTCCAACATCTCGCAAGGAAGTCGGAGCGCCGATTTCGCACTCCAGATCGAAAAAGCTGCCCGCCGTATCACCGGTTTTATCTCCCAGTGCGGCCGAAATTCCCTGCATCGCCCGCGGGACGGCCTGGCTGTTATAGGCGGTGGAGTGGGGCAGAATGACGGTATGAACCGCGGCATGCGGCAGTCCGAACCCGCCGCCCAAAACATGACAAAGCTTGTGGTGGACGTTCACCCCGCCCGGCGCCAGTTTGAGCGTGTTGGCATTCAGCCAGGCGCCATAGAAAGCGCTGTTCCGCGCTTTCAGATCTGCTGGATCTTTCGCCATTTTTCGTAACGCCGACGACATGACACGGATGCCTTCCTGAGCACAGAGGCGCGATATGGGATTGCCGTTGTCGGCGACCATGGCGCCCACGGCATGGGCCATGGAATTCATGCCACTGGGGATCAGGACTCCCAACGGGGCAGGGAGGGTCAATTCGGGATCGTAGATCAGCGTTCTGGCCTGCATGCGGGACGAGGCGTTTTGCACCCGCTTGCCATCCTTAATGATGCCCTGAAGTGCTGTGGTTTCTGATCCCGAAAAGGTCGTTGCGATGGCGATGATCGGGATGTCCAACGCCAGCGCGATGGTCTTGGCGAACCCCACCGCGTTACCGCCGCCAAAAGAGACCAGGCAATCCGCCTTTGTGTCCCGCGCCGCAGCTCTGCCCTCCTGGACCGCTTCCATGGGCGAAAAGGGCAAGGCACGGTCACTGATGCCGGCATTCAGCGAACCCAGCGTGTTTGCGAGCTTTTCCGCTGTTTCTGCCCGCCCCGGAGAACAGCAGAACATTGCACGGCTTGCCCCCAAGGCCTCGATTTCGGCCTTGAGTGTCGCGATTTTGCCCGCGCCGAAAATCGCCCGGCTCGGCAAGCCGACAAATTCAAACGGTTCCATGTCGTGCCCTACTGACTGTCTTCCTTTGATTGTCAGACTAGCAGCTGATTGGCTTTGCGTCATGGACAGGCCTTGCCCCTGGGAAACGGTCTGGCACAATGTTGGCAAATTATCAAATCTGAGGAGGACAAATATGAGCGGCAACGAAATCTATTCCCCCTTTGTCGTCAATCACGCTAGGGACAACCCGTTCATCAGTGGCGGGCTGAGAGTTTATCGCGAATACCGCGACCTTGGTGTCGCCGACGCGACCGGCGGCAAGGTGCATGCGCAGATCATCCGCACCACCAAAGCCTGCCCCGAAGGCGGCAGCGGCATGCATTACCACGACCTCGATTTTCAGATGGTGTTTTGTCTCAAGGGCCGTTCGACGGTGTGGTTCGAAGGCCAGGGTGAACAGCATTTCGAAGCCGGCGACAGCTGGGTCCAGCCGCCCTGCATCAAACACAACGTGCTGTATTATTCCGAAGATTACGAAGTGATGGAAATCACCCTGCCGGCCGTATACGAGACGGTGCAGGTGAAGGAATAGGCTATCAGAAATCGCTACGCTGCCTTCTGGCGACCTGGGCGGTGCCTAATTTGCCAAGCGCGCCGAACAGCGCATCCGTGATGGCTTGCGCGGTTTCCACATTGCTGGCATCCACAGCAGAGCGTTTTCACGCCGTTGACCGTGGTGTGCAGGATATGATCTTATCGAGCCAATAATTCTAACGATGAATTCAGGAAAATGATGGCGTTTTCGAGGCTTTGGGGTGTCTTCCGCAGTGACGTTGCGTGTCTGTGATGGGCCGACTCGATCTCTCCACGGAAATCGCCGACGGCGCCGTCTATGACAGTGCGGTGGCGCATCTGCGTGACGCCCGGGTGCGGCTGCCCACCTTTTCCCAGCTTGCCGATCCATCCACCATCCCGGCCGTCATTCAGGCACGGGTTGCGTCGGTCGATCCCAACGACCCGCATGCCGCTAATCTGTTTCGGGTGAATTGGTACAACGACGCGGACCGTGCCGCCCAGGTAGACGTGCCGGGATTCTTGTTGCTGCCCAAGGAGCTGACCGGCGTCGATGCAAAGATCGCGGTTGCGCTTGGAAACCGGTTCCCGATGATCGGTTCGCACAAGGTGCTGCCGGCCTATGCCTGTCTGGCGACGCGGATTGTCACCGGCCGGTTCGATCCGGCGCACCACCGGGCCATCTGGCCGTCCACTGGCAATTACTGCCGTGGCGGGGTGGCCGTATCGCGCATTTTGGGCGTGCGCGGCGTTGCCGTGTTGCCCGAGGGGATGAGCGCGGAGCGCTTCGACTGGCTGCAGAACTGGGTCGGCAACAGCCAGGATATCATCCGCACCCCGGGGTCGGAGAGCAACGTCAAGGAGATCTATGACAAGTGCAACGAGCTAGAGACCGACAGCACCAACGTCATTCTCAATCAGTTTTCTGAATTCGCCAATTACCTCGCCCATTTGGGTTGCACGGGTCCGGCGCTGGAGACCGTTTTTCTGAACCTGAAAAAAAGCAACCCCGATCTTGAACTGGCTGCTTTTGTGTCGGGCACGGGGTCGGCCGGTACGCTGGGCGCCGGCGATTACCTGAAACGGGAACAGGGCTCGAAGATCGTCGCGGTGGAGCCCATCGAATGTCCCACCATGCTATATAACGGCTATGGCGCGCACAATATCCAGGGCATCGGCGACAAGCATATTCCGCTGATCCAAAACGTCATGAACAGCGACGTTGTGGCTGGTATATCGGATACGAGTTGCGATGCTCTCGATGTGCTGTTTAACACCGAAGTCGGGCGCGACTATCTGGCGAGGCGGCGGGGCGTCGACCCTGGCCTTGTCGATGAGCTGGAAAAGATGGGGCTCTCGGGCATCGCCAATGTGCTAGCGGCGATCAAGACGGCGCGCTATTTTGATCTCGCCGAAAACAATGTGATCGTCACTGTCGCGACCGACGGCGCCGGGCTCTATGACAGCGAACGGCAAAAGGTGATCGCACGCGATTTTCCCAACGGTTTCGATGCGGTGAGAGCCGGCGAGGTGTTTGGCCAGCATCTGGCCAGCCTCGATAACGATCACTACCTGGAACTGAGCCATCGCGACCGCAAGCGTATCTTCAATCTCGGCTATTTTACCTGGGTTGAGCAGCAGGGGATCGCGCTGGAGGATTTCGATAGCCGCCGTGACCAGTCGTTCTGGCAGGGGCTGGCGGCTACGCTGCCCGACTGGGATCGGATGATCGAGGACTTCAACGGGAAGACCGGTGTGGAATGATGGGACGGGGGCTTTGATGTGACAAAATCCTATCTGGAACTGCGGGAGGAAACCCGCACCCGCGACCGCAGCCTGCGCGACAAGGTCATGTCGCTGGAAGAAGCCACCAAGGTGGTGAAAGACTGCGATCACTTGGCCATCGGCGGCTGCACATTGTCGCGCACCCCCATGGCCATGGTGTGGGCACTGATCCGGGCTGGCAAAAAGGATCTCACGGTGTCGCGCAGCATCACGTCGACCGAGGGCGATCTGTTTTACGGTTCGGGCGTCAGTAATCACATCATGACCAGCTGGTTCAGCCAGGGGATCGTCTGGGGTGTGTCCAAGGTCATGCGCCACTACACCGAGACCAAACAGGCGACCTTCGAGGAATGGAGCCACATGGCCATGGGGCTGCGCTACCGCGCCGGCGCCATGGGTATCCCCTTCATGCCGACACGGACCATGATGGCGTCGGATGTCGGCGGACGTATAGACCAGACCACGGAAATGATTTGTCCCTTTACTGGCGAAAAAGTGTTGCTGGTGCCGGCGCTCAATCCCGATGTGGCGCTGATCCATGTGCAGCGCTGCGATGCATACGGAAATGCCCAAATGGATGGCTTGCCCTTCATGGATGCCGATATCGCCATGGCCGCCAACCGGGTGATCCTGACGACAGAACGTATCGTCTCCAACGACCAGATTCGCCGCGCGCCCGATCGGACAAAGATCCCCTTCGTGACCGTCGATGCCGTGGTTGAGGTTCCCTATGGCTGTGCGCCCCATGAATGCTATGGAATCTACGAGCCGTTCCTTCCCACCTTGGATTCCTATGCCGAGATGATCCGCACCGACCCCGAGGCCGGTGTGAAGGAATACATCAAAAAATATATTCTCGAGCCCGAGAGCTGGGCCGCCTATCTCGATCTGCTGGGCATGAAAAACCTTGTTGACGCCGGTATTCGTGGGCGGAGCATCTACAATGACTGATACGACTACAGAAGGCGGCTACACCACGTCAGAGCTCTTGGCGGTCATGAGCAGCCGTGTATTGGAAGACGGCCAGACGATTTTCGCCGGTGTCGGGATCCCGCTATTGGCGGCGACGCTGGCCCAGGCCATGCAAGCGCCCGGGCTCACGATCCTGTTCGAAGGCGGTGTGCTGGGCCCATTCATTGTCCCTGGCGAATTGCCACCCTCGACCAATGAACAGCGCTGCACAAGGCGCGCCAATATGGTGCTGTCCAACACCGATGTCCTGCTATTGCTGCAGCGCGGCTATGTGGATATCGGCTTCATGGGGGGTGCGCAGGTCGATCAGTACGGCAATCTCAACAGCTCCTTTATAGGCGATGCCGACGATCCGAAAATTAGGCTTCCGGGCACCGGCGGCGGCAACGATATCGCCAGCCTGACAAAGATGATAGTCGCCATGGTGCATGAGAAACGGCGTCTGGTGGAGAATGTCGACTTCGTCACCAGCACGGGCTTCTGGCATGGCGGCACCAGCCGCGCCAATGACGGTCTGATTACCGGCGGGCCATCCCAGGTGGTCACCGATCTCGCCATCATGGGGTTCGATGTCGAGAGCAAACGCATGAGGGTCGAAGCGCTGCATGACGGCGTTACGCGGGAAGAGGTGCAGGATAAGACCGGCTTCGATCTGCTGTTCGCGGACAATCTGAAAACCACCGAGCCCCCAAAGGAGGAAGAAATCGCGTTTCTGCGCAATCTCGATCCCGACCGGGTCTATATCGGATGAGTAACCGAAAATAAGGAGAACAAAATGGCCAGCAAAATCCTCGGTATCGCGATGCAGAACTTCACCGCCTATCCCGAGATGCCCGATCCTCAGGGACTGATCGACTATGGCGTCCGCATGGAAGAGCTCGGCT
>Ga0315338_1004831_pt1 | contig 10252 bp, 9 predicted proteins | sample ASW8metaG_FD_204518 | JGI IMG/M metagenome (GOLD analysis project Ga0315338, IMG submission 204518) | Ammonia-oxidizing marine archaeal communities from Monterey Bay, California, United States - ASW #8 | ecosystem: Environmental > Aquatic > Marine > Coastal | place: USA: California | collected...
CTCTTCCCGCCATACCCTTCAGCAAACAAACTCATAAGATCTGAGATGTCTGATATATCTCCATCTTGGTTTGTTAGTGTTCCCGAGATCAGCAATAAATAGAAAGTCCCGACAAAGAGAACACCAAACAATAAGGCGCCAAAAATGCTTGCCAGCCATCCTGACTGCATCGACCGGACAAATAAGGCAAATCCCAATCCTAGGCCGCAGATAAGGCCGATTTCCAAATTATAGCTGACCGCAATACCGGTCAGAATTGCTGAAGCCCCCCACCAGATGAACAAAGGTCGCTTCGCAATTAAGGGAGAAAACAGCAAAGTAATTGGCAGGAACAGAAACCGTAACGGAGACTGGTTTGGGGCATTGACGGTTGGCGCAGAACCAGCCATCGACGGTGCCAATATCAGCAAAACCAGAATAAAGGCAATCATCGCCAGTGGAAGATTTCGGCTCCCGAACCGTTGCACCAAAACTCCAAATACCATGCACGCAAATACCAGATGTGTCAGCTGCAGAAATCTGATTGTCCCGGCGAAGCTTTCAAACAATGGAAGAGATGCTGCCTGCGATACCAGTTTATTTAGATAGATGCCGTATTCTGGCAAAGCTGCGGATGTGCCTTCAGGTAACGCCGCAGCCATCAAGCCATGACCAATAACGCCTGTCCAATGATGGTCAAGACCCCAAAGGCTATTGTCGGCGACGACAAGGCTAGCTTGCAGAGGAAGGATGAAAAAAAAGAAAAATACGGCAACAGTCAGAAGCGTTATGAAGACAATTCCTTTTATGGTCGAAACGCATCGCAGCAATATGTAAAAAAGGGCGAGACTGCCCAAAACCATAAGGAAGGTCCGCTTATCCGTAATTGTGCCGAAGAGATTAAAAAATAGGGGAAGCGCAATAAACAGAAGCACTCCGGCAACGAGTGTCTCTAAAACAAGCCAGTGTTTGATGCGAAAAGCGCTGAGATAAGGAAAGCTGATTTGGCGGCGCGCCAGCCCCAATATGAGCGGAACAATGAAGAGGGCGACGGCGCATAGCAAATAGACCCTGCGCTGAAAGCTTGTATCATCGAGATCAAGGAGACTGGAATGTTCCGGGGAATATATGGGCGACGGGCTTGAAAAAAGCAGTGATACACCAGCTAGCAGAATACAGGCGACGAAAGTATAAAAAATCAGATAAATTCTGCGTTCATCAAATTGCTGCGCGAGATGCATGGCGCCATAAAAAACAGGCTGAACAATAATCAAGAAGAAGTTAGACGTTCTATAATTCTGAAAGAAATCAATGATCATTTTACTATCCTCAATCGATCTTTAGCGACCAAAATTGATTTTTACGCGATTGAGGGGTTTCTTTTCAGGCCTCCCAGGTTTCAAATTCAACTCAACAACCAGCATCAGGAAGACCTTGATAACCTCGATCATATTACGGAGCGTCACAGTGCCACGCGTGGGCTCATCCGCCTGCAGGTAAATCGGAACCTCAGCAAACTCTAGGTCCTTTGCCAACAGCTTGACGTTTAATTCGAAAATAATGAAACTGATCATGAAAGTGCTAATCTTTTCTGTCAGAGACGAAACCTAGTTGCTATGGGAAGTGGCTTTCGTTGCCAACCACTGCATAACATAATGCATGACAACCAATTGGGTGTCTTCCGATATCTGCATGTCATCGATAGAGAAATGCAGCGGGTGTGCAGCACTCATCTTTGCTTTTCCGCCGTCAAACCCTAAAATTGCAAATGTCTCAAGGCCATGCTCATTTGCGAAATCAAGTGCCCGCAGAATATTTGGGGAGTTCCCGCTTCCCGACAAAACAAGCAGGACATCGCCAGGGGAGGAATAAACAGCGAGTTGTTTTGCGAATATTTCCTCATATCCCTCATCATTCGCGAGACAGGTAATGATAGAGGTATTCGCAGGCAAGGCATGTGCACGAAGCCCCTTCCCCGTTTCTCTATCTATTCCATAAATCATATCATTAGCGATATGGACGGCATTTCCGGCACTACCCCCATTGCCGCAAAGAAAAAACTGACTACCGTTTTTCCAGGCATTTAGCAGGCTTTCACACAAAACATTGATGGTTGTTTCATCTGCTGCGGACAACGCCTTATTTAAGCGCTCGCTATAGTTTGAGAAAGATAAGTTCATTAATTCCACATTCATCCCAAACGGCTTATGCGCTTTTTGCCATATTTTCCATCCAACGCAAATTATACCAGCGATCCTCATCCATAAGGTCCCGACGCTGGTAGGATGCAATGACTTCGGTGATGGCATCATCAACCGATTTCTCTGGTTTGAAGCCCGCAGCAAGGATGCGATCAGAATTGACCCGGTAGGAACGTGGGTCGTTTGAAGGTGTAACCTCAATTTCACAGGGGATTTTTGCCGCAATCCGCTCTGCAATTTCAACTATTTTCAGATTTTCAAACCCGGCATTGTAAACGCCTGTGACTTGTGGATTATCAAGAAGAAAAATATAAAGCCGGGCAATGTCATCGATGTGAATATTCGGTCGGACCTGCTGGCCACCAAATACGGTAATTTTGCCGTTTGTAATCGCCTGCATAGTCAGCATATTTACGGAAACATCTAACCGCATGCGAGGGGATACACCACAGACAGTTGCCGGACGCACAATCTGCACACACATTTGATCCGCATAACTTAGCAATACGCGCTCCGCGACCATTTTCGTTTTGTTGTATTCTGAAATTGGCAGGAGTTCTAAATCTTCCGTAACCTGCTCTTCTTCCTTGATGCCATAAACACTCCCGGAAGACGCATAGATAAATCGCTTAATTCCTGCCCGCGCCGCATTATCCGCAAGCTGCATTGTCGCCAAAGCGCTAATTTCCCATGTCAATTTTGGATCAAGATCTCCGCAAGGATCATTAGCGACGGAGGCTAAATGAATGATAGCGTCAATGCCATCGAGCAGATTTACATCAAAGTATCGGACATCGCCCTGAATAACCGTTAGGTTCTCATGCTCCGGAAGGAACTGCCCAAACCATTGAATGTCATAGGCAACCACTTCATGCCCAATTTCAAGAAGCTTTGGAACCAGCACGGAACCCTTATACCCACAGGCCCCTGTTACAAGTAATCGCATGAGAATTTCCTAACTTTCCGTATCAATTTTTCCGGGCGCCGCAGTACAGGACGGTCCACTTTTGCGCCTACTTGTCAAATTCCGCAAACTGTGTAACACAGGTAAAAATTATTACAAATAACATTGTAATCCGTCTTTTTCTTGGAACGGAATTAGCGGTTTTTTTTAGGACGTTTAAGGAAAGAGAAAAGGCCAGAGGATTGACTTCTCCGAAGACAGTTTTTATTGCAGCGATTTCCAGTGATATTGGTCAGAAGCTAGCTGAGTTTTATCTTGCCGCAGATTTCCAGATTGTCGGCACCTATCGCAAGGAAGCACATGTTGTTTCCCTCAAAAAGCACGAGAAAATCCAACTTTTGAAATGTGATTTGAATAAGCAAGAAGAGCTCTCCGGCGTTTCAACTTTCATGGCAGAGAAGGACATTAGGTGGGATCATTTTATTTCCGCCGTTGGAGTGCTTAGCCCCATTGGTAAATTCGCCGAAGTGCCAATGGATAACTGGAAGGCATCCGTAACAGTAAACTCACTACAGCAACTCGCCTTGCTACACTCAATATTACCCTTCAAGCGCCCTGGCACGACGGGCAAGGTTGCATTTCTGGTAGGCGGAGCTATAAACCGCCCCTTTGCCAATTATTCTGCCTATTCCCTCGGCAAAGTCATGCTGGTAAAATTTTGCGAGCTTATCAGCGATGAAACACCGGATCTGCATTGTGTCGCAATTGGAACCGGCTGGGTGGCCAGTAAAATTCACCAGCAGACACTGGACGCAGGACAAGCCGCGGGAACCAATCTAGCAACGACGAATGAATTCATCTCATCCGGTGAACAGGGAACGAAAATTGAAGATATCTTTTCCTTAATCAACTGGTGTTTCGACAGGCCGGAAACGGCAGGCAGGAATTTCTCCGTTGTGCATGATGAGTGGCGGAATGGCGGCGATGCGCTGCTTTCGTCGCTCACAAATGATGAAGATATGTTCCGGTTGCGCAGACATGGCAATCAACATAAAAGTGGCGAAACTAGAGAAGTGAAATCCAATTCATGAAACTGTCGTCTTATGTCATTAGCTTTTTGGCCGATAAGGGCGTTGATCGGGTTTTCGGAATGTCTGGAGGGGCGGCCGTTCATTTGCTCGACTCTGTTTCTAAGCATAAAGGGATCGAGTTTATTTGCTCCCAACATGAACAAAGCGCGGCTATTTCCGCAGATGGATATGCGCGAACGACTGGCCGACTTGGTGTCGCCATTACCACGAGTGGTCCCGGCGCGACGAACTTGCTGACAGGCACCTGTTGCTCCTTCTACGATAGCGTGCCAACTTTGATGCTTACAGGACAGGTTGCCTCACATCGGCTAAAAGGCGATCTGGATATTCGGCAGCGCGGTTTTCAGGAAACCGATGTCGTTTCCATATTCGAGAGTGTAACGAAATATGCCGTCCGCCTCGAGAAGCCCGAAGATATACGATACTGCCTTGAGAAGGCATATTATATGGCATTTGAGGGACGGCCAGGGACGGTCCTAGTGGATATCCCTGATGATTTTCAAAGGGCCGATATCGACCCTGATACTTTGCCGGGATACATTGCCGAAACTGATCGGGAAAACGAATTAGCGCCGAAGATTACTGCATTGGTGAAGGCTTTTTTTGCCGCCATGCGTCCGGTAATCGTATTAGGCGGAGGTCTCAAGACACCGGATTGTCGTGTGGATCTGCCAGCTCTTGCCATATCTCTCGGAGCCCCGGTTGTCACGAGCTGGGCGGCAGTGGATCTCTTACCCTATGATCATCCGCTCAATATGGGAAGCTTCGGCGTCTATGCACCGCGTATGGGCAATTATGTTATTCAAAATGCCGATTTTTTACTCTGCCTCGGCACGCGATTGTCCCAAAACCTGACGGGAGGTATTTTGCCCTCTTTCGCCCGTGAGGCGGAAATTGCGATGATTGATATCAGCCCTGGTGAAATGGCAAAATTTGATGGCTTTGGTATTGAGGTAGCGCACCGCATCGAAGCCAGACTGGAAGAAGCTCTACCTCTGCTGAAGGATCAAGCAGATGCGTCGAGCAACGATGCAAATAATGAATGGCAAACAACCATCGAAAAGTGGAAAAATCACTTTGGCCCGGAGAATTTCGACCCAGAGGAACAGGAAGGATGCCTTAACGCCTATTCGTTTATTGAGCAACTGTCCCGGTTTGTACCGGCGGGGCAGACCATTTTTGCGGACACCGGCGGAAACCTAACCTGGACTTGCAACGCCTTTCGTTTCAAGCCAGGACAACGCCTGCATTCCGCCTGGAACAATACACCTATGGGGTATTCCCTTCCTGCGGCTATCGGTGCCGCCGCCGCAGAGCCTGAGAAGGACTTCACGTGCCTGATTGGGGATGGCGGCTTGATGATATGCCTTCCGGAACTGGCGACCGTGGTGAAGCATAATATGAAAATCAGGATCTTCCTGTTTAACAACCACGGGCACGGCATCCAGAAACAAACTTTGGAGACCTGGCTGGATTCCAATTACGTGGGAGTACACGAGCCTTCAGGATTGGCCTTTACGGATTTTACTTCTGTTGCCAGATCCATGGGATTGAAAACCTTTACATTGGACAATGAAGGTCAGCTGTCGGATGACCTGGCAGAAATTTTCGCCGCCGAGGGGCCGGTTTTCGTTAATGTAGAAATTAACCCCGATCAGCGGCTTTTTCCTGTTCTTAAGTTCGGCGCAGCTCTCGAAAATCAGCTTCCCGCCTTAAAAAATGAAGTCATTGAAGAACAGATGGTCATTCCGCCTTTTTCCATGTAATTAGAGGGCAAACAGCCTACTCACGTTCAAAGACAGGTAATTACCCGATGAATCTCGCTGAAAACAGCCTATTTGAAGCCCTGCAGACCACACGAACTCTCCACGCCCGAGATACTCATTTATACAAACTATTGGAAAGCTCCTGTCTGGATTTCGTCAATAATTCGGATTTCAAGTTTGAGAGCGCAAACAATGTTCCCTTCGGTCCCTTTGGCACTTTGGTCATGCCATTTCAAAAGATGGGGGCCATAAATTCACTGGACCTTTTTGGATTGGATGAATTGATCTTGTTCAGCTTTTATCTTGCCAACAGAAATCGTATCAAAAAAGCCGTCGATATTGGGGCCAATTTAGGGCTGCATTCCATTCTTATGGCGAAATTGGGCATTTCTGTCACCAGTTATGAGCCCGACACCAATCACTTTGAATGGTTGAACTCGCGCCTGGAATTGAACAATGTCCTGGACAAAGTAACTCCGGTTAAAGCTGCGGTCTCCGGTGAAAATGGGACGGCTGAATTTATCAGGGTAGAAGGAAACACGACCGGTAGCCATCTGGCCGGCGCCAAGAGCGATCCATACGGCGAGCTTACCAAATATATGGTAGAAGTTAAGGCTGCAGAGGACGTGTTCTTAGAGGCGGACTTCGCCAAAATTGATGCAGAAGGGCACGAAACTGTTATCTTGAAGGCAATCCCGGCCTCTTACTGGGGGAAACTGGAAGCTGTTGTCGAGGTTGGTACTACCAAGAACGCCGAGCAGATTTATGAATTTTTCCAGAATTTAGGGGTCAATCTATTTTCCCAAAAAACCGGCTGGAACAAGGTAAACTGCTTGGACGATGTTCCTATATCCTACAAGGAAGGAAGCCTTTTCATCACCGGACAATCTGAGATGCGCTGGGAATAAGCTTCAACGCGACAATTAACGCTCTTCGAACTGGCATCTCGTCCCCAGCATTGAGGGCATCAAACCGTGAGCTGACAAACGGATGCGCTTTGATAAAATCTGTGAGTTGCGGCTCGGAAAGACCTTCAGGCTCTGCCTCGATTAGCGCTTTGTCGATGGCGAGTATGGGTGAATCATTCACGACGCCAATTGGAATCAGACCGTAAACCAAAACAAAACTCTCCAAAAAGAGCCGACAAAGTCAATATTTGAGAAAAGCCGTTAGATAAATCCAGCGCCCCTGGTTAAGCAGGCGACGAATATGTGCAGGGTCACGCCTAGGGGAAGCGCAAGGGGTAATAGATAGAAGGCCGTTTCATACACTCGTCAGCCCTCGTTTTTTTGCAGAGGCTCATTCTGCATCCGCGCGGCTTTAATGGCATCTCGGTAAAACAGGAATGGGATCAGGCCGAATACTGCCGTCAATAATATTAGGGTACGCATTAGCAAGAAAACAGAGCTATAAGCTGTATCCGTCGGCGTTGATTCAAGCAAATGGGCAACCTGCCCAAACGCCGCCTCACCAATGCCCAACCCACCTGGAGACAAAGGAATTGCGTTGGCGAATACCCCTGCGACACCTGACACAATGTAACCAATCCACGACAGGCTGGTAATTTCCATGGCATCGCCCAGAAAATATAACGCCGCCACCACCAGAATATATTGAAATACGGAGAGGGAAATGGCAACAATCAAATCGCGTTTTCGATGACTGTAACCTTCAAGACAATCGACCACCGTATCAAATATGCGTAACAGCACGCGCGCGACAGCCTCTGGAAATATTCGAATAATAGCCCGAAACAGGGATTGAAACCTGACAACAAAAACCGGAGCTGCGAAACCAATGAACAGGCAGGAAACGACAATAATGCCGATCCAAAATTGAAACTGATTGGGAATGAGTGCCAGGACTGCCAAGGCAATAATCAACAGTCCCACAAGACCGGTCAATCTATCGACCAGACTGCTCATCATGATTGCCCCGATTTTGTCTTTATGCTGACGGTAGGCCAATCCGCCTCTTATGAAATCTCCACCGTAGGCACCGGGAAGGAATACGTTAAAAAACTGGCCTATAAAAGTATAGTTCAGGGATCGAAGAAACGTAATCCTGACGTGCAAAGAACCCATGAGGATTTGCCACCGAAGAGCGCCGATGAAAACGGTACACAACAAACAGGAAAAGGCAATCGCCACAATAGGTAGGGAGGAAGAAGCTTTCCCCAGAAGTTGAAAATCGATGAAATTATAATGAAACAGAGCGACAAGACACCCAATTCCAATAAAAATTTTCAGTATTGTGAAAATCAATAACTATCCCCAGCCAAAGTTAGTTTGTTCGTCTATCGCTTTTAGAAAGGGCCCGTAAACCAGGTCCCCGGAACGTCATGAGCCGGCCCTCTCATCTTTAGAATAGGCTCAACGGAAACGTCTTTACCAACCATATCACCAACCCTTTTTGCAATATGCTCTGCCCTTACATGATAGTCCTTTGTCAGGGCGGGGCTGGTCGACTCTGAGTAATCCGGCGCCGTTAATCTCACAGGAGCGGCCTTAAGCTCCGCCCAGCACCGTTCCGTGATGCGCGCGATAATTTCTCCAGCAATGCCGCCAGTTTGAAAGCCTGTGTCGAGAACCAGCAATTTTCCCGTTTTTTTGACAGACGTTTCGATTTTTTCCCAATCTATGGGCGACACGGTCCTCAAATCAATCAAATCACAGGCAACCCCCTGATCGTGCAGGACGTCAACGGCATGCAGGGCCTCAATGGTCATATAGGAAACTGACACGATGGTTACAGCGTCCCCATTCCGCAACAAACTAGCTTCCCCCAATGGAATAAACTCGCCTGTATCAGGTGAGTCCGTTTGCGCATTATGCAGCCATCGATGTTCAAGGAATATCACTGGATTAGGATCAAAAATGCTGGAGAGAAGTAGACCCTTCGCATCTGATGCGAGGGCAGGCATTACCACTTTCAATCCTGGAATATGGGTGAACCAGGACTGCAGGTTTTGCGAATGTGTCGGTCCCTGCCCCCATCCCCGACCCAGGATCATACGAACTGTGATAGGCACATTACGCTGCCCGCCGAACATGAAATGCCATTTCGCGGCGTTATTCACAAGCTGATCCATGGACAGCAGCGCAAAGTCGAGCCGCTGGTGAGTAAGCACGGGCCTGAAGCCTCCGAGCGCGGCCCCTATGGCGACCCCGGTCATGGCATTCTCTGCGGTTGGCATATCGAAAACCCGCTTCTCGCCATATTTTTCCTGAAGATCAAGAGTGGTCCCAAACACCCCTTTCGGATCAGGGACACCGAGCCCGAAAACCAGCACGTTCGGATCGCTCTGAAGCGCCTGGTCAAGTCCTGACCGGATTTCACTCGCAAAGGTTCTCATTTCAGGAATACGCCTTCTTCGGCTGCGTTCGAGAAAACATGCATCGACGCTTCTTCAGGGCCGGGAAAATCAGAGGCACGTGCAAATTCAAAGGCGGAGGCAATTTCCCCGTCAATATCGGACTGCATCAGGTCAATATCGGTCTCTGTGAACAAGCCCGAGGTGATCGCCTGCCGCTCATAGTTAGCGATAGGCTCGCGACCATTCCATTCCTCAATAAACTGGTCCGGGCGATAGCCAAGATCATCATCGTAGTTCGGACCGCAATGCTCACGCCATCTGAATGTCTCGAATTCCAGAAACGCCGGACCATTGCCGGATCGTATGTGAGCGACGGCCTTCGACATAGTCTGGTGAATTGACATGGCATCATTGCCATCCCCTTCATCAGTGTAAACGCCGAACCCAGCTACTTTTTCATGGATTCTTTTTACGTTGGATTGGCGGACAGACAATGGGGAATAGACGGAATAAAAGTTATTCTCACAGACAAACAGGACAGGCAATTTTTTAAGCGCCGCAAAACTCAAGGATTCAAAAAAGACCCCTGTTTCAACAACTGCATCACCTAAAAAGATGCAGACAATGTCATCGCTTCCCTTGAGCATAAGACTGTAGGCCAGCCCCACGCCAACCGGTACAGTTCCGCCGACAATTGCCGTTGACCCCATAAATCCAACTGCTTCGTCGATCAGATGCATCGAGCCACCCTTACCCCGGGCACAGCCCGTGACACGACCGTAAATCTCTGCGATCATGGCATTTAGATCGCCACCTTTCGCCAGATAATGTGCATGAGCGCGATGGCCGCTTACGGCCAGATCGGTAGTCCGTAATATGGTTCCAATGGCTGCGGAAACCGCTTCCTGCCCCGACGAAAGATGGGTTGGACAGCGCATTTCCTGCTCGGTATATCGGGCGGCGATATGCTCCTCTACGCTGCGAATTCGTCGCAT
>Ga0315338_1004832_pt1 | contig 10250 bp, 10 predicted proteins | sample ASW8metaG_FD_204518 | JGI IMG/M metagenome (GOLD analysis project Ga0315338, IMG submission 204518) | Ammonia-oxidizing marine archaeal communities from Monterey Bay, California, United States - ASW #8 | ecosystem: Environmental > Aquatic > Marine > Coastal | place: USA: California | collected...
CACCCATTGTATATGAAGACCATACTAACCCTGCAAGCTCTTCTGACATTCCAAATTGTGAAGCGTCTACATTGATTCCTGTTGGGTCAAACAAAAAGTGCCAATTACCTAGTGGCTGTGCCTTGATCCCACTTGCATCCATGAGTGGTGTGTTTAGAATTGCTTCAGCGTCAGTTCCTTGCACTGCGGAGTATAATGCTGGTGAGGCATTAGCAATAAATGATATTGGAAGATTTATTTCATTTTCTACTCCTCTAATATCAATCACAACAGGTCCGTCAACTGCAACCCCTCTCCAATCCATATCAATTAATCCTGCACTGGAACCTGAAAAGTCCCGAATTATATGGTTGGTGATTGATAGTGTAAGAATAACTTTGTAATCTATTGATGTGTTTAGTCCACGACCAGTAAGTGCTGTATCATAATCAATTTTTACATCAGTAACTGCTGCATCACTATTTGCATTATTCTTCAAGAAATAGTTAATCCTATCACGAAGTTCATTTATTCCAGGATCACTGGAATCTGCAGAAAATGTTTTAGATAATTTTAGACCTCTAAGTTGATCAGCCAATTGTCCACCATCATCATAGTTTATAATTACGGATCTTTGAAATTTGATTTCTACGTCTTCAGATACACCTGATTGGGAAAATGTCCTAAAAGTCATTTGTGCTGCATCCACTGGAGTAATCAAACCAGTAAGCATTATTGCGGCTAATGAGACTGTTAAAATAGCTACACGAAACACGAGGTTTTTTTTGTTGTATGGTATAATAATCTATTCATAGAATACGAAGTTCGTAATTGAATAAATTTGAAAAAGTAATATGTAGTCACCGTATTGAGCAATCGGTATAGATAATTTATGATAACAATTCTCGCTGGAGGTACAGGTTCTGTGAAGCTCGTAAGGGGCATAGCATCACATGAAACTGATGTCAATGTAATTAGTAATGTTGGAGACAACTACTGGTTGTATGGACTGTATATCTGTCCAGATATTGACACAATAATCTACGGGTTAGCAGATTTATTAGATTATGAAAAAGGATGGGGAATTAAAAAAGACACATTTGGATTCTTAAGACAGATGGAAATTCTCGGAGAAGAAAATTGGTTTAGAATTGGAGATAGGGATGCCGCCACTCATCTAATTAGAACAAACATGTTAAAGAATGGAAAAAATCTTTCCGATATTACACAATGGATGTGTGAGAAATTTGCAATTGAAACCAAGGTTTTTCCAATTACAGACAACATACTAGAAACAAGAATTACATCAAATGGTGAAAGTCTTCATCTACAAGAGTTCTGGGTAAAACATAGAGGTAAAGGACCTATAGAAGGAATTGAGTATGTTGGAGCTGACAAGGCAAGACCCCTTCCATCAGCAGTTAGTGCAATACAGGATGCAGAATTAGTAATAATTGCACCAGGAAACCCTCTAACAAGTATTGGACCAATGATAAACATCAAAGGCATTAGAAAAGAACTAAGCAAAAACAAAAGAAAAGTTGTAGCAGTTAGTCCTATAATTGGTGATAAAGCATTTAGTGGACCTGCTGCAGAATATATGAAAGCTGCGGGAATTGAAGTTAGTGCATTCGGTGTTGCCCAAATGTATGCAGATGTATGCTCAAAGATAGTTATTGATACAAAAGACAAAGCATTCACAAAAAAAATTGAAGGTCTTGATCTGAAAGTGTTTGATACAAAATTAAAAATGCAAAACAAATTAGCTGAGCAATCACTAGCATCATTCATTTTAAAACAAGTTAAACAGTAATTGAAAACATCAGTTATCATTCCAGTCAAATCATTTTCTAAATCTAAATCTAGATTAAATCTATCTACATCTAATGTGGAACATCTTTGTAAAATAATGTTAGAAGAGATCCTGCAGGTTGTCACAGAAACAAAATCAATTGATGATATCATATTAGTTTCAAAGGATGAATCTGCATTTGATATTGGAAAAAAATTTAATTGTATAGAAATTGTTGATGATAAAGAATCTGGAGTTAATAATGCAGTCTCCTTAGCAAATGAATTTCTAACAGAACATGATTATGACTGCTCTGTTGTTTTACCCCAAGACATTCCACTCATATCTCCCCATGATTTAGATAGTTTGATTGCGTTTTATCAGAATAAAAAAAATGCAATAATTGTTCCATCAAGACACTTTGATGGAACCAATGCCCTAGTTAGAACGCCTATACCACAAATGAAGACAAGATATGATGAAGGGAGTTACAAATTCCAATTTGAACCACTAAAAACTGCTAAGATGAACTACTCATTGGCACTAATTCATAGAATTATGATAGATGTTGATAATATTATAGATGTGAATTATATGCTCAAACTAAATAGTAAACCTTCATTCTGTGATAAGATGAGAGGCATTTTCACCAGTAACTAACTATATGCTTAGTTTTTTCTGGTTTTTTTGATTGAAATAATTTAGTATGACCATCCCAAGTGATATGACGCCAGTAGCGACTAGAATTATTTCAAGTGTTCCAATCATTGAGTGTGATAAAGCATTTTGAATAGAAATCTGATTCAAGTCAGAGATAAAAAATATGTATGAGTAGATGAAGTAATTTGTTGCCCAGTGAACAAGTATTGCAGATATTAATCCGTACCTATAGTACACCCATCCAATAATTATTCCACTAATTGCAGCTTGTGCAAATTTTCCCTCGCTCCACGGCTCACCAGAAATAATATGCGCTAGACCAAAAAATAATCCTACCACCACAATAATACTGACTGCACGTTTATGCTCCATTATGTGTAGATTGTTATGTGGATGCCAAAGTGCACTGAAGAAAAACTTGATGGATGATTTATGTGCAAATATTAAAAAAAGTGGTATGCCGATAAGCATGACCCTGAATCCAAGTTCTTCGGTGATTGGGGAGATTGTAATTGCTAAAAATAATGTTAAGTCATTTGTGTATGCTGGGGGAAGAGTACTAATTCCAAAACTTTCTTGAATGAAATTAATTATGCCAGATATTAGAACAATTATCGAGAACCATTTTATTATATTAACAAGATAATTTGAATCTGGACTGTCGTGTTCTTTTGTTAAGAGACGATTTACAGATTTTAAAAAATTATTTTTTGGTCCAAGAAATGTCACGACAAAAAGTATAAGAAAAATACTCCAAAATACTATGAACATGTCTCCAACTTCAAACTCAAGTGGTATTCCCAGATTAAGTCCTGCTACAAATATATCAAACTGCTCTAGTGGAAAATTGTAATCAATGTCATCACCAATATTTGAATTGAAGACAGTGTAAGTGCCTAGTGGAAACGATAATACCATCATTCCAAAAATTACTGAGACCAGTGCAGATAATGGAATTCCAAAACCATGTAAAATGTTATTTAGATTAGGCACGATTATTCTAATGGAGTTCTATTACATCCTCAGCAAACCCAAGACCCACTAGAGTTTCTTTTATTGTGTCACGATGATCGCCCTGTAAGAAAATATATCCTTCTTTGGCTGTGCCGCCACAAGCATACTTACTTTTCAATTCTTTTGCTATACTTTCTAAATTATTGATTTTTGGATCTAATCCGTCAATCATTGTGCCCTTTTTCTTAAAACGTCTAGTTTCTAATCTTATGATTATATGATTACTATCTTTGTTTAAATCAGAACAAGCGCATAAATCATCAGGAAGTCCACAAGTATTACAAATAACCGCCATTAGTTCGAAATCTTTTATCTGCACACACTATTAAGCCTTAGTGAAATAATAAAATACAATTTTTTAACTCCTATGAGATGTATAATCATGTCTAATGAACTTACCAAAAAAGCAGCTGAAATGCTTTTGAATGGTGCCACATTGTTAAGTGAACCGTGTCCATATTGTAAAGGAGTTCGTGTAATGAAAGATGGAAATGCATTATGTGTTAATTGTGGAAAAAAACCTGAAGAAAATCATGAGAATGTAGAATCAAATAAGGAAATAGGAGATCATTCTACTGCCCTGATGAAATTAGAGAATAAACTTGAAAAGTTAACAGAGGAGCTATCAGAGGAACCAAATCATGAAAAACAGGAATTAATACTAAGATCGATTAACTCACTAGTAGAAATAATCAAAAAGATGAAGGATTAGCCAAAAGTTTTTATGCTAAATTTTTGGTCTCAGCACATTGGCTGATAAAAATAAAAGTAATCCACTGCCATCGTCTAGTGCCGGTCTTTTAAGATTCTTTGAAGATGAGACAAAAGGAGTCAAGGTTTCTCCAAAAATTGTAGTTATTGTTCCAATCAGTCTAATTCTAGTATCGTGGGCAATAGACAAATTATTCATACCCTGATCTCTATGTCTGAACCGGATCATATTACTAATATTCATAATCGGTATTCGCTTACGTTACTAAGTCCATCATCTTCCTTTCTTTCATTCTTTCTTTCACTTACCATTGCATCATTACTTTTTCTTCTAATAGAATTCAATTATTTATTCACTGGTGAGATTTTATTTCGACTTCCTGCCCTAATTGGAATTATCATTGCAACACAGTTCCTTGATAGACTATTAATCAAGAAACAGGAATATTCGAAAGTACTTCATATGTCATTCTTTGGTAATGCAATATGGCTTCTTACAGCATTTATTGGATTTGCATCATACATTGTATTTGGTAAAGAATCACTAGATCCATTTTACATTACACTTGGAATGTGTATATTTGCGTGTTTTAGAATTGGGATATTAACAACTACACTTGGTATACATATTGGTAAAGCATGGGCAATGTGCTTTTTACAACCACTTGCAATGTTTTTTGTTTTTGTTCCATCTTCAATGTGGGCTGAATTACTATCTGACCAAATACTATTGATATACGGCTGTTTATTTTTAGCAACTTCAACTATTTGGTCGCTGTGGACAGACAAGGCTGGTCGGCCCTGGGTTCAAAGCACGCATAAACTCTTACAGGCATATCTTTCAGCTATGTCAACAAAGGATCCAACAGAGATGGAAGCAATCATTGAACCAAGCTCTAAAAAATCTTCTGTAACCACATCACAGATTAAATTTCAAACTGAATCTGATAAAAATCACTTTAGAATGGTTTTACCTGAAATTCATCCAGGACCATTTCATCCTGTTGGTGGTAGTAATATTCCATATTTGATTTACAAAAATATGGATTCATCTGCCATGGTAATGCACAGTGTATCAAACCATGCGCTAAACCTCCCAAACCAAGAAGAAGTTCAAGTGTACCTAGAGTCACTTTCCCAAAGTTCGGTAACATTTTCAGGCACTAAATGTACAGAGCCTGTAATTGTTCAAATCAATAAAGCACGTTGTGCAGGAATTCTATTTGAAAAAACTGCGGTCCTATTTCTCTCACTTTCTCCACATGGAATGGAAGACATTCCAATTTCTATAAGAACTGAAATTGAACAGTTCGCAAAAAATAGAAACTTTGAAAGAATAATGGTAATTGATTGTCATAATGCTATGGGTGAGGAGATTAACAAAGATGATGGAGTTGATATGCTTACAGCTGCCAAATCAACCCTAGATTCATTGAAAACGAAAAATTCACATCAGATAAAATTTAGCTATGCAAATTCACTTGGAATGGAAATTGATTCAGCAGACATTGCAAAAGGTGGAATAGGTATACTTTGCCTTGAGATTAATTCAAAAAAATACTATCTTGGTTGGGCTGATGCAAATAATATGGAGAATGGTCTAAGAGAACAAGTTGTAGAGCACTTCTCAAACAATGGCTATAATCTAATTGAGATTTGTACATCAGATACACATTATACATCATCTGGTGTTCGAAATAAAAATGGTTATTTTCAATTAGGAATTATAACAAAACCAACAATCATAGCAAATTGGTATCTACATCTAGCAAAACAAGCGGAAAAAAATGTTCAGACCGGAAAGTTTGAGATACTAGAAAACCAAAGCGATGTAAAAGTAATGGGTCCATCAATATTCGAGTCTTTCTCTACATGTCTAGATAATGCTCTAAGAATAACAAAAGGTGTTTTGATTGGTGGACTCACATTGTTTATCACAACTATTTTTCTATAGTTTTCATTTTATCTAAATTTCCATAAAACTCATCTAAAAATGAGGATAACTGCATGACTGGAACGATTGGTACTTTGTTTACAAAATTAACTTTTTCTTGATGCAGTGTTACAATAACTGGGATTGCAGATGTTGACTCTGTCTTCTCTACATATCTCTTAACGCGTTCAACTTGCTTATTGACTATATCATTTAAGGCAGACTGTGTCATTCTCTTCCAATGTTTGCAGTCAATTAGTATCGAAATGCCAAGTTTTACTCCAACAACATCAATTTCCATTCGTGGTTTCGTTAGTATCAAATTTTTCTGTACGATAAATCCATTTTCATCTAGAACACGACTAACCAACTCCTCAAAATTTTGCCAACTAAGAAACTCTGATACATCCTCTATGGTTGCACCATTTCGAATTGCAAAAATCGAAGCTTTAATCCTATCACTATTTTGAAATTCTACAATGTTTTCATCGAATACCCCAATTCCATTCTGAAGGAAAATTTGAAGTAATTCTTTAGCTGAAAACTCATCCATTTCTGAGGCAACAGAAAAATCATGTTCAGATATGCCACCTGGAATTATTGCTCTTATGCCTCTAATGATTAGTTTGTGATGCAATGTAAAAATGCTATTTGGTATTAGTATTAAAAGCCTAAAATTTACTAGTTGCTAACCATTAATGAAACAATTGAAAAAAATTAAAATTTTTCTGGCGTGTTTTCTTTTATTCTCGGTATTTCCATCTGCATTTGCTGAAAAAGGTACTTTTCTAGATGAAATAAGATTTGTTCAATATCTTGACGAAAACACAGCACTTGAGGAAGTAAGGAATGGTAATCTTGATTTGTATTACTATAGAATCTCATCAGATCGATTAAAGGATTCGAGTTCTCACGACAACCTTCAAGTTTTTGAATCAACTGGCGGTTACTTCAGTATTCTTCTAAATCCAACTGACTCTGGTGAATTTAATCCATTTTCTATAAGAGAGATAAGATATGCACTAAATTTTTTGGTAGATAGAAATTTGATAGTGAATGAGTTACTTGGTGGATATGGTTCACCAATGATTTCAAACTATGGGATTTTTTCGGCAGACTATTTAGGAATAGTAGATGTGTTAGAATCATTTCAGTTTAGATATAATCCAAATCTGGCAAACCAAATAATCACTGAGCAGTTAGAAATCATAGGTGCACAAAAAATCAATGATGTGTGGCACTTTGATGATGAGCCAATAGTAATTACATTTTTTATTAGAAGTGATGATCCTGCCAGAAAAGCTATCGGTGAAATATTATCATCCAAACTCGAATCTATTGGATTTGTTGTGGAGAAAGAGTTTGGAGATTTGAACAAGGCATTTGTGCTTGTATATGGCTCAGATCCTGCAGAGCAAAAATGGCATCTATACACTGAGGGCTGGGGCAGTTCAGGATTTACTAGATATGATTCTGTCGCACTGGCACAGATGTATGCTCCATGGTTCTCAAATATGCCTGGAAACAATAATCCATCCTACTGGAATTATCAAAATGATTTTCTTGATGAGATAACACAGAAGATATACTCTGGTGAATCTAACACTGCTGAAGAAAGAATCAATCTAATCAAAGAAGCAACAAGAGAGGGTGTAAATGAATCAGTAAGAATATTTCTTGCCAGTAAAGTTGATCAATATGTTAGTAATGAGAATGTTGATGGCGTGATTAACGCATTAGGTGCTGGCGTTCCAAGTAGATTCACACCGATAAACGTACAAACTCCTGATCAAAGTATTACAATTGGTGTAAAACAAATCTACCAAGGGGCATGGAATCCAGTTGCTGGATTAACTGACACCTATAGTACACAGATATGGTTTACATTGTTTGATCCTAGTCTTACAGGACACCCATTTAGTGGAAAAATTTTCCCAATAAGAACAGATTGGGAAATAGAAACAAATGGCTCACAGTCAGTTGTTACTGTACCAACTGATGCTATTATTTGGGATTCAAAATCTAAAAACTGGAAAGAGGTTGGTCCTAATACTTTTGCAATAAGTAAGGCTACATTTGATCTTAACTTTGGCGAATGGCATAATGGACAGAAAATGGACATGAATGATATAATCTATTCAACATATTTTTTGTTGGAGTGGGGTTCTGAAAAAGATGAAAATGATAAGACATTTGATTCAGACTACTCGCCACAAGCAGCTCAAACTGCCAAAACGCTAGTTGGAATAAAACCAATTGATGAAAACACCATTGAGGTTTATACCAATTATTGGCATTTTGATGAGGGTGAAATTGCATCTTGGGCAAGTCCATGGAGTAGTATGCCCTGGGAAATTATGGCTGCGATGGAAAAGGTCGTAATTGATGGCAAGGCTTCTTTCTCACGATCTGAATCAATCAGTAAAAATGTAAACTGGCTATCACTTATCATACCAAACGATGCAAAAATGATTCAAAGTCAGTTAGAAGACTTCAAATCATCTAACTTTATTCCAGACTCACTTACTGGATTTGAACAAATCTTAGACTTTGATACAAGTAGATATCAATCATCGGTGGATTGGATAGACCGATACGGGCATGCTGTAATTAGCAATGGCCCATTTTATCTACAAGGTTATTCGCCAGATTCTAGAAGTATCACTATAAAGTCATTTGATTCTTCAGGATATCCGCTAACACAGGGAATATGGAAAGACTTTGAACATGTAGAATTTCCTGTAGTTGAATCTGTAAATATTGAGAAAGTAATTCAGAAGGGAATGAAATTAGATATTCCAGTGCAGGTGAAAAATGCATCAGAGATACATTATTTCCTTTCGAACACACAAGGAGAAATTATTACCTTTGGGGTTCAAGCAGTTCATGGTAATCTTGCCACCATTACAATCGGAATTGATGATGCTAAGAATATACCAGTGGGACCAAACACACTAAAAATTTTTGCCGCTTCTGATGATGTACTAAGACCATATGAGTTCTCAACCAGTTTTCTTGTTGTCGAATCTGATTCACCGCTACCAGAGACTGTAATCTCTGATAATTTTGTAGATGTACAAAATAATGATTATTCCATATTGATTGTTATTGTGATTCTTATCATAATTGGATTAGGTGTCATTGCCGTTAAGAAAAAAATGAAATAAAAACTATAATCTCTTACCTATCACAAACAAAGTTCCAAATTCTCTCTTCCATTTTGATTTGTTCGTTGGATCTAACACGTGTTTTGCTCTAGTGTGAAATCCAATTTCTTTGAACATTTTTTTCCATTCTTGTTCAGAGCGAAGATCCATTGGTATGGCCATATCTTTCGTCCACCTTGTTGTAAGTTTGTTATCCTTGTAAAAGTCGGTTCCACAATAAAATGTGCCTTGTTTTCTTAACAGTTTGTAGACTTTTTTTAGTGCAGGCTCCATTGGGACAGAATAGTATAATGCTTCCATTGAAAATACTACATCAAACTTTCCAGCATATTTCCATGATTCTAAATCAGTTGTGAAATAAGCTTCTTTTTCAGATGTTTTCTTTTCTTTTGCTTTTTTTATCATTGTCCTGCTTTTGTCAATTCCAATAGCCTTCTTGCAATTAGATAATTGTGAAATTTTACGAACGACCCAACCATTACCGCAGCCAATATCTAGGAATGTGAATGGCTTGTCGAAAATCAGTTTATCTAAAAACTTGTTCACAGTTCTTCCGTGACCTTTTTCCATCTCTTCTGCTCTTCCGGTCTTTGCCCATTTGTCGAATAGTTGTGAAGTCTTATCCATTTTTACTCTTTTTTGTATCCATATTCAGTGATTATAGAATTTACATCATCTTCTGACTGTGCGCTCTGATAATCATTGAGTAAATTCTCATTTAATTCTAAAAATGTGTGTCCCCAATTGAATTTTGCAAGCAAATCAGAACATAATTCTTTATTGCCTAAAATGAATGCAGCTGATGCCAATGCTTCAACTGTAGTCAATTTGTTTATTTTGGAATAGTTCACTGGGTTTCCTGCTAATAGTGGTGGAAGTTTTCGTGGTATGCCAGAATATTTTTTTTGAAACATTTTTTCTGCCTTATTCCATGAACAATCAACAGCAGTAATGGAATTGAATGCTGTTTTTTCACTATTTAGTAATGTTTTTT
>Ga0315338_1004833_pt1 | contig 10250 bp, 8 predicted proteins | sample ASW8metaG_FD_204518 | JGI IMG/M metagenome (GOLD analysis project Ga0315338, IMG submission 204518) | Ammonia-oxidizing marine archaeal communities from Monterey Bay, California, United States - ASW #8 | ecosystem: Environmental > Aquatic > Marine > Coastal | place: USA: California | collected...
ATATTTATGACCTTCATCGAATCCATCCGGCAACAGTGGTTTTCCAATGTGCGTGGTGACCTTCTCTCTGGGCTGGTAGTAGCCCTGGCGCTGATCCCCGAAGCCATTGCGTTTTCGATTATCGCCGGGGTAGACCCCAAAGTCGGCTTGTACGCCTCCTTTTGTATTGCCGTGGTGATCTCATTTACGGGTGGTCGCCCCGGTATGATCTCGGCCGCAACGGGCGCAATGGCGCTGTTGATGGTGACACTGGTGCGTGATCACGGTTTGGAATATCTGCTGGCCGCATCGGTCCTCTGCGGTGTGTTACAGATCGGTGCTGGCTATCTGCGTCTTGGCTCGTTGATGCGCTTTGTTTCGCGATCAGTGGTAACCGGCTTCGTCAATGCGCTGGCGATTCTGATTTTCATGGCGCAGCTGCCCGAGCTAACCAACGTTACCTGGCATGTGTACGCCATGACGGCAGCGGGTCTGGGGGTGATTTATCTGTTCCCCTATGTTCCTGCGATAGGCAAAGTCATCCCTTCACCGCTGGTCTGCATTCTTTCGCTGACGGCTGTTGCCGTCTACCTTGGCCTGGATATCCGTACCGTGTCCGATATGGGAGAGCTACCGGATACCCTGCCGGTCTTCCTCTGGCCGGACGTGCCGCTGAATCTGGATACCCTGCTGATAATCCTGCCCTATTCGGCGGCCATGGCGGTGGTGGGTCTGCTGGAGTCAATGATGACTGCGACTATCGTTGACGACCTGACTGACACCAGTAGCGACAAGAACCGTGAGTGCAAGGGGCAAGGCGTTGCCAATATCGGTTCCGGGCTACTCGGCGGCATGGCGGGCTGCGCGATGATTGGCCAGTCGGTGATTAACGTGAAATCCGGCGGCCGAACACGCCTGTCCTGCTTTGTCGCCGGGGTAGTGTTGCTGTTGATGGTGGTGTTTGCCAGCGAATGGGTTGGCCAGATTCCAATGGCCGCCTTGGTGGCGGTAATGATCATGGTGTCAATCGGTACCTTCAGTTGGGATTCGCTGCGCAACCTGCGCAAGCATCCGCTGTCGACCAATATCGTGATGGTCACCACGGTAGCTGTGGTGGTAGCCACGCATAACCTGGCCTACGGGGTGTTGGCTGGCGTCTTGCTCGCATCGCTGTTCTTTGCCAACAAGATCGGTCACTTCATGGCAGTCAGCAGCGAAGCAAACACAGAGGGCTCCGAGCGGCGCTATCAGGTGATCGGCCAGGTTTTTTTCAGCTCTGCCGACAAGTTCGTCAGCAGCTTTGATTTCAAGGAAGTGCTTGATAAGGTGACTATCGACCTCAGTCGGGCCCACTTTTGGGACATTACCGCCGTGGGCGCGCTGGACAAGGTGGTCATCAAGTTCCGCCGTGAAGGCACCGAAGTGGTGGTTATCGGCTTGAACCAAGCCAGCGCGACTATCGTTGACCGGTTCGGGGTACACGACAAGCCTGATGCAGTTGATCACCTGATGGATCACTAACCCATAACATGCAGGAGCGGCAGCCAATGAGCGAGAGCGAACCCAAGGTAGTGGCTTGTATCGATGGCTCAGGTGCGGCGGTCGCGGTGTGCGATTACGCGGCGTGGGCCAGTCAGCGCTTGCAGGCGCCGCTGGAACTGCTGCATGTACTGGATCACAGCCAGTCACCGGCGCATGCCGATCTTTCCGGCAACATTGGCCTGGGCAGTCGCGAGCATCTGTTGGTAGAGCTGGCCGAGCTGGACGAACAGCGTGGCCGGCTATTGCGCGAGCAGGGCAAGGCGATGTTGGAAGCGGCAACGCAGCGGGTGCGTTCCGACGGCGTTGCCGACCCGCTAGCACGGCAGCGTCACGGTGAACTAGTGGACACGCTGCGCGAGTTGCAAGGCGAAATACGGCTGCTGGTAATGGGGCGTCAGGGCGAGGTCAGTGACTCGCTTGCCAGGCATGTCGGCAGTCATCTGGAAAGTGTTATTCGAACCCTGCACCGGCCCATACTCGTGACAACGGGTGAGTTTCGCGCACCGCGCAATCTGCTGGTGGCCTTCGATAACAGTCCGAGTACCCGCAAGGCGCTGGATATGCTGACGAGCAGTCCTTTGTTTGCCGGCTTGCCGGTTCACCTGTTGACGGTTGGCAATGACCGCGAAGAGGCTGCCAATGCGCTGGCCGCGGCACAGCAGCAATTGCAGCAGGCTGGCTTTAATGTCGTCACGGCGCAGCGCGAAGGTGATGTCGAGTCAGCCCTGTTGGCTTACCAGCGCGAGCAGAATATTGATCTGGTTGTCATGGGGGCTTACGGCCACTCGCGGATTCGGCAGTTCCTGGTTGGCAGCACCACCACCGGCATGCTGCGCAATACGCAGTGTCCGCTTCTGCTGTTGCGCTGAAGGGCGCGCAATAACAGCTTGGCGCTGCGTCGGCGTTTCAGAGTGTAAGGCGCACTCCGGCGGCCTCTACCAGAATGCGCGCCAGACCGTCCCAGGGCGAGCCCTGAGCCTGGCCCTTGATCTGCTCATCCACAATCTGCGAATCGCCGAGCCAGCGTTCCCACGCGCTTGCCGGATGTCGTTCCAGCGCGCCTTTCATTATTGGCTTGCGCTTGTCCCAGATGGGCGGGCGCTGGCTAGAGAAAACCTTTTCCAGCGGTATGCCACGGGCGCTTTCCTGCGCCATGCTGGCGAGAGTGCGTAATTCGCGGGTGAGTGCCCAGAGCACCACAGGAGCTTCGACGCCTTCTCCCTGCAAGCCGTAAAGAATGCGCAGCGCCTGCTGTGGTTGGCCCAGTAGCATGGCGTCAGACAGTTTGAATACATCGAACCGCGCGCTGTCGGCGACTACCTGCTGCACTGTCTCCAGGTCCAGCACGCCGCTGGAGCTAAACAGCTTGAGCTTCTCTATTTCCTGCGCCGCCGCCAGCAGGTTGCCTTCTACTCGGGCGGACAGCAGCTCCAGCGCGTCCGGGCTTGCCTGAATTCCGGCGGCGGCGAGTCGATCGCGCATCCAGCCTGGCAAGTGCTGCGCTTCGATCGGCCAGACCTGTACGAAACGGCTATCGGCATGTTCGACCAGTGCCTTGGCCCACTTGCTGCGCATAGCGGTGCCGTCCAGCTTGGGCAAGCTGACCAGCAAGGTGGTGTCGGCAGGTGGTTGCTCTAGATAACCCAGCAGCGCCTTGGCACCTTGATCACCGGGCTTGCCGGAGGGCAGGCGAAGCTCCAGCACGCGTTGCTGGGCAAACAGGGAGAGACTGTGGCTGGCTTCGTAAAGCTGTGACCAATCGAAGCTACGATCGACATGAAAGACCTGCCGCTCTTCGCTACCCGCCGCGCGGCAGGCTTTGCGAATCAGGTCTTCAGCCTCGCCGGTCAGCAGTGGATCATCACCGCTGACCACATAAACCGGGGCCAGGCCGTCTTTCAGCTGGCGTGGCAGTTGCGCCGCGTTCAGCTTCATAAGCTACTCAGGGCGTCTGCTGTTGGTCGAGGGTCTGCTCGCGGGCGGACAGCTCGCTCTCGGTCAGGCTGGAAAGACGAAACAGCAGCTGCCGGGTCAGATCTCCGCGCATCTCTCGACGCAGCAGGCTTTCTTCCTCGGTGGTGCCGACGATGTTGTCCTTGTCGTTGACGTAGGTGCGGCGAGTGTTCAGCGTTTCCGGCCCAATCAGTGAGCGTCCCTGGCGGTCGGCAATCTGGAAGGTCAGGTTACTGGTCAGCTCATATTCCGCAGGGGTGGCGCGGCTGGTGTAGCTGACGGCGCGGCGATCCACCGACTCATCCAGCAGCTGCAACTGATAGGGCGCGCTCGGCGTAACCTGTACACCGTCGATTTCCAGGGCTTCGAGCACCTGTTGATAGGTTTGGCCGTAGCGGTTGCGGGCGGTTACATCAAGCTCGTTCAGGTCGACGGTATCAACGCTGGTGCCGCGCAGGTGAAAGCCGCAGCCGGAAGCGAGCAGGGTAGCGCCAAGAACAGCGCAGCCCAGCAGCAGGCGAGGGGTGGTCAGGGACATCTTGGCTCTCCGTTGCATGAATCAGTTGGCGACAATGTTGACCAGCTTGCCGGGGACCACGATCACCTTGCGGATGGTCAGGCCTTCGGTAAAGCGTTGTACGTTCTCGTTATCTCGTGCTGCGGCCTCAATGGCCTCACGACTGGTGTCGGCAGCGACGTCGATATGACCGCGCAGCTTGCCGTTCACCTGAATGACCAGTTGCAGGGTGTCCTGTGTCAGGGCGCTTTCATCCAGCTGCGGCCAGCGCGCATCGATGACCGCGTCGCTGTGGCCCAGCGCCTGCCAGAGGCTGTGGCATATGTGCGGCGCAATCGGTGCCAGCAGCAGGGCGACCGTTTCCAGGCCTTCTTGCAATAGTGCGCGATCTTGCTCGCTATCTTGCGGCGCTTTTTCCAACACGTTCATCAGCGTCATGACTGCGGCTATGGCGGTGTTGAACTTGTGGTGCTGGCCGATATCCTGGCTGGCTTGCTTGATAGCCAGATGAATAGAACGGCGGATGTTTTTCTGCGCATCGCTGAGGCTGTCCAGCTCAAGCTTGCCAACCGCGCCGCCATTGCTGGCATATGCGTGGTTCAGACGCCAGACGCGCCGCAGGAAGCGGAAAGCGCCTTCGACGCCGGAGTCAGACCATTCCAGGCTCATGTCCGGCGGAGAAGCAAACATCATGAACAGACGGCAGGTATCGGCGCCGTACTGATCAATCATCGCCTGTGGATCTACGCCGTTGTTCTTCGACTTGGACATCTTTTCGATGCCGCCGATCTCTACTGGCAGGCCATCGCTTGCCAACTTGGCAGCGAGGATCTTGCCTTTGGCATCGCGTTCAACCACTACGTCGGCCGGGTTAAACCAGCTTTTGCTGCCGTTGGCTTCGACGCGGAAGTAGGTTTCCGCAATCACCATGCCCTGGGTCAGCAGGTTCTTGAATGGCTCACTGGCTTCGATCAGGCCTTCGTCGCGCATCAGCTTGGTAAAGAAGCGCGCATACAGCAGGTGCAGAATCGCGTGCTCGATACCGCCGATATATTGATCGACCGGCAGCCAGTGGTTCGCTGCCTTCGGGTCAACCATGCCCTGCTCGTAATGCGGTGAGGCATAACGGGCAAAGTACCAGGAGCTTTCCACGAAGGTGTCCATGGTATCGGTTTCACGCTTGGCTGCTGCGCCGCACTTGGGGCAGCTGCAGTCATAGAATTCGGCCATTTTGGCCAGCGGCGAACCGGCGCCATCAGGCACTACGTCTTCGGGCAGTACCACGGGAAGCTGGTCTTCGGGCACTGGCACGTCGCCACACACGTCGCAGTGAATAATGGGGATCGGGCAGCCCCAGTAGCGCTGACGGCTGATGCCCCAGTCGCGCAGGCGGAACTGGGTGCGCGGTTCGCCCAGGCTGTTCTGCTCCAGTACATCACCGATGGCAGTGAAGGCACTGGCGAAATCCAGGCCGTCAAACTCTTCGGAATTGATCAGCTCGCCTTTCTCGCCGTAAGCATCCTGCCATGGGGCGGGGGTGGTATCGCCGGCAGAGGTGCGAATCACTGGCTTGATTGGCAGATCAAACTTGTTGGCAAATTCAAAGTCGCGCTCATCGTGCGCCGGCACTGCCATCACGGCGCCTTCGCCGTAGGTCATCAGTACGTAATTGGCGACCCACACCGGCAGCTTTGCACCGGTCAATGGGTGTTTGACGAACAGCGGGGTAGGCAGACCTTTCTTTTCTTGGGTGGCGATGTCGGCTTCAGCTATGCCGCCGCGCTTGCACTCGTCGATAAAGGTCTGCAGCTTGCTATCGTTCCTGGCCGCCAGCGTCGCCAGCGGGTGCTCGGCAGCAACGGCAACGTAGGTTGCGCCCATCAGCGTGTCGGGGCGGGTAGTGAAGACCTTTAGTTTGCCCTTTTCGCCAATGCTGGTGGTGTCGTAGGGAAAGTGCACTTCCATGCCGGTAGACTTGCCAATCCAGTTGCGCTGCATGGTCTTGACCTGCTCGGGCCAGCCGGGCAGATCATCCAACGAGCTGAGCAGCTCTTCGGCGTAATCGGTGATCGCGAAGTAGTACATGGGGATTTCGCGTTTTTCAATCAGCGCCCCGGAGCGCCAGCCCTTGCCATCGATCACCTGTTCATTGGCCAGTACGGTCTGGTCAATCGGGTCCCAGTTGACCGTGCCGTTTTTGCGGTAAATCACGCCCTTCTCAAACAACTTGGTGAACAGCCACTGCTCCCAACGGTAGTAATCGGGTTTGCAGGTGGTGACTTCGCGCGACCAATCGATGGCCAGCCCCAGGCTTTTCAACTGGGTGCGCATGTAGTCGATGTTGGAGTAGGTCCACTTGGCGGGGGCGACATTGTTGTTCATCGCGGCGTTTTCTGCCGGCATGCCGAACGCATCCCAACCCATGGGCTGCAGCACGTTCTTGCCCTGCATGCGCTGATAACGCGCGATCACATCACCGATGGTGTAGTTGCGCACATGGCCCATGTGCAGCTTGCCACTGGGGTAGGGAAACATGGATAGGCAGTAAAAAGTCTCCCGATCCGGTGTCTCGGTAACCTTGAACGCCTCTGCGTTGTCCCAGTCGGATTGGGCGGCGGCTTCTATATCACTCGGTGAATACTGTTCTTGCATGGCTTGGGTCTGAAGGCTCGTGGTGGCAAATGATGGCGAAAAAGTAATGGGGCAGGATACACCACCAAGCCGGTCACAGGTAGTCATATGCCATTCGTCGCAGAGTGCCTTGCGGGCTGCGCTGCGCGTCTATCCTCAGAGTAAGAAGCAGGGCTGCACCACCCTGGGAGGGAGCCGATCTGACAATTATCTGAGAGAGGTACGCATGAGCTGGAGAACACCTGAAACACAGGCAACCCGACAGAGAGACTGTTCTTACGGTCGAATTCTGCGCCGCCTTGATCAGGCGCTGGACATGGCGTACACGCGTCAATGGCTTGCTGGTTATCAGGGCGGCGCCAACGCCGAACTTGAGCTGCAAGGCCTGAGCCGTGAGGATCTAACAGTCCTCTGGCAGATACTCAAAACCCTTGAGATCCATACGCCTTTACCTGGCGTTTTGCCGTCTGCGCTGCAGTCCGCTAGCCAGCAGCAGTAGCACCACCAGCACGGCCAGGGGTGTGCTGCGCCAGCGCAGATAGGGTGTCAGGCCCTGCATTGGTTGAACTTCTCCGAGCAATACCTCTTGCTGAAACTGCGGAATTCGGGTGCGAATATGCCCATGTTGATCGATAAGTGCAGTAACGCCGTTGTTGGTCGCGCGGATCATCCAGCGCTGACTTTCAATCGCTCGCATCTGCGCCATCTGCAAATGCTGCAGCGGGCCGATGGAGCTGCCGAACCAGCTGTCATTACTTATGGTGATCAGTAAGTCGCTTTGGGCGGCCAGCTTGGCGGCGAAATCGGGGTAAACCGCTTCGTAGCAGATCAGCGGCGCGAGTTTGTAACCGGCTGCCAATAGGGGTGGCTGATCTGCCGGGCCGCGGCTGAAGCTTGACATGGGCAGGTTGAAAAAATCGATCAAGCCCCGCAGCAGGTCTTCAAGCGGCACGTACTCACCGAAGGGCACCAGCTTCTGCTTAAGGTATTCGCTTTGTGGATCACTGCCGCCAACCATGATGCCGTTGTAGATTTTCATGCCGCCGGGCTGCATGTCGTCCACGGGAATGCCGGTGATCAGCGTGCTGCCACGTTCCGCCAGATTGGCAGCGATGCCATCGACAAAATACTGGCCCTGGCTTTGCAGCACCGGCACGGCGGTCTCGGGCCAAACCACCAGGTCGGTCGGCGGTTGTGCGTAGGTCAGGTCACGATACAGCGAGAGTGTGTGGGTGATGTAATCCGGGTCCCACTTTCGCGACTGTTCGATATTTGCTTGCACCAGGTTGACGCTCAGTGGTTCGCCTTTGGGTTGAGTCCAGTCCACCTGCTGGAGGCCCAAGCCGCCAAGGCACAGCGCGGCGATCAGCGCCAAGGCCAGGCCAGCTTGCAGCGGGCGGCGCAGCAATTGCCATTCGCTCAGCAGGCAGGCAATAAAAACCGAAACGCCGCCTATCAGCCACACGCCACCCATCGGCGCCCAGCCGCTGAGCCAGGTGTGGGTGTGCGCGTAGCCGTGGTAAAGCCAAGGGAAGCCGGTGAGAAACCAACTGCGAAATATTTCCTGCGCTACCCAGATTGCGGCAAAGCCGAGGCTGCCAAGCCAGGGGCTGCTGCTACGAAAAAAACGTACCCACACCCAGGCCATCAGGGCAAAGAACAGCGAGAGAACTAATTCCAGTCCGCCGGTCAGTATGCCCGCCAACAACGGCGAGGCGTTGCCGTGCAAGTGAATGCTGATGTAAATCCACGACACGCCCGAGACGAATAGGCCCAAGCCCCAGGCTCCGCCGCGCAACGCGGCCTGTTTGCCGTTGATTTGCTGCAGCCCTTGGTACAAAAGGGCAACTGATAGCAGGCCCAGAGGCCAGATATTATAGGGAGCAAACGACAGGGTGCTGAGCGCGCCGGCCAATATGGCGATTACGTGGCCGATCAAGCCGGGCCCGCGCAGGCGGGCCCGCAGAGCAGTAAGCAAGGGCATGCCGTTCCTTAGGTGTACTTAAGTGTTGACCAGGGTGACTCGCAGCAGATGCACGCGGCGGCTGTCGGCATTCAGTACCCGCACGCGGAAGCCGTCGAGCTCGACTACTTCATTGCGCTTGGGCAGGTGGCCGAAAGCGTTCATGACCAGGCCGCCGACGGTGTCGAATTCTTCGTTCGGGAACTCGGTTTCAAAGTGTTCGTTGAACTCGTCGATGGGCGTCAGGCCTTTAACCAGGTAGTCGCCGCTCGGCAGCGGCTTGATCTGGCTGTCCTCATCCACATCGTGTTCGTCTTCGATGTCGCCAACGATCTGTTCGAGCACATCTTCAATGGTCACCAAACCGGAAACGCCGCCATATTCGTCAATCACCACCGCCATGTGATTGCGTGTAGCGCGAAACTCCTTGAGCAGCACGTTCAAGCGCTTGGACTCGGGCACAAAAGTGGCAGGACGCAAAATGTCCTTGATGTTGAAGCGCTCCATGTGGTCTTCGAGCAACAAGGGCAACAAATCTTTGGCCAGCAAGATGCCGAGTACATCATCGATGCTTTCACCAATCACCGGGAAGCGCGAGTGCGCGGCCTCGATTACTTCAGGGAGAAACTCGCGCGGTGTCTGGCTGGCTTTGATGGTGGTCATCTGTGAGCGCGGAATCATGATGTCCCGGACCTGCATGTCGCTGACCTGCAGGGCGCCTTCGATGATCGACAGGGCCTCTATATCCAGAACTTCGTTGCTGTGCGCCTCGCGCAGCAGCTCCAGCAGTTCCTGGCGGTTCTTGGGTTCATGGACAAAAGCCTGGACCAGTTTGTCCAGCCAGGACTTGTGCCCATTGGTCGATCGATCTTCGCTCATTAATCCTTACTCATCATCTTCTAGATAGGGGTCGGCAATACCGAGTTGCGCGAGCAATTCGCGTTCCAAGGCTTCCATTTCATCTGCGTCGGCGTCATCAATATGGTCGTAGCCGAGTAAATGCAAGCAGCCGTGTATGACCATATGCGCCCAGTGGGCGTTCAGCGGTTTTTGCTGTTCGGTTGCTTCGCGAGCAACTACAGGGACACAAATTACCAAATCGCCCAGTAGCGGCAGGTCAAGTTCGGGGGGTAGGTCTGCGGGAAAGGACAGCACGTTAGTGGCGTAGTCCTTACCGCGATAGTTGTGGTTGAGGCTCCGGCCTTCTTCCGCATCTACCAGGCGAATCGTTAGTTCACGGTCGGTACCGGCACCGAGTGCCAGCCCGACCCAGCGTAAAAAACTGTCGTCGTCTGGCTGGTCGAGCGCATCAGAGGCGCGCTGAATGTCGAGCTCAATGCTCATCGTTACTCTGCGCATTCTTGCGTTGTTCACTCTTGCGCTCTTCGCGCTCGGCCTCCTGCAATTGTTCAAAGCGATCGTAGGCTTCAACGATGCGCTGCACCAGCGGATGGCGTACCACGTCTTTGGAAAGGAAGTGGGTAAAGCCAATACCGGGTACGTCCTTGAGCACCTGAATAACATGCCCCAGGCCAGACTTGGTACCGCGCGGTAAATCCACTTGGGTGATATCCCCCGTGATTACCGCAGTGGAGCCAAATCCGATACGTGTGAGGAACATCTTCATCTGTTCCAGGGTCGTGTTCTGGCTCTCGTCAAGAATGA
>Ga0315338_1004834_pt1 | contig 10248 bp, 6 predicted proteins | sample ASW8metaG_FD_204518 | JGI IMG/M metagenome (GOLD analysis project Ga0315338, IMG submission 204518) | Ammonia-oxidizing marine archaeal communities from Monterey Bay, California, United States - ASW #8 | ecosystem: Environmental > Aquatic > Marine > Coastal | place: USA: California | collected...
GATACTCGCGCCGCGCCCGTTCCAGGGCGATCTGAGCCGATCGAACCGCAATCCGCTCGGCTTCGCGATCAAGCGGTAGCCCCAAGGTCAACGAGGCTTCGGCATCCATATTCTCGGTCGATGGAAGTACCGCATCGTAGTAGTAGGTGTCATTGGAGCCGAGTCGCATCTCGCCGGCCAAGTTGAGATCCGGGAGCAGACCATTGAGCGCATTGCGGACCGACCGTTGCCGATCCACCAGCAAATCCCGCTCGTTCTGGAGGTCCAGCCGCTGCCGCACGGCTGTCTCCACGGCGCCATCTAGGTTGGTGACCGGGGGATCGATCGCAAAGGTGTCCTTGGAAATGTGGACGGGATCATCCACCGACCAGTTGATCAACAATTTGAATCGATCGACCGCCAGCCGATAGGACTCCCACTGCCCCGCAATGCTCGACTGGCTTTGGAGCGCATTATTTTCAGCTTCTGCTGCGTCGTAGAGTCGTGCTCGACCAGCTTCATACAACGCCCGTTGACGCTCAGCCAGCGTGTCCAGCAACTGAGCCGACTCCAACGCATTGTCGAGACTCTGCCGCTGGACCAGAAGCCCAAGCCAGGCACTGACGGTTCGGAACCAGAAGTCGCGCCGAAAGATTTCAAAGGATCGCGCCGCGTAAATCAGGCTTCGTTCTGCTTGAATGATGTCCTCCTGGGCGATCATCCCAGCGCCGCGGAGCAATGGGATGCTTCCACCGAGGGTGAACTGACCGACACGCGTTGTCTCGGAACCAGATGAATCTGAGGCAGCGCCGAGCACTTCGTGCGCGAATGCGGCGACATAAGACGCTGTGATCTCTCCACCCCAAGGCAATCGCTGCGAAGCAGAGAGTGTGTTGACAACAGCCTCGGCCGATTGGAGGAAATCACTATCCCCGTCCTGATGGGAGTATTGCAGGGCCACCGTGTCTGCAATTTGTGGGGTCCACAGATGCAATTCAAGGATGAGCGTGAGGCAGGTCAGGAGATAGTCTTCTTCGGCGAACCGGTACTCGCGGCCATGAGCAAACGCCCACGCAAGGGACTCCTCAAGCGTCAACTCCGCGCCGGCATCTGCAGCGTCCTCATAGGACACCAGACGACCGAGGACCTCTTTTGTCTCAAGGTCAACCACCGACTCCCACCGCATGGCGTCGACCGGTGGATTGACTGTGGAGGGGTGTTTCTCATTCATCACTGACTCGCTGGCCGAAATCTCGGCCCAGTCCTCCATCGGCCGAGGTGCGACGGCACCGTCGATCCGATCTGTACCGCTCAACAGCAGGTCGTTGACGTGTTGATCGATGGTGTGGAAGCTCGGTGAGCATCCGGTGGCCATCAATGGCAGGAGCGGAATCAGCAGAGTCCATCGCATGTCCCCAATTGTAGGTGTTCAGAGCGACATCGCTGCCAACGACCTGCAATACTGGCCAAATGGAACAGAAGGAAACGCCGCCCCGGCAAGAAGGGCCCAACAGGGCTGTGTCGACGCACCGCAATAACCGCAGTGCCGTTGCAAACTCCAAGATCCGCCTGATCGGCGACGGATTGCCCGCCCACAAGGCGGAAGTCGCGCCACTGCTCCTGCAGCCACAGTGGAGTTCTACCGACCCAGACACGCGGCTGTACGTCGGTGACTCCCGCGACGTATTGGCAAACTTGCCGGATCGCGGAGCGGTCGATCTGATCTTTGCCGACCCACCCTTCAACTGGGAAGTTCCCTACGACGGGTGGTCCGATGATATGACGCGGATCCAATACGAACGATTTACGTTTGACTGGATCGACCGATGTGTTGACGCGTTGGCACCCACAGGAAGTATGTGGGTCAACATTCCAGACGACACCGCTGCAGAGGTGGTGATGCACCTGAAGCGCCGCGACATGACGATGGTAAACTGGTGTGTGTGGCACTTCCGGTTCGGCCAGTGCCGCGACTCATCGTTCATTATGAGCAAAGTCCACGCCTTGTACTTCTGCAAAGGCGGCACGCGAACCTGGAACCCAGATGAGATCCTGGAAGTGTCGGATCGTGCCAGTATCTACGGCGACAAACGAACCATGGAGAAGGACTCCAACAAGGGAAAACGTGTTCCCATGGACGTCTGGTATGGCAAGTTCTGGGGACGGGTGCAGGGCAATAACAAAGAGCGACGACCAGGTCACCAGAATCAGATTCCAGAGGCCTATCTCGAGCGAGTGATTCTCGCCTGTTCCAACGAAGGTGACTTGGTGCTCGACCCCTTCGCTGGCAGCGGTACCACCGGAACTGTTGCCCGGGCCTATGGCCGCCGCTCGATTGGCATCGAGCAGTCCGAGAAGACGGCCGCCAGCGCCTGGGAGCGCATCACAGAAACAGGGATGTGCCGGCAAGGTGCTGCGCTTGGGCAATCAAGCGCCATCTTTTCAAAGCGGGGCGGACTGAAGTCGTGAGTCCGCCGGCCGATTGGACACAGGCTGACCAACTCGTTGCGTTGTTCGAGCAGGCTGCCACCATTCTGCATGGCACAGCAGGCCGCGTCGGCTCGCGCGTCGATCTTCCCAGCACAGGATCGTTGATGATCGCTGGTGATTTGCATGACCACCTTCCCAACTACATGAGAATCGTCGCGGCCGCGGGGCTCGAAAACGAGTCGCATCATCTCCTGCTTCAGGAGCTCATCCACGGACCGGCATTGATGCACGGGTGCGATATGAGCTGGCGCATGCTGGCCCGGGTCGCCGAGCTGCTGGTGCGGTACCCGGGCCGTATTCATCCGATTCTGGGGAACCACGAGAATTCACAACTCACACGAGTTGGCGTCACCAAGGGCGGCGGGAACAGCGTGAAACTGTTTGAGGACGGCGTGGCGCTGACCTTCGGTGAGGATTGGGAGCGGGTATACGCCTCCATCGATGGGTTCTTGGAATCCCTGCCACTGGCCGTTCGGACTGCAAGCGGTGTGCAGTGCACACATTCACTGCCAGACGCTGTGCTTATGGGGCGCTTTGATCCGACAATCTTGAATCGGGCCGTGACCGCTGAGGATCGGCTCGGGCCGGACGGCGCCGCCTATCTGTTGACGTGGGGACGCCGCTTCGAGCGCCAGCAGATATCGGCACTCGTCGACGCTTGGTCCGTCCAGTGCCTGGTCATTGGTCATGTCAGACTCGATGCGGGTGTTCGACGCTGCAGCGACGCGGTCATGGCGCTCGCCAGCGATCAGGATGACGGCGCGGTGTTGCAGTTGGATCTCTCGGTGTACCCAAACCTCGATGACATGATGAGGCAGGCCACTCCGATTCAACTGCTTCCGACCTGCGAACCGATTTCGTGACCGTGACACTGGCCATCGAGTGCTCTCAACGCAGCGGTGGCGTGGCGTTGCGGGACTCCACGGGGGCGATTCACGTTGCCTCGCTCGAATCAGCCTCAGGTGTTGAAGACCGGCTCATGTCCGAAATCGATCGTCTGTTCACCACGGCATCGCTGTCGCCCACAGCGTTGTCCCTCGTCGGCGTATCAATAGGCCCTGGAGGATTCACCGGCCTGCGGGTAGCGGTTGCGACGGCCAAGATGCTCGCATTGACAACGGCATGCAGTGTTGTGGCGGTTCCAACCGCCGTGATCGTGGCGGCATCGCGGCCAAAGCCACCACGGCGTGTGGGCGTACTGCTGGCGTCGCGGCGGGGAACGGCATGGTTGAGCCAGGTCACGGCAGACCTGGAGATCGCGGGCACGCCCGGACTGGTCGATGCCACCACGATCGGATCCGCTCTGGTCGGTTGTGAGGTGATCGTGGCCGATACCCACCTTCCCGCACCGCTGGCCGAGGTCATTCAGGTCCAGGGTGTGCCCAGAGAGTCCCCCATATTCGACCCTGCCAGATGCCTGGAACGGGCCGAGGTGTGTTTTTCCAATGGCGAGATCGTGGATACCCACCAATTGGAGCCGTTGTACCCCCGCGGCCCCGAGGCTGTGCGGCTCTTTGAGGCCCGATAAGCAGGGTCAAAGGGGGTCCAGTGGGTATGCCTTTCAAGAACGTATCTCCTTGCTGTGACTTCACCAACGACCGATCCGGGCAACCCTCCGGGGCGGCGGCACCGCACGCGTTGAGCCAAAAAACCGCACCAGAACACCAGTCCGACTGAAACCGGTCCCGCATTGGGTCGATGCCTGCGGTGGCCCAGCAGGTCGCTGGAGCCAGGAATCCCAGACATCGGAGCCCGTCGATGGAACCGCTCGAGCATCCCAACACCGCATTCAACGTACCGCTCCAGACTCAGTCCAAGCGTGGTCGATTCCACGTCATCGGCCCTCGCGGCAAGGACCGCGATCGCATGGTGCTGCAACTGGAAACGCTGGGGTACGTCTGCGAAATGTCAGACACCCTTGATGCCGCGCACACGCTCAACGAGTCGTGGAACCCCGACGTGCTGATGATCTCCTCCGAGATCGAGCCGACCGACGCCACCGCGATGATTCGCGACACGCAGTTGCAGCGACCCAGCGTCCGGGCAATCATGTTCGGTGGTGCCCCGACTCCGAATGCGCTTGTTGAAGCGATTCGAAGCGGCGCCTCCGACTGGCTCAACATGCCAACAGATCGCAGCCGTGTGCCCGAGCGCATGGAGCAGATCATGGCCCGTGTTCGCGCCCACAGAGAACGCGAAACACAACTCGAGCAATTGACCGACACCTGCGAACAACTTACGACGGCCCGAGACGAGATGTCCGAGCAGGTCGATGTGCTGTGCGGCGACCTGGCCTCTGCGTACCGAACCATGCGTGAGCAGATGAGCGATGTGGCACTGTCGAGCGAATTCAAAGCGCTGATCAGCCAGGAACTCGACGTCGAGGAAATGCTACGAACGTCTCTTGAGTTCGTCCTCAAGAAACTCGGACCGACCAACGCCGTTGTGTATCTCAAGGAAGGCGACAACCAGTACGGAGTCGGTGCCTACGTGAATTTTCAGTGGCAGGACATGGACCTCATGCCAATGCTCCGCGAACTCGGGAAGCTGGTGTGCCCGGCCATGGCGACTGAACATGAACTGGTGCGTTTCGATGACACCGATGAACTTGCCAATGAAGTGGGCGGCCCATTGAGCATGCTCCACGAGTCGCAGTTGGCTTCTTTCTCATGCCATCGAGAGGACGACGAGTGCATGGCTGTCTTTGTCCTCTTCCGAGATGCGGACACCGGGTTCTCACCCGAGGACGCCACGACGCTGGACGTGCTTCGCACGCTCATCGCCGAGCAACTCTCACAGATCATCCGCGTCCACAAGCGATCCAAGCCCGAGTGGCCCGACGAACCCGCCGAGGACAATTGGGGCGATCTGGCTGCGTGAATCGTGCGTGGCATCCGCGGGTTTACCCCCGCGACTCCCGACCCCTGGACTTGACCTGCGGCACCGAGCCCACCAACTGGATCTGCTCCCGCCCTCCGAGCATTTCGGTCAGTTGGCGGACCAGTTCATCGTGTGGAACGACTCGAAACTCACTCTTCAAGGTTACGACCTGATCAGGCAGGTCCAGATGCAGGACGACACTGGCTGGGCGGGCACCGTCGGAGATCCGAGCGCCGCCCGCCTGCTTGATGATGCCCGCCGTCATACGAAGACGCTCACCTGCCGCCTGCGGTGATTCACCGTTCTTGAACGGAACGAGGAGTTCAATTCGCTCAGTCAACAACCGAGCGGCCTCGCCCGGACGCACCAGCCGCTCGACAATGAACTGTCGATCACCACTGCGATTGTTGATGTCCACATGCCCCTCGACAATCACCACGGCGTCGGTCAGCACCATGTCGCCGTCTCGAGCGAAGTGATCCGAGAACATTACAGCATCGATCGTCGCAGCCCGATCCTGGAGCGACATCATTGCCATCCGCTGCCCCGCGTTGCGTCCCCGCTGAATCGTGACGATGCGAGTCGATCCAATCATGACGCCCACCCTGATCTGCTGGCCCATTGGCAAGTCACCGAGTTGGGCGATGGTGCAGGTGCAATACGTCTTGAAGATGGCATCGTGCTCGTCGATCGGATGTCCCGAGATATGGAAGCCCAGCAACTCCCGCTCGTAGGCCAGTGCTTCACGGTCGCTCCAAGGCGTCACATCAGGCAAGGTGATCTGCCCAGTCTGCTCATCTGCAGCCTCGCCACCACCACCAAAGAGTTGACCCTGCCCCGAGTCTGCATCCTTCTTGAGTTTCTGCCCGGCTCGCAGCGCCGATTCCGCCTCGCCCACCAACGCCGCCCGCTTGGACATACCGTGAATCGAGTCGAGCGCGCCCGCTTTGATGAGCGCATCCATCGTGGCGCGGTTGACTGCACCCGCTGGCGCACGCTCACACATATCCCAAATCGACGAGAACGGCCCATTGGCATCCCGCTCGGCAATCAACGCTTCGACAGCACCATTGCCAGCCCCCTTGATGCCACCGAGTCCAAACCTAATCGCCCCGTTGAGGCTGCTTGGCGCGAGATGCTCGTCGTGCACCACCGTAAACCGATGGCGGCTCTCGTTGATGTCCGGGCCCCTGACCTCGATTCCGACATTCGGCTGCGCATCGGCATGGTTGGAGAACTGCGTCCGCCGGCAGTCATCCAGATAGGGCGCCCAATCCTCGATCTTCCTGGCGCCACTCTCAAAGGTGAGCACCGCCGCCATGTACTGCACCGGGAACCACGTCTTCAACCACGCCGTCTGATACGCGATGATGGCATACCCCGTGGAATGCGACTTGTTGAATCCATAACCCGCGAACTTGAGGATCAACTCAAAGAGTTCCTCGGCCTCATCCCTGCCAAGCCCCTTTGCCGAAGCACCATCAAGAAAGCCGCCGCGCGCCGAGTCGATGACGTCGACCTTCTTCTTGCTGATGGCCTTGATCAGCGTGTACGCCTGCCGCAGCGGAATGTCACCGAGTCCATGCACGATCTGCATGACCTGCTCCTGGTAGACCATGATGCCGTAGGTCTCGGCGGTAAAGGCATCCACGATCGGGTGCACGCTCGGAACAGGATGCTTCCTGTGCTTGCGGGCGTTGTACTCAGGAATGAGATCCATAGGTCCAGGCCGATACAAGGCATTGGCGGCGATGAGATCCTCAAGCCGGTCGGGCTGCATCTCGCGAAGCAGCTGACGCATCCCGGACGACTCAAACTGAAAGATCCCCGAGGTGTCGCCACGGCGGAACAAGTTGAGCACTTTTTGCTCGTCCCATGGAATCCGATCCAGGTCCAACGGGTGCGGACCATCACCAGGCGAGCGGCCCACAGCAGACCAGATGGCATTCTCGTCGAGCGTGACCTCCACAAGTTCTCGTGCCAACTCCAAGGTCGAAAGTGTGCGGAGCCCAAGGAAGTCCATCTTAAGCAGTCCAACCCGCTCACATGTCGGACCATCCCACTGGGTCACCGCCTCGTCGTTGCCGCTGACTCGGCAAAGCGGCACGATGGTGTCGAGCGGCTGGGTCGCGATGACGACACCCGCGGCGTGCACGCCCGCATGCCGCGCGTGACCCTCCAACTTCTCCGCCTCATCAATGACGCGCCGAGACATCGGGTTCTTCTCATACTCCCCACGGAAGTCCGACGATGACTCACGGGCCTGCGCAATCGTGATGTTCAATTCGGGTGGCACCAGATTTGAGAGACGCTGCCCCTCCACGGGTTCAAGCCCCATGACCCGCGACACATCCTTGATTGCAGCTCGCGCCTTGAGTCGACCGAATGTGATGATCTGCGCGACGTGGCCATACTTCTCCCGGACATATTGGATCACGGCCCCGCGGCCGTTTTGACAGATATCAATATCGATGTCGGGGTACTCGTCGCGGTCAGGATCGGTGAACCGCTCGAACAACAATCCAAAGGTCTCTGGACACGCATTTGAAAGACCGAGGACATAGCCCACCATGGTGCCCACACCACTGCCGCGAGCACTTGCAGGGATGCCCCGCTGCCGAGCCCAGTTGACGACGTCCCAGCAGATCAGGAAGTACGCGCTGATCTTCTTGTCCGAGAGAATGCGAAGCTCCCGTTCGCATCGGGCCCGAATGCCATCGGTGATGCCATCAGATCCATACCGCCATGTGAGGCCGGCTTCGGCCAACAGACGCAAGGCATGATCGCACTGGGCCTCCAGATGCCCGCGATCGGCATCCGTGTCATGCGCGGCATCAAATGGATGCAGCTCAATCCGCGTGCACCACTCCTTGAACCACTCGGTCAGATCGCCGCGGCCGCCCCATGTTGGGATCTCATCCGGCGCCGTTACGCGGACGACTGGCGTGTGGCTGCTTGCAAAATCAATCGTGGTGTCGCATCGCGCCGCGATTCGATTGGTGTTCTCGACGGCCTCTGGGACGTCCTTGAAGAGTTCGGACATCTCTTTGGGCGACTTGACATACAGGTCGCGGGGATAGGTCAGCCGCGAGGGATCTTCCTTGGTGCGACCCATGGAGATGCAACACAGTGTGTCGTGGGTGTTGTGATCTTCGGCGGCCAGAAAGTGGGCGTCGTTGTCGCACACCAGCGGCAAACCGAGTTCATCCGCGAGTTTCATCAGGTGCGGATTGATCGACGCCTGATCTCCGACGCCAATACGTTGTAACTCAATGAAGAAACAAGGCTCGCCGTGTTCATCCGAGCCGAAAACCTCAGCGTGCCAGCGGGCTTCGGTGATGGCGGCCTCCCAATGCTTCCGATCGCCGGTCCGCTCGAATTGAATGAGATGATGCGCCAGCGAGGAGCCAAGGTGCCCGTTGATGGCGATCAGCCCATCAGACCACTGCGCAAGCGTCTGCCGATCCATGCGTGGCTTGTGATAGAAGCCCTTCAGGTAGGCATCGCTGCTCAACTTGACGAGGTTTCCCCACCCCTCGTCGGTGCGAGCGAGCAGGACCAGGTGGAACCCGCCGTCGGGACCAATCTTTGACTTAGCCCGCATGGTCCGCTGCTCCGGCGCGACATAGGCCTCGATGCCGAGGATGGGCTTGATGCCAACCTTGTTGGCGGCCAGAAAGAACTCTGCAGCGCCGAACAAATTGCCATGGTCCGTCAGTGCCACCGAGGTCATGCCCAGATCGGCCACGCGTTGCAGCAGCGGCTCGATTCGGTTGGCTCCATCAAGCAGCGAATACTCGCTGTGCAGATGCAGATGGGTGAACTGAGGGTGGGCAGTGGTCATTGGATGAACAGATGATACGGCGGCGGCGGCCCGGTACGGAGGTCCAATTCCTCGACTTCTGGCCCCCGACTACCGCTTGATCCGCACACCCTTGCGACCCTCGGTGTCGTGCTCTGCCCAGTCGGGCGTACGGCGGGCAAAGAGCCGCGCCCACCCGGCGAGAATCAGGTACACCGCGATCGAAATGATGCCAGCGGCCAACGCTAGCACCAACAGCGGTAACGCCAACAACAACAGAAAGACCGAGACCGCGACCCGCGACGCCCGACTCGGCCGAGACTGGATGAGCTGAAACATCCTGCCAGCACCCGGAACCCCCGGAATCCCCGTCGGACTCCTGCCCGGATCCCCACCTGGAGCCTGAAATCCCTCGGGAACGCTCATGTGACCGAAACTCCGCACGTCTCCTGCTCGATCAGTTCCAGCAGCGCCGCCCGCAGATCGGCGCTCATGCTGCCGACCGACCCATCGCCAATCGTGTGATGCCGGAGTTCGGTTTCCTGCTCGGCCTCCGCCGCGCGGACCGTCACACCCAACCCTGTGACCGGCAACACCTGCCAACTGGAGTTGGTGAGGAAGACCTCATCGGCGTCCATGACCTCTTCCAGACTCGGCAAGCCTTCTTTGACTGCAATTCCAGCACGCTGCGCCAATTCAATGACCGCCCGCCGCGTGATGCCCGGGAGCACCGGTGGAATGAGTTCGCCACTGAGCTGCTCGCCCCGGGCTGGCGGAGTGATCAGGTCGCCGCCCGACACCAGAAACAGATTACTGACCGAACCACTGGCAATTTTTGCCTCAGGCGTCAACCACAACGCTTCCCCCGCCCCGACCGAGGCGGCGGCCTGCAGGGCCGCGATGCGATTCCAATAATCCAATGTCTTGTGGCCCGCCGTCTGCTGCCATGGATTGAGCCGGCCAGGGGCCAGCAACACCGAAATGCCCTTGGTAAAGAACGTCTCGGGGTACTCGGTCGGGGGCTGGACAACGATCAGAATCGTTGGATCCTGTGGTCCGGCCCCTGTACTGCGAAGGGCATTGAGGTTGCCACCAGT
>Ga0315338_1004836_pt1 | contig 10247 bp, 6 predicted proteins | sample ASW8metaG_FD_204518 | JGI IMG/M metagenome (GOLD analysis project Ga0315338, IMG submission 204518) | Ammonia-oxidizing marine archaeal communities from Monterey Bay, California, United States - ASW #8 | ecosystem: Environmental > Aquatic > Marine > Coastal | place: USA: California | collected...
ACTTGACCTGGTCTACTGGGGCACCGGTAATGCCGAACCCTACGACCCAAAGACTCGAGGAGAGCTAGACAGTTTGTATACCTCGAGCGTGCTCGCAATCCGACCGAAAACCGGAGAGATCGCTTGCTACTATCAGTACACACCCAACGACGTGTATGACGTGGACGGCGTGGACGAACACGTACTCGCGGATATCGAGGTGGATGGTCAGCCTCGAAAGGTGATGATCCAGGCCAACAAGAACGGCTTCCTCTATGTAGTGGACCGTACCAATTGCGAGCTGATTGCTGCGAATCCCTACGCCGAGGTCAATTGGGCTACGCACGTCGATCTCGAGACCGGACGCCCGGTGTTGACGGACCTCTACGAGCGCTTTCTCGCCGGTGAGGAGGTCTCCATCATGCCGTCGCGCGGCTCGAACGCGGTACCGATTGCCTTTAATCCAAACACCGGCCTCGTCTACACCAGCTCATGGAACGTACCACGCATACAGAAGATCATCCCGCAGGAGCTCGTTCTTGGGAGAGATTACAGGGGCGTCGCCAGTAGGCGGCCACAATTTGAACCCGGTGCTCTGCTTGGCCACTTCGTGGCGATCAACCCGTTAACCGGTGCGAAGACATGGGAGGTCCCACTGATCGACTTTCCGAGTTCGGCGGGCACGCTAGCGACCGGAGGTGGTTTGATCTTTACCGGAAAATTAACCGGGGAGTTCCTCGCGCTCGACGAGGCGACCGGCGAAACCTTGTGGCAGTTCAAGACCGGCTCGAGTGTCAATTCGACGGCGATCACTTATACGCACAACGGTCAGCAGTATGTCAGCGTGGCGTCCGGGCTCGGGGGCAGTAATGCCACCCGGTACGCGAAGGGTGAGGTGCCGACAGGTGGTTCGGTCTGGACGTTTGCGTTGATGCCCGAATAACCACGAGTTCCAGGTCGCGCACGACGTCAGCAACCTCGATCTCTATTCAGTTCGAGTTGAGGGACAACGATTATGGTCAAGTTGAGCAGACGCAAATTTCTGTCAGTCAGTGGTGGAAGCCTTGGCCTTTTTTCGTTGACCGGAGGTCGATCGCACGCGGCCGAACCCATTAAGGCAATCCACGGTCAGCCGGCCGCCAATGCGTCGACCGTGGACGTTGCGGTTATCGGTGCCGGAGCATTTGGCGGATGGACAGCCCTCTACTTGCGTGAAATGGGTTTATCGGTTGCGTTGATCGATGCTTACGGACCAGGAAACGCGCGCGCGGCCTCTGGTGGTGAAACTAGACAGATCCGCGCAGGATACGGTGAGCGAGAAATTTATACGCGGTGGGTTCTTGAAGCCTTTAAGCGATGGGAAGTACGGCAGGAGGAATGGGGCGGACTCCCGTTGTTCTACCGAACTGGTCAAGTGACACTGCACCGGGAATGGTCGAGAGGTCTCAGAGCCACCCAAGGCGTACTCAATAAGCTCGAAGTCGAGAACGAAGTTATTGAACACGATGAACTGACCCAGCGGTATCCCCAGTTCACTCTCGATGATATTGATTTTGGGCACTACGTACCTAGCACAGGCGTACTTATGGCAAGACGAGGCTGTTTCGCCGTGGCCGAAGACTTCGAGCGGAAAGGTGGTCAGTTCGTCCTTGCAAAGGCCAAACCTGGACAGCGATCGGCCAGACAATTGCAGGAAGTGACTTTGTCAACGGGACAAACAATTGCTGCCGACAAGTTCGTTTTTGCATGTGGTCCATGGTTGCCGAAAGTGTTCCCGAACCCCATGAAAGATCGGCTAGTGACGCCTCGACGGGTGACGTTTTGGTATGGCGTACCAGCCGACGACGGTCGCTTCAGCTATCCGAACTGTCCCAATTTTGGAATGGGGGAGGTGTACGGTTTTCCCAGTATCGAGGGACGCGGCCTAAAATTTTCGACGTCCTACGACAGTGTCCCGTTCGACGCGGATACGGATGAACGACTTGTGACCGAAAATGAAGTCGAGCGTGCACGCGAGTTTCTGCACAAGTGGTTCCCCGCGTTGCACGATCAGCCACTTCTTGAATCTCGTGTATGCCAATACGAAAACAGCGTGGACGAGCACTTCATCGTCGACCATCATCCCGACATGGAAAACGTATGGATTGTCGGTGGAGGATCAGGACACGGCTACAAGCACGGCATCATGCTTGGTGATTACGTCGCGCGGCGTGTCACGGGCGAAGCCACCGATCCCGAACTAGACCGAACCTTTAAACTGAAGCAGGAGACGTTCTAATGGGACGTGCGCTGAGTTAGTTTTAAAAGGGCTACTAATTGAGGGCACAAGTCGATCTGAGAGGGTGGTGGTCATCGACACCCTTTCCATAACTACCAAAATTAGTAGACAATTTGGTGCGGAAGGGGGGATTCGAACCCCCACGCCCTTGTGAGGCACAAGCTCCTGAGGCTTGCGCGTCTGCCAGTTCCGCCACTTCCGCAGGCGGCTCCGAAAAGAGCTTCCGAGTATAGCATCCGACATCAGATTCGCCAGGTCGACAACTTCGGCGGAGAGACGTACCTGAGCACTTCTCCTATACTCGGGAGAGTGGCTCTGTTCTTTGTTGAGAGGAGGTCTCGACGTGGCACTTTCGCGTGGAGCGAAGTTCATCCTTATATTTATTGTACTTGCGGTCTGCGTTTCGCTGGGTGGGGTACTGGCGACCTATTTCCTGGCGACGCGTGCGCCTAGCGTGCAGACTGGATCGATTCTTTGGTTACGGGTTCCTGACAATCTTACGGAGTATGTACCGGATAACTTCTTCGGACAGCTGGTAGGCGGACGACGCGAGACGGTCGGCTCGGTCATCGAGGTACTCCGGAAAGCGAAAGTCGACGAACGGGTCGAGGGCGTCGTCGTATTCCCCTCGTTGCAGCAAGGAATGTGGGGTAAGGTGCAGGAGATACGAGACGCTATGCTGGATTTCAAGGAGTCCGGCAAGCCGCTCGTCGCTTACCTCGAGTACGGCGGTGGCCAGCAGTACTATCTGGCGACCGCAGCTGATTCGGTCTTTCTCACGCCGACAAGCTCCGTCGATCTGGTCGGCGTGGCCAGTTACGAATTGTTCTTCCGCGAGGCGCTTGACTCAATTGGGGTCCACCCCGACATGTTGCACGCTGGTGACTTCAAAACCGCGTCGAATACATTCACCGAAACCACCTTCACGCCGGAGCACCGAGAGATGGCGGAATCGTTGAACCGCGATCTGTATGAACAGCTGGTGAGCGGCATCGCGGCAGGCCGCGATCTGACAGAAGTCGAAGTACGTCGGCTTATTGATGACGGTCCGTTTCTGCCCGCCGACGCCGTGGCGGCGGGGTTGGTTGACCGGCTCGTGTACGAAGACGAGCTGATAGGTCTCGATCCGCTACCCCCGAGCGCTTCACGTCGACTGGAATATCGGGATTATCAACAGCTCGACGCAAGGTCATTGGGGCTCAACGGAGGACCTCAGGTCGCCGTGGTCTATGCGGCCGGCACGATCAATTTTGGCGATAGCGGGTTGGATGTGTCGGGTAGTGAGATCGTGGGTTCCCAGGCCATGGTGAGAGCGATCCGTGCGGCCAGGAAAGATTCATCCGTCGAGGCGATCGTACTGCGCATCGACAGTCCCGGCGGTGTCGCGATCGCGTCGGATATCATCTGGCGGGAGCTGGAGCTGGCTCGGCAAGAGAAGCCGGTCGTCGCATCGATGTCTGACGTGGCGGCCTCGGGCGGCTACTATATTGCTGCCCCAGCTGATGTGGTCGTTGCGCAGCCGGGCACATTGACCGGTTCGATCGGAGTTGTCGGAGGAAAATTTACGATCGGCAGGGCTCTGGAGAGATGGGGCGTGAATGTTGAGACGATCACGAGCGGTGCGATGGCCGAGATTAATTCGCCCTTCTCGCCTTTTTCAGACGAAACACGTGCCCGGGTTCAGCGACATATCGACGGGACCTATGAGACGTTCGTGCAGCGTGTGGCGAACGGGCGGGAGATGTCCCGCGATGACGTTCACGCTATCGCGCAGGGTCGTGTCTGGACCGGTCGCCAAGCAAAGGACCGAGGGTTGGTCGATGAGCTGGGTGGTCTCAGACGTGCGCTTGAGGTAGCTAAGGAACGAGCTGGGATCGATGCTAATCAAGAAATAACGGTCGTCCCGTTTCCGCGGCCACGGTCGTTTTTCGAAACACTGAATAGTGAGCTTTCGGCACCGTTCAGTACCGCTCGATGGTTCTTGTCGCCAGCCGACCGATTGCAGGCGATCGCAACACTGCCGCTGAGGTTGTTTCGTCCTGGTGAGCCCCTGGCGCTCATGCCGGGGTGGGGAGCGGTGCTAATGAGTCGTTAGGTGTGGTTTCGCAACCTATGACCGTCGATTCAAGTTTCGCGATATCGACAATCTACGACTTGATCTCCTAGATTCCCGTTGCTTCCTCTAGCGCCACCATATCGATATTGATCGGCAGTTCAGAAGCAACGTTTGCGAGATAGGTCTGATAGAACTGCGCCTGACGTCTTTGCAATAGTTCATAGCGCAGCTCGGTCCTTTCGTTACTGAGTTGGTCGAGTGTCACCGACTCGCGCTCGACGACGTGGACAATCGCGGCCATGTTGCCGGCTGCGATGACATCGCTCGTGCTGCCCTCGGGTAACGTGAACGCCACGGCCTCCAGTGCCGCATTGACACCAACCTCAGGGAATGCTTCACCTCGTACCAGGAGTCCACTCGATCCAACCGTTAGTTCAGCCGCTTCTGCCACTGCCACGAAATCATCGGCTTCTCGAAGACTCGTGACCACGGTGTTCGCACGTTCCTGTGCCAGGGTCAGCGCCCGCTGTCTGAGAACATCCTCTCGAACTTGCGTCCGTACCTCATCGAGTGTTGGTACGTATGGATCTTGTCGGTCAGATACCGTCACAAATGCCGGGCCGACAGCTGTTCCGATCGGCCCGTCAACCTCACCATCCTCGAGCTGAAACGCCCGAACTGATACCTCATTGGCAAGTCCCAACCCGAGTATCGGTTCTCCTGGGCCGGTGAATGCTGACTCTTGAACTTCGAGACCCCGTGACGCCGCGGCACGGTCGAGATCCTCCGGTACCGAGACTTCTTCCGAGATGGCCCGAGCCAGGGCAGTGGCTCGGGACGAGCTTCGCTCCTGCTTCAGTGTGTTGACGATAGTGTCGCGTACTTCCGCCAGCGACTCGGTAGACTCCTCTTGCTTCTCCGTCACCTTGATAATGTGGTAGCCCAGCGGGCTCTTAACCGGATCGGAGACCTCATTCACGCTAAGGGCAAACGCCGCACCCTCGATCTCGGGTACCATTCGTCCGCGTCCGAACGTCCCAAGGTCACCGCCCAGTTCGATGGTCGCCTCGTCGTCCGAGTTCGCTCTGGCGAGATCGGCGAAATCGGCGCCGTCTCTAGCCTGAGCTGCAAGTTCGGCAGCGTGCGCCTCGACGGCCACCTCATCGTCGTCACCAATGCGTAACAGAATTTGGCTTGCTCTTACCTGGCCAGGAGTCATGTACCGGGAGATGTTGACATCGTAGTACTCCTGAATCTCTGTCTCTGTGGGCGTGATCGCATCGGCCATTGCCGCTTCGTCGATCAATAAGAAGCGGAGCTTTCGCTTCTCCGGCACCTGGTACATAAGCGATTCGCTCTGGTAATGTTCTTCGATGTTTGCGTCGGTAACCTCGACTTCGTCGCGGTAGTCATCGCCTCGAAAAGCCACAACGTTGACCCTGACCTTTTCGTTCCGCCGCCTGTGTTCGTCCTCGACCTCTTTGTCTGAGATGCTAACCCATTGTGTTAGCGCCGCCTGTAGGCGCTCGATGACGATTCCGCGTCGGATATCCTCTTCGAATTGTGTTGTGCTCACTGGCGGGTTCTGCAACTGCAGTGTCTGCCGGTAGCGTTGCTCGCCGAAAAACTGTCCGTTCTCCTGAAACACCGGAAGCGAAACGATCCGTTGTCGTACTTCGGCATCGGTTACGACGATCCCGAGACGTTCGGCTTCTGCGAGTGCGGTGTACTCGTCGATGATCTGCTGGAGGAGTCGACGGCCAACGCCCAGTGACCGGAGGAGCTCGTCGCTGAGCTGGTCTCCCGCCTGAAGGCGATATTCCTGGACCTGTCGCTGGTACATCCGACGGAACTCCATCACCGTGATTTCATGGTCGCCGACCTGTGCCAGAACGCTAGTGGGAAGATTTTGAACGCCGGTCTGGTCGACAAATTCGGGGACGTAAAGGAAGACGAACGCCAAGCAAACCAATCCCAGGCTCCACTTGAGCCAACCCTTGTGGCGCCGCATTTCGTCAAGCATCGTCATGCTGATGATTGTAGCTGCCGAAAGCGTTTCGTGTCATCAGCCGATAAGCAGAGAGGATGGGGCCCGTCGAAAGAGACCCCCATGTGTTATATTTGCAGTAACTGAAGAACTTAGGGGATTTAACAGAAGATTTGTAACTAATGGTGGCTCGCACGCACGGCATGGCGGCTCGCCTCCCTGGGTCCCGGTCACGAGCGGGCCTTCAACTTATCGTCTTCCACGCCAGTGACGATGTGCAGACCCACATCGCATCCCTTAAACGTAACTGCAAGTGGAACGTGACCTGCTATCCGCAAAATGCGGTGCCGATTCGCTGTCCAGTTGCAACTGTCGATTCTGTTTTGTGGGAACTTACTCCTGGTCGTCGGCCGAACTGGCGCCAACTCAAGACCATCGCCCGTGCTATGCCGATCCTGTCGTACTCGTTAGAGAGCGACGCTAACGTTGCCGAGCGGTCTGCCGAGCTCGGTTTTGTCTGTCATGTGTCGACGCCACTTAGCTTCGTCGAAATCGAGCACCAGGTGGCTCTGGTCACGCCAATCGATCTGGCGGCTCGACTGCGTCTGGTGCAGCCAACTTTGCGGCGCCACTTCTCCCGAATTGAGGTCGCTCGAGAGATGTACCGGTCGGTGAATGCCTCACTCAAACCATTGGATGTAGCGGATACTCTCGCCGGTCTCGCCGCCGTCTGGCTGCCTGCGGCCAGCTGGGCTGTCATTTGTAATAGCGCCGAGGGTGAACCGTTGTTACTTGCCGAACGTGGCCTGGCGGCGCAGACCGAAATGGCCACCCTGACCCTAGGTGCCTGGGTCATCGATCATGCCCAGGAGTATGGGTCGGCCAGTCTTCGAGACGACGAGGTGACGCGTGGCGCTCCGGACGTGGCGGCGCTGGCGCTGCCGTTGATCTGTCGTGGACGGTCTGTCGGTGCGTTGGTCGGCGTGGACCGAGAGCCGGCCGTCGAGGTTCCGCGCGTGTCGGCCGAGACGCTGGTGGCGCTCCAGGCTCTGCTCGAACCGGCTGCGATCGGTCTGGCCAACGCCTTTCGCATTCAACGAGCCGAAGCACTGTCGGTAACTGACGATCTAACCAAGGTCTATAACGCGCGCTACTTGATGCAAGCACTGCGACGCGAGGCGAAGCAACACGTGCGGAATTTTCATCCATTCTCGTTACTGTTCATCGATCTTGATGGGTTCAAGGAGGTCAATGACCAGTTCGGCCATTTGTATGGGAGTCGCGCTCTCGTCGAGATAGCGCGGATTCTTCTCGACTGTTCGCGAGAAACCGATGTCGTCGCCAGATATGGTGGAGATGAGTTTGCCGTCGTGCTACCAGAGACTGGAAACGACGGCGCGATAGCGGTGGCAAGCCGCATGTGCCAGCGGGTTCGGGACCACGTGTTTCTACATCAGGAAGGCGTCAACTGCCGCCTGACGGCGTCGACAGGTGTCGCGACGTTACCCGATACGGCGTCGACCGTCGAGGAGCTGATCCAGTTTGCCGATGAGGCGATGTGTCGGATGAAGACGGACAAACGAAATGGTATCCAGCTTGCACAAACTATTTTGAGGGAGGGCGTGTCGGCGTGAGCTTTCGTTCGCTCTTTTCAGTGTTCTCAAGTGATCTCGCCATCGATCTCGGGACGGCGAATACCTGTGTTTTTGCGCGTGGCAAGGGCATCGTGCTCAACGAGCCGTCCATTGTCGCGATCAACAAAGTTAGCGGGCAGGTGGAGGCGGTCGGCAGTGAAGCCAAAGAGATGTTGGGTCGGACGCCGGGCAACATCATCGCGATCAAACCAATGAAGGACGGTGTCATCGCTGACTTCGAGGTCACTGAGAAGATGCTGACCTACTTCATCAAGCGGGCACACAGCCGTACCGTGTGGGTGCGGCCTCGGATTGTCATCGGGGTGCCGTCGGAGATCACACAGGTCGAGAAACGGGCGGTCAAGGACAGCGCATATCGGGCAAAAGCAAGCGAAGTATATTTGGTCGAGGAGGCAATGGCGGCGGCAATTGGTGCCGGGATGCCGATCACCGAGCCGTCGGGGAACATGATCGTTGACATTGGCGGTGGCACAACTGATATCGCAGTCATCTCTCTCGCCGGCATCGTCTATAGCAAAGCGGTAAGGGTCGCCGGGAACGAGATGGACGAAGCGATCATTCAGTACATCAGGAAGAACTACAATTTATTGATCGGGGAACGGACATCCGAGCAGATCAAGATGCGAATCGGCTCAGCCTACCCGCTCGATGAACCGGAAACGATGGAAATCAAGGGGCGTCATCTCATCGAAGGGGTGCCCAAGACGATCACCGTCAGTGATGCGGAAATCCGGGAGGCACTTGCTGAGACGATGAACGTGATCGTCGATGCCGTTCGGGTTGCCCTGGAACGAACACCACCGGAGCTGTCGGCTGACATAGTCGACCGCGGAATCGTGATGACGGGCGGTGGCGCGCTACTGAAGAACCTAGATAAGCGATTGCGCGAGGAGACGGGATTGCCGCTGGCGATGGCCGAGGACCCGCTTTCTTGTGTGGTGCTTGGTGTTGGCAAGATGCTCTCTGATTTTGGTCTTCTCCGAAAAATCTCGAAGGACTAGTCTCCGTCTTGTCCGCGTCCAGTTCGGGAGCAGTCATGGATCGTCGCCAGCGAACCGGTTATCTCGTGCTGGTCGTTGTCTTGGCCCACGTCATACTGATTTCCGCACAAGTTAACGCTGGGTCTGGAGCCAGCATGCTGGAAACCGTAACCTTTGGTGCATTCGCAGAAGTGCAGCGATTGATGACCTCTGGGTTCGATAGTGTGGTGGGGATCTGGTCAGGCTATATCGGACTCCGTGACGTTCGAGAGAAGAACGTGGAACTCAACCGTGAAATTTTAAACCTAAGGCTCGAGATCCAGGCACAGCACGCGCTCGCGCAGCAGACACGGAGTCTTGAGCGACTACTCGAGTTGCGTCAGACGGTTACGTTGCCGACTTTGAGCGCTCGAGTGATCGCAACGGACGCGACGCCCTATTTCCGGACGCTCACGATTGACCGTGGCCGACAGGACGATATCCGTCCAGATTTGGCAGTGATCGCTCCGGATGGCGTGGTCGGGAGGGTCGTCGGGTCGCCAAGTCAGCGCGCTGCGCAGGTGCAGCTGCTGATTGATCGGAACGCAGCTGCGGGGGCACTGATTGAGCGAACCCGGGTGTCGGGTGTTGTCGTCGGAACCGACGATTCAACACGGCTTCAGATGGAGTATGTCTCAAATCTGGAGGACGTCCAGGTGGGAGACGAAATAGTCACGTCGGGTATCGATGGAATCTATCCGAAAGGGTTTAGGATCGGTGAGGTGACCCAGGTCGTGGATGGAATCGGGTTATATCAGCTGATCCAGGTTTCCCCGGTTGTCGAGTTTTCTCAGATCGAGGACGTTCTCGTGGTTCTAGACGCACAGGTGATACTCTCCGACACAGACGGAAAATGAAAACATCCCACATTCTGTCCTGGTTAGCGCTCGCCTTGTTGGTGCAGACCACACTGGTTCCGATCGTGGTCGGTGGTGGAGCCCCCGTTGATCTTGCACTGATAGTGGTGGTGTTTACCGCATTGAGCCGAGGTCCCGTGGCGGGGTTGTGGACCGGCACCCTGGCGGGGTTGCTACAGGACGCACTGTCAGGCGGCATCATCGGCGTGAGCGGACTGACCAAAACGATGATCGGGGTCTTGGTCGGAGTCGTAGGCTCACGTTTTCTTCTCGGGACCGTCTGGCATCGGCTGGCGGTCTTGGTCGGCGCCTCGTTTGTACATGGGTTCTGTTACCTCGGAATTTACACATTGATTGGGCCGGACGGCCCGGCAGGGCTGGTCGCCTTTGTGACTGTTCAGGCGGCCGTCAATGCA
>Ga0315338_1004837_pt1 | contig 10237 bp, 11 predicted proteins | sample ASW8metaG_FD_204518 | JGI IMG/M metagenome (GOLD analysis project Ga0315338, IMG submission 204518) | Ammonia-oxidizing marine archaeal communities from Monterey Bay, California, United States - ASW #8 | ecosystem: Environmental > Aquatic > Marine > Coastal | place: USA: California | collected...
GACCTCGGTCTGTCCAAGAATGGAGAGGCCCAGTCTTTCGACCAAGGCGCTGTTCAATACTGTTATCTCGGCCCCGGTATCTACGACCAGGTCGAGCGGATCGCCCCCGTCGATCGAGCCCTTCACAACAGCGAGATGGGCAAGGTACTCGATAGGCACTCCATCCGCCTCAGTTGCTTCCGCCTTGGCCAGAGCGACGAACACGAGGACCAGGCAAAGTGAGATCCACGAGCCGATTACGAAATTCATAAGATGCCTCCGGGTGTCGATTCCAATTGTCTTTCCATATAGTACGATTAGTACTATCATAGGTTTCAAGACATTTTCGATCAAGCTCAGGCTTTTACCGGTGAGGTTGCGATCAAGTGACAGCGATGGCTAAGTTGACCGAGCTGGAAGGTTGCGTCCTCGGTCTTGTCTGGGAGTTGGGGAGCTGTACGCCCTATGCGATTCGACGAGTCTTCCAGGCGTCGCCCAACCCTCAATGGAGTGGGAGTGCGGGGGCAATCTACCCGCTCGTCCGAAAACTGGACGAGCTCGGATTGCTCAAGTCCAGGGCTGACTCCACGGGAGAGAGGAAGCGGACGCTCTACTCCCTCAGCTCCAAGGGACAGAAGCTCCTGAGAGCCTGGCTGCGGCCGCCCGTCCTGGAAAGCGCAGTGAGCATTCCTCTCGATCCCCTTCGGATCCGAGTCCGTTTCCTGGCAGTTCTCTCCAAAACGGAGCGTGCTACGTTTCTTGCTCAGGCAGAGGAGCAGCTTGTGGAGCAGGGGCGGGATGCACGCCGAGAACACCAGGGCTTCGATCGAGAAGAGGATCCCTATTCGTACTTGATCGCGCGAGGAGTGGAGAAGCTGGCTCAGGCGCGATTGGGCTGGATTCGGGAGGTTCGGGCCCTTCTCGAGTGAGGAACCCGGCGGATCACACGAGTTCGGCACCGACTCAGCTCTTCCTTCCCCGCTTCAGGTCATTTCTCCTGAATCTCGCCGCAAAGACGCGACACTCAGACTTCTGTGACCCGTCCCCGCACCCGAAAGGAGTCGACCCATGTCGAAAATCGCGCGCCTTCGCTCCGGTACTGTCTGGTTCCTCCGGATCCTGCTCGCTCTCGCCTTCGTGACCATCGGGTTTGCCAAGTTCGGATCTCCCATGTGGATCGATAACTTCGCCAGGTGGGGGTATCCCGACTGGTTTCGGTTGGCCGTCGGTGGGCTCGAAATCATCTCGGGAGTCTCCGTACTGATCCCGAAAACTCTGAAACTCGGACTCGCATCCGTTTCGGTGATCATGATTGGAGCTTCGATCACACATCTTCGTGCCGCCGAACCGCTGGGTCACCTTGTCGGCCCCGCAGTCTATCTGGTCGTGGTTTTTGCTATCTGGGGTTTGCGTCGAAGCAGTGCTCCCGCGATGTCGTCGACGCGCCTGGAGTTGGGGAGGTAGAATCAACGAGAGGAGCGTTCACGGGCAGAGTGTTCCCATCGACGACGTACCCAAGGAGCACATCCTGGTAAGAGAACCTGAGACGAACCCGGAACAGAACCGGCGAGTCCCGATGCCATTGCTGATTCTGGCTGGTTTCTCCGTCGTTGCGTTGCTCTTCTCGGGCCAGGTCTGGCTGGACCACGCCTACAATGATTTCCCCATCTCGTGGGCGCGGGCCCTCCTCTACTCGGCGTTTGATTGGTATTCCTGGGCCGCGCTCACACCCTTGATCGTCCGACTCTCCCGCCGTTTTCGGTTCACGCGGTCTTCGTGGAAGAGAGCACTGCTCGTACACGGGTTCACCTGTCTGATAGTGGTCTGCGCCAAGTCCCTCGCCACTGATCTATTCATCCTCACGGTCGGTGGGCCGGACCGACCCAGCGGTTCCTCGCTTGGGCTTTACTTCGGGATCCTGACCTACTGGTTGTTGCTCGGACTAAGCCTGGAGTTCGAGCGATTCGGAGAGCGAAGAGAGCGCGAGAAACGGGCCGCCGAACTGGAAAGCGAATTGGCGAGGGCACGGCTCGAGTCGCTGCGGACCCGATTGCAGCCGCATTTTCTCTTCAACGCACTCAATGGAATTGCCGGACTGATGCGCGAAGATGTAGAGGCGGCCGACAAGATGCTCACGCAACTCAGCGACCTCCTGCGAATGACGTTGAGTTCGGCTGAACGAGAGCAGGTATCATTGACGGAAGAGCTCGAGGTGGTCGAAGCCTACCTCGGGATTCAGCAAGTTCGCTTTGGCGCCCGGATGGTGGTTTCGAGGGACATCGATCCGAGCACGCGCCAGTTGTTGGTTCCTGTTATGAGCCTGCAGCCGTTGGTCGAAAATGCAGTCGAACACGCAGTCGAGACGACTCCGGGAACGGTCCATATCCGCATTTCGTCTCGAAGAGAAGGGGACTCCTTGATCGTCGAAATCGAAGACGATGGACCCGGGCCCCTCCCGACGTCGACGGAAGGAACAGGGCTTGCTACGACTCGAAGTCGACTCGCACACTTGCATGGTACCGCCGCCAATCTGGAACTCGACCCGGCACCCGGCGGCGGTGCTCGCGTCACGCTGACTCTGCCTGTGCAGAGAATGGAGGATCCAGAGCATGCGCCTCCGCGTTCTCATCGTCGATGACGAGCCTCCCGCTCGGGCCCGACTCCGAAGCCTTCTCAAAAGTGCCAAAGACATCGATGTGGTCGGAGAGGCCGCGGACGCCGGTGAGGCGCTCCAGGCCATTCGTGAGTTAGCGCCCGATGTCGTTCTCCTCGACGTGCAGATGCCCGGCCAGGACGGATTTGACGTGCTACGCGCACTGACCGATGAGGAAGATGCCAGTCCGATGCGCTGCCCCGCAATCATCTTCGTGACGGCGCACGATCAGTATGCAGTGCAGGCCTTTGAAACCCACGCCGTCGACTATCTCTTGAAGCCGATGGATCAGAGTCGCCTCCTGCGCGCCTTGGATCGCGCCCGGCGGCGCTTGGAGAGCGACACCTTTCGCGAGACTCTGCGAACCCTGGCCCGGGAGTCCGCTCAGGAAAAGCCACTGGAGCGAATCCTTATCAAAGGAGGAGGTCGCGTCCAGTTCGTTTCCGTGGCGACGATCGACTTTCTGCGGGCTGACGGGTCTTATGTCAGGGTGCACGTCGGTGAAACCACACACCTGCTCCGCGACTCGCTCTCCAACCTAGAGCAAAGACTGCCGCAGCGGGACTTTGCTCGTATTCATCGCTCTGCGATCGTCAATCTTCACCGAGTGCGTGAGGTCATTCCAGAGAGCCACGGAGACTTCGAAGTCGTCCTTAAGGACGGTCAACAATTGTCTGGATCGCGCACCTACGCATCCGCTCTCTATGATCGCCTGACCTAGCGAATTCGTCGGCCTGTTCGACTTGCTCGCGGCCTACCGGAATCTCCGGTGAAGCGCGTATGCGGAGCGTCACGAGTCAGACCTCAACCAGCTCTCTCGGTATCGGGCCTCCTCAGCTCCGATCAGCTTTTCGTGTGCGGTTTCTCCGCCCGCCTCGTTGGGGAAGTTGAGCGTGTTCCGCCGTAACTAACCCGAGACAGAGGCCGTCCCTGAAGCTTCAAGTTCCCCTGCGCAAACTTTGGAACCACATCGGCGAAAGAGAGGATGTCGTGCCGCATATCAACGGAATCATCGTGCAGAGCCATGGAAGCCAGCCATGGGTGAAGCACATCATGCATGAACTCGCGACCAAGGTTCCGCGAATTGAGAAGCTAGGCGGAAAAGTACCGCGGAAGAATCGTATGGGCGGATACTCCGCCCACTCGACCGGTCGCGCGATCGACATCTACCTTGATGCCAATGATGATGTCGACCTCAAGCTCGGGAACGAACTTTGCGAACTCTTCAAGGCGAGCGCCGCGACTTTCAAGATTCATGACTACATCTGGAACGGATGTGACTGGAGCCGAACAAACATTGCGGCCGTGGGCGAATGCAACGTTTACGCGGGAAACAACGACCGACGGGGTCCCCATAAAGACCATATCCATCTGGCGTTCGAGAACACGGACCTCAAGGGGAAGCCGAACTTGTTTGTTGAAAAGGTGATTATCCCAATCCACGAGTACATGTCGACGAGGGACTGGGAAGCTCCGGTAGAGGGATGGGGCTCTTGGGATCCGGAGAATGCTGCTTTGAAGACGCCAGTGTTTTGAGTTTGGACCCTTTTCCGCGTAACGAGATGGATCAAGTGACAATCTGGTCTACGGCGATTGGCGAGCTAAGCTAGAATCCATAGGAGGTGGTGTCACGTGACGTTCAGCCGCCCGCTGGGGCAAGACAGTTGGGTAACATCAGCTCGGATGGCTTCCCTCTGTATCGAAACGCCAGAGTAGTTGGAGCTGGAGGAGGGTAAATGTCTAGAATCGATGCGATCATGCCGCTCTTCATCGTTTCCAATCTCCGCAAGTCGGTCGACTTTTACTGCGGATTTCTGGGTTTCGAGTTGCGGACCAGTCTTCCCGAGACAGAGCCGTTTTTCGCCATCGTCGCGTGCGATGGAGTCGGAATCATGCTCAAGCATGTTTCCGCAGAAATTCTGCCTCAGCCCAATCGAAAGCAGCATGAGTGGGTCCAGTGGGATGCGTTTGTCAGCACGGCGGCGCCGGACTCCCTTGCGGCCGAGTGTCAGCGACGTGACAACAACGTCGTCGTCGATGTGAGGGACACCGATGATGGTCTCAGAGGTTTCGAAGTAGCCGACCCCGATGGGTACGTCCTCTTTTTCGGCCGCCCTCTCAACGACTAGGGTGGGATGGCCCCCAATATCGACATCGCCCTCGTGCGCGGCCTGATTCGTTCGCAGTTTCCCCGGTGGGCACATCTACCGGTTCGACCGGTCGAGGTGAGCGGCTGGGACAATAGGACGTTCCGACTTGGCGAAGAAATGTCCGTCCGTCTCCCCAGCGCGGAGGCATACGCAGGCCAGGTCGAGAAAGAGCAGCGTTGGCTTCCGGAACTTGCTCCACAGCTACCTCTACCCATCTCTCATCCCCTTGCCATGGGCATTCCGGATAGCACATTTCCTTGGTCGTGGTCCGTTTACCGGTGGATCGAAGGCGAGGCGGTGAGTTCTGGTCGGGTCGACGATCTCTGCGAGCTTGCGATCGAGCTGGCGATGTTTCTCCGGGCGTTGCAGCGGATCGAATCATACGGAGGCCCAAAGCCGGGGCTGCACAATTTCTATCGAGGTGGTCCGCTCGCGATCTACGATGATGAAACGCGCAAGGCCATCGCTTCCCTGGAGGGAGAGATCGACTGCCAGGCCGCGATCGGTGTGTGGGAGGCCGGTCTCGCCGCCGCCTGGACCGGACTGCCAGTTTGGATTCATGGAGACGTCAGTGCATCGAACTTACTCATGCAGGAGGGTCGACTCAGCGCGGTGATCGATTTTGGGTCTTCGGGAGTGGGCGATCCGGCCTGTGACTTGACCATTGCGTGGACGCTCTTCTCGGGAGAGAGTCGGGGAGCGTTTCGAGAGGCTCTGTCCCTGGATCGCGCTACCTGGGCCCGGGCTCGAGGTTGGGCAATCTGGAAGGGTTTGATCACGCTTCTCGAACACCTGAACACCAACTCGCAGGAGACGAAGAGAGCCCGCCGGGTGATTGAAACGGTGCTGACCGACCACGAGGCTTTTCGCTGATGCCGACGGGAGAGGGGAATGAACCGAAGAGACCTTTGTCGGATCGAAGAGTCCCTCGACATCCGTTTACCAGAGAGCTACCGACAGATCATCGTGGAGTTTCCCATCCCGGCTGCGGCCGGAAACAGCGATACTGCCGTTTGGGATGATGCGGACCGTCTCATAGAATTCAATCGCGAGCTTCGGCAAGGCGGTGGTCCTCTCGAGCCCTGGCCACATCGCTTCTACGCCATCGGGCATCCCGGAGACGGAAGTCCCCAAGCGATCGACCTCGAGGACGGGGATGCCGTCTGGTGGGTGGATTGCAGTCACTTGAAAAATCCGAGTTCTTATCGAGAGGCCGAGTCCTTTCATACTTGGGCCGAGGAGTACTTTACGTCGCTTCGAGAAGAGATGATGGGGGAAGGCATCGATCCCGATGGGACGCCGATCGCGCGAGCAGTCGGTGAGGCGAAGGCTGTCCGTGAGCAGGGCCTTGCTTTGTTTCTTCTGTTGGTCGTTGCGGTCATTCTGGTGGCCGGTTTGGTCTGGCTGATCCGTTGACTTTAGCCCAGATGGGTGAGGGGGGATGATGTCGCAAGTTTCGGCGCATGTTTTGGAAGCCTCAGAATGGCAACTCTATCGAGACTTACGACTACGAGCGCTCGAGGATTCGCCCGATGCCTTCGGCACGACCTTGGCCGACGCCTTGTCCCGTCCGGTCGAGGATTGGTCGACACGGTTGAGTAACCTATCTCGTCACGAGAACCTTCCGCTTATCGGAGAAGTCGACCGGCAGCCTGCCGGACTCACCTGGGGTATGATCCACCCGCCGGATCGGAGTATTGCCCATCTCTACCAAATGTGGGTGGATCCGAAATTCCGAGGATTGGGGTTGGGCCGCAGGCTCATCGACTCGGTTCTCGAGTGGGCCAAGAATGAGGGCGTCGCTGCCGTTCGGCTGGGCGTCACCTGCGGTGACACACCGGCGTTGCGACTTTACGCGGCCGTTGGCTTCCAACCAATCGGAGCCGCTGAAGCGATCCGTCCGGGTTCCGACCTGCTTGGTCAAAACATGGAACTTCGCTTCTAGACCGCTCAGAGTCGGCGGGATCCCGGCCATCCATCTCAACGACTGTGAACATCACCCGATGCTCCGCCCTGGCCTTGAGGCGGAAAATTCTGCCGGGTGCTGACCCAAGTTGGTTGAAGGTAAATCCTGAGCCCGAAAGGGTCGAAAGAAGGAGTGCGATCTGGTTTTTTGAGTTTTGGGGGACGGAGATTCGTGGACGAACAGGACCTTGGCGCAGTCGTTCCGTCGGCACTCGCACTCTTTGTTGCGATTCAGGCTTCGCGTCTCTACCCATCCGACAATCCGGTCTATCTCCGCGCCAAAGCGTCGTTTGACGATGCCCTGCACACGGCTCTGCAAACGAAGCGTTCTATCCGCTTCGTCGTCGGTAAGGATACGCTCTTCTTCGGCGGTGAACGATTACTCGACGATGAGCACGGAGCGGCAGTCGCCTCTGAACTACACGAGGACGGGGTACGCGAGATTGCCTTTCACCGAGGGCTGACGGTGGAAGAATCAGAGAAGTTCCTCGCGGTCTTTCGTCCGAGAAGCTCGCGTGACGCCGGACACGAAGACATCATCACGATTCTCTGGGAACAACGCTTCTCTCACATCACCTACGTTGCGATCGATGAGCTTTTTGATCCCGATGCCGACATGGAGTCCGTTCCGCTCGAGTTTGGGCGTGACTTCATGGGCCACATCGAAAGCGATGTCTACGCGATGGGTGACATTGCGGATGAGGCAAAGGCCGGAGCCGAACAAACAGCGCGTATCATCGCCCAGATTCGAGACGGTGATGTGGATCTGTTCTCCGTCACCGAGGAAGAACGATCCAATCTTCTGCAGGAATTGGAGGCCGAGAGTGAACCTTCGCGCCTGAGGCGTGATTTTTCCCGCATCCTGGTCGAGATCCTCCTTCTTGAGACAGATGAGGCGGAGTTTGTTCACCTGGTCGAGATTCTCTCCTCCGTTATGGTCGACCGAATTGGCGATGGAAACCTTCGAGAGGTTGCCTGGCTGCTCTCCACCCTGGTGAAAATCCAGAGTGGGCAACAGCCGGGTAGCGTCCGGCGGTCCGCCTTGGACGAAGCGGTCCAATCCGCATGGAACTCTGAGAGTAGTCAAGCGATCCGCACCCAACTCGACGACGGCGTGTTCGAAGCCGTCGACGGAATCGGGTCTCTTCTGAAATCAACCCCGGATTCTGATTTGCAACATGCCTTCATGTTGCTAGGTGATCTTGACCGCGCTTCCGCGCGTCGACGCCTCGTTGACCTACTCGTGGAGCGTTGTGGAAGCAGCGCGCGTCTCATCGCGCCTCATCTCAAGGATGAGCGTTGGTATCTGGTCAGAAACGTCCTTCTCATCGTGGGGCGAATCGGAGATCGGCGAGCGGTTCCTGCTGTGCTCCCCCTTCTCGTCCACGAGGAAATGCGGGTTCGGCGGGAAGCGCTCCATGCTTTGGACCTGCTCGATCCGAACCGTTCGGAGTCGTTTCTTCGAGAGGCTCTCACTGATCGAGAGGTCCGGGTACGGATGTTTGCCGCCGCTCACCTCGCATCGCGGGGCGAGGCGGCGATTCCCCATCTCGTTAAAGTGATTCAGGCAGGCGACTTCGAAAAACGGGATATCGACGAGATTGGTGCCTTCTACGAGGCGCTCGCCGATGCGGGAGGAGCCGAGGCTGTTCCCGTACTCCTCAGGATCGCAAAGAAAAAGAATCTCTTGCGAATAGGGCGAAAAGACGAAATCAAAGCGGCGGCCTGCCGCGCTCTCGGGCGAACTGGTGGTTCCGCAGCGTTGAAGGACCTGCAATCTCTATCTAAGGATCGCTGCAAAAGCGTTCGTGAGGCGGCCGAATCCTCCCTCGCGAAACTCTCCACGTCCGATCAGAAGAGGGCCGCCTGATGTCCGGTGCGATGTCACACTCCGACGAACTAAGACCCGATTTCGAGCAGGAAGCCGGCCTGGAGGTCGCTCGCACGCTCCATCTCGCGCTGTGCTCTGTCAAGACCCACGACGTCAACAACCAGGTCTGCGTCCGCGCCATCCACGAGATGTCCGATGCGATCAACGTCATGATTGCTGCTCGCGGTCAACTCGGCCTCTATGTGCTCAATGAGTATGTCTACGTAGGGGAAGAGAGACTCAGGACGACGGGGACGAACTACCAGTTTCTGATCAAGCTGGTTGATCAGCTCAGGCGACGTGGCGTCGGGACGTTGCAGAGTAACCGCATCGTGACTGCCGAAGACTGTCGGGACCTGGTGCTGGCTTTCAAAGAATGTTCCGCCAGCGATGAGGATGCGTTTCAGGAAGTTCGCGATCGGCTCTCATCGTTTGACTCAGCCTTTGTACTTGGTCCAGTCCGCCATCTCAAGGAGGTCAAGCCGGATCATCCTACGCAAGTGAACCGCCGTGAAAAGTGCAAGCAATCCTTCTTTCAAGCCGTCACCGTCACCGAAGGGCTCATGCGTAGTGCCCATCTCGGGAAACCTCTCCGTCTCCATGAGGCGAAGCGGACCGTGCAGCACATGGTCGATATGGCGATGGATGAGGAGTTTACTCTCCTCGGTATGACCACAATGCGGTCCTACGACAACTACACTTTCTATCACTCGGTAAACGTATGTATCTACGCGATAACGCTTGGAAAGAAACTTGGGCTCTCGCCTATTCAGATGAGCGAGCTGGGGACCGGGGCCCTCATGCACGACCTTGGCAAAGTCAAGGTGCCCATAGAATTCATTCGTAAGGAGGGGAAACTAAGCGACGAAGAAGTCGAGATCATGCGCCTGCATCCTGTTCATGGTGCAAAGGAACTGATCAAGACGGGTGGTTTTTCTCCGCTCGCCCTCAAGGCCATGATCGGGTGCTTCGAACATCACATGGCCTTCGATGGTTCGGCCTCCGGCTATCCACAGCTATCCCAGCCCTACCATCCACACGTGTTCGGTCGGCTCATATCGGTCGTCGACTGCTTCGATGCACTGACGACGAGACGAATCTACCGGGACCAGGCCATGCGTCGCGACCGCGCTCTCTCGCTGATGTTGACGGACTCCGGGACGAAGTTCGACCCGATCCTGTTGCGCATGTTTACGAATATGATCGGTATCTATCCGATCGGCACAACCGTTCGATTGGCCAGCGGTCGGCTCGCTGTCGTCGTGAGTCCCGCAAGCGATCCAAAGAATGTGCACCGTCCCGTCGTACGTCCTTTCACGGATGCGGCCGGTCTCGAGGTTTCCAGTGCTGGTCATGTTGAGATCGATCTCTCCGAGCGGTCGGCGGGCGGAAACTATCCGGACGAAATCGTGGCAGCTCTTGATGCAGAAGCAATGGGATTCGATAGTTCGAAGTATTTCGTGTAGGGCTCCCCGCCACGCCCCGCGATCGTCATCTTCTCGACAACGCTACATCCTATCTCGTTTCGCGCAAAACCGTGTCCGGTGATCAAACTTGACACCTGCGGTGTGGTCACGATAAATTCAGATCTCCCCTCCCGACATTGCCGGTCCCCCCGTC
>Ga0315338_1004838_pt1 | contig 10236 bp, 7 predicted proteins | sample ASW8metaG_FD_204518 | JGI IMG/M metagenome (GOLD analysis project Ga0315338, IMG submission 204518) | Ammonia-oxidizing marine archaeal communities from Monterey Bay, California, United States - ASW #8 | ecosystem: Environmental > Aquatic > Marine > Coastal | place: USA: California | collected...
GTTGTCATTTCGACAGCATCTAAATCAAATTGATGATTGTTAGATGTTCCGCAATTAGGGCATGTCACGCTTGTCTCATACTCTGAACCATATCCGGTGACTCTAGATGCAATAACAAGAGCATTCTTATCACCCAACATCAAGTCATCTATTTGAATTGATTTGTTTACAATAATATTTTGTAAAAAGCGGTCAATCGCTACACCCTTCTTGAGAAGACTTTTGGATGTTAAAATATCCTCGTCTTTTGCAGTCATATAGCGAATCTCGATTGTCTCTTGATTATGGAGTGGATGACCCTTTGCATAAAACTTGCCTTTTGATGGCAAATCAACCAACTCTGTTGGAGTTGTAAAAGTCATTGGTGGTGCAGCATTTTCTGCAGCCTGTTCTGTAGTTTGTGTAGTTGTTGGGATTGGAGGGGTTGTTTCGCCCATATCTCTTGCGCCCACACGGTCGTCATTATTACGAATTGACATTAAAACCTCATTAAAGTGTTATCTAATAATATATAGCATTAATTAAGATTATTGTTAAGAAGTTTTTCGTTTACTGACTAACCTTGGGGTCCAAATAGACCATCGGGGATGCCCTGGAGTGCTTTGCTAGAAGTATTGGTTGCGCCATTTACGAATGATTGAAATGAAGCCCAGTCATAACGTAGGGTAATTTCCATTTCGACCAAATCGTCTGATTCATAGCTTAGATCGCCCATAGAGACTTCTTCAACCCAAGGATTGTGTAGGGTCCACTTTTCAATTTCTGGAGCGGTAGTATCATCAATTCCGCCTGCACCAATCATTGAAATAAATACCTGACCACCTGTCGCAGCAACAGCTTCTGCTTTAGAGATAGTCTTAGTACCATTCTTGTTGGTTGGGAACCGATATCCTGATGCCATCAACATTTTCATCAAGATACCTGTTGTGTCGGGATCGACAGGATCAACAATAGTGAAGGAAACTGTGTTCCATTCAATACGGCCTGGATAATAAAATCTATGATTAATATAGTTATGCTCTGCGTTATTAATTGTAAAGCTTGGTCGATTGACACTCTTTACAACCCACTGTTCGATTCCGCCAAGATTTAGAATAAACCTATATTGTCTTTTTGGTTCTAATGTTGAATTTGCCCAAAATTTATCACTTGCCATACTGTTGGTCCCCTTTTATAGAAAAGTATCTTCTCCTATAAATAGTTTAGAGCATCAATTTTTGCTCTCAATTATTTTTTAATCCTCGAATGCAGCCCCGGTACTGGAAACCACGAAGTCTAGTGCGATGAACTCAATTGCTCTAGCTGGTTTCAAGAAAATCTTGGCATACATAATGTTTCTATCAATTAGATCATCAGTCGTTGTTGTCTCATCGAGTACAACTCTGAAGTCTGATAATCCAAGTCCTGACTTGACGTTTGTCAAGAAAGGCTGTACTTCGCCCAAGAACCTATTCCAAGTAGCCTGTACGTTCTGGTCGAACAGTAGTGTAGAGGAAATTCTGGAAATTTCTTTCTTCACAAAAATCAACATTCTTCTTACGTTGATTCTGTCTAGAGCAGATGGCGTTACTTGTAGGGTCTTCTGTCCGAAGATTACGATTCCCTCTGCAGGGAAAGAAGCAATCGGATTGATGTTTGCTTCATAAAGGTTATCTCTGTCCTTGGAGGTCAATTTAGTTCTCACACCAACAACCGGAACACCTGCGGCACCTTCTGTGAGGCCACCTCTTGTGAACCCTGCTGGAGCGAACCATGGTGCCGTCTTATTCTCTGATGAACCAATGGTTCCCAAAGCAACCACCGAAGGTGGTGCCCAGAGTAGGCTACCGTTGATTGAGTCTCTAATCTGAACCCAAGGGAAGTAAGCAGCACCGTAACTTGAATTCATGCCTCTGTCGCGCATATTATCAGTTACTGTGGAAACTGCTGTGATTCTATCTTTTTCAGCGTTTGCATTTTCAGTCCAAGGTAGATATCCACCCATTGGATCGATAATTGCGAGTGCGTCTCCGCGATCCTCACAAGTGTTGATCATGTGAGCAGTAAGCCCTTCATTGGTAATACCAGGGGCCACCATCAAGTTGTAATCAACAAACTCTGGATCGGCACAGATATCAATTGCCTTCTTCACTGAGAAGAATGCTGAACTGTTTCTCTCGGTCGCTCCGTTGGTCAATGAGCGGGATTCGTTGAGAGGCTCGGCCTCTGTGATATCCCAACCGTTTGCACCACCGTGGAGAACCGTGGTAAATCTGTCATAACCCTTGTTGAGAATACTTCTCCAAGAGCCGCTGACTGCAGTAATAGAATTACCGGCACCGCGAGAACCTGAGCTATAAATAAGCGGTGAGCCTGATTCATCATCTTGGGCGAGGTCGTCGAGGGAGAACACAAACATGTGTTGTGTAAGATCCCCTACTGCAAAACTGTCAACGCCGCTGGGCAGTGGTCTAGTTAGGTCGACGATGCTCTTATCAAATCTTGATGAATTGTTTTTATTGGTTGTAACACCAAAATAAGCATCTGTTGGGTCTGCGAGATTGCCAGCAGATGAACTCACCCTTAGTGGTAGTTCGGGGTAGAGGAAAGAAGCTGTTAGGCCGACGTGTCCAACCATAGGGCCAGAAGTAGTACCAACGGAACCGGTTCCTCTATAAATTCCACTTGCGTGTTCTCCGCCACCGAATCTAATGAAAAGGTTTCCGGCACCGGATGATGCGGCTTCGTGTTCAAGATTATCTTCGTTCGAAGGACTGCCCAAGTAAACGGAACCTGACATAACTTTGTCCCATTCGTCGTTGAGGATATCATAACCGGCAGCGTTTCCGGCCTCATCGCTGTCACCGGACAAGATTGTAAAATCTTTAAACTTGGGTGGGCCGTATACACCGAATGGTAGTAGCTCTGGATGAGCTTGGCTAGCATCGACACTGGTATTCATTTCGACGCGGAGGAAGTTTGACCTATTCGCGTAATTTCCATATTCGACCAATCTTCTTCTAGTAGTATCATACTCACGATACACATCTCCAATTTTTCTAGCTATGTAATTCGTAGAGTTTGGATTCAAATTGCAGCCAGTGTATCTTTCAACAATTCTAACTGCGTTATCAGAGTCTCCCATATGTCTAATCACGACAGTGAAAGTGCCATATGGATCTGAATCTTGGGCGGTCGACGCCTTAATATCTTGAATGGAAATCTTGAGATTTCTCATTTCCCATTCACCTGTGTGTAGCGAGTGGAACTTGAACAGTTTAGTTACAACATTTGCGTTCATTGGGCTATAAACTGGGTCTAGTACGTTCGCGCTGTGGTCAGATTTGTTAGCAGAAGTATTTCTCAAATCCTGCGAGATAAACCAACCGGTTTGTGATGATCGCGCTTTAATTCTGCGGTCAGCACCACTAATAGCCGTTGTACCTAGACCAAGAATCATTCCATATGTAGCACCTGAGCCTTCACCAGTAATGTGGTCCTCAACCATTCTATCATAGGTTTCTCCAAGAAAATAGTTTTTCGCCTGGGAATTAGATGACACAATGTCACTGTTTGTTAGCGTTGGGTTTGTGTTGAAAACCTTTCTAATATAGTTATTAGATGTGGGAGTGAAGTTGAATGTTGTGGTTTCAACTTCATCTTCAGAGCTATTGTAGATGTGCGCCTTAAACTCATTTGTTCCAATAGACTGGAAGGCCGCATTGGAACCAGAGGTTGGAGTCTCTTCACTATCACCGTCAGTTGTTGCTGCTCCGCGAAGAGTTCCTGTGAGCGCCATTCCGCCGTCGTTGAAATACCACACAGCAGCCAATGTACCAGAAACTGCGGTGTCATATGATGCGGAATTAAACAAAAACAGTCCGTATGCACCACCTGTTCCGGGTCCGGGGCCTGCAACGGATCCTGCATTCCAACCTGCTCGTGCATAAGTTGTACCATCTTGAGCATCGTGCTCATCGCCTAGAACTCTAACAATCGTTGCGGGGCCATTGTTTCTTAGCCAAGCTTGTGCTGCATATGCTGCGTATGTTGGCCCTAGAAGTTGTCCGTCGCGGTAGACATCGCCTACGCCTGCGGGTTTTGGACCTCCAGAACTTGGATTACCAAAGATATCAATATATTCTGAAAAACTATTGACCGTTATTGGTTGAAAAGCAGGTCCACGCTCGGTTCGACCGATAATGACCGGACCCGGTGGGAAGCCCACATTAGTTATTTGAGAGTTGTCAATCTCATTGATAAAGACACCCGGTGAAACAAATTTAAATTGCTTAACTGACATTGTTGGAATTCTCCTCTGATAAGATAAAGTATTTTCTTTAGTAAATAGTGTTGGTTATAGCGAAAGTCCAAATTATTCTCTATAATTCCCATCGTCTGGGGCATTTTTATTAGCCCCTCGTGCACGTCCGTCGCCGCCGAGTTCGATTTCATCTTCCATCATTGTTCTCTCTCTTGGAAAACGATATTCTGCTGCACTTTCGTATACAGAATATTTTGGCCGATCATCATTCGTATCCTCACCCATTAGATAGCCAAGAACGTTAATATTAATTTTTGTTTCATATTTTCGTTCCTCTTCGTTCATAGAAGTAATATTATTGCTTAGTCCAACATTGCCGTCGACGAACGCTTCATAAGAATGTCCATCTTTGTTTAGGATAATACTTGTTATTCCGCCTGGACGGGTCATAAATGGTTGCAAAAGCTGATTCATTTGCTGTTGATATTCGGTTCTTAATACAATAGAGTATGTGATGTTGACATAAACAGGCTGGGGCATTACTATTGTTTCATATACAATTTTGCTGTTTTTTCTTGTTCTGACAAAATTTGTTTCTACCCTATCTCGGCCATATCTTCTATTTTGATCAGCATTCGCAAATTCAGAAGTTTTATCATGCTTGATTCTTCTACCAACAACCACGCTCCCGCCCTTTACTGCGTTGAAAAATGGAATATTGGCCTGGAAGCTTCCTTTTCTGTTTAGATCTTTGACAAAAGCCGATCTTTCAACAGTTATAATTGGTAAAATCAGTGCACCCTCACTATCCCTTAAACCCTTGTTGTGCTTAATTTGAAAAACTCGTTCTGTTGATGTCCAAATGACCGGAACCTTGGTCCAGCCCTTATTTGTCTCTGCGCGTAGGTCTAGTTTATCGTTTAAAAATTCATATATAGCATAATCAATCGTCTCGATTGTGGACGGCTGAAAAGGGACATCTCTTAATTTTATATTAGGGTCTGGGATGTTGGTATAATCAGGTGGCATCGAATGTTCCCTCTCTTGCTCTTATGCATTTTGCTAATACTTCGTATTTAAAATCAACTTGGCCAAAGAGTTGACGTGGTTGATTTAAAGTTGCTATTTCATAATAAAAATCACCATATCGAACGAAATCCCCTTCTCTCACAAACAGATCTTGATCTTCGACAAGTCTTCTTTTGTGGAAATGAACTAAAATTGAAGATTTCTTATCTATTCCCATGTGGCCGGTTTCTGTTGTTTCGCCTTCCCAGGTTATTAGAGCATAAACCCTGACTGGTGGCAAAAAAGTCTTATTTATAGACTCGCCATATAAAGAATGAAAATTTGTATGACCTAGACTTATAGGATAATAGACGATCTGCTGGCCAATGACTCTTTCAATAAGTTCATCATTGACCTGCTTTACTAAATTTCTTTCCTTCTCTCCGGTAAATAGCGGGGGAGGAGGATTCTCTGGTTGTGTCCACTTATTTCCTGCCATTCATTATTACCCCACAAAAACTGGTACTGGTACAGATTGCATAACCTTGTTGGCTGAGTCCGCGAGTGATGCGTCTTTTTCCGCTAATCTTTGATACGTTACTTCATCCAAGGTTGTTTTAAGTTCTTCTCTTAATTTCTCCTGCTCATCCTTGGCCTGGGAAATTAAATCTGAACCGTTGAGGGTGACAGTTTCGCCAGGGATTGGAATTGTTGCAAACTTACTTCTAATTTGACCCAGCATTTCCTTACACAGAGATAGACAAAATCTTCTAATCCACTGTTTACCAATAGAGTTAATATTCATATAAGGAAGATTTGGGAAAGGCAGAGTGTTCATATTATTAATACCCTCGGCACCTCTTTGTCTGTCTGAGTCTTCTTCCCAGGCATCTCTTTTTACAGTAAATTCAACCCAGAACTTTTCTGGACTATGCTCATGGGGTGAGGGGAATAATCTTAATTTATTATTTTTAACCTCGTATGAAAAATGAGACATTCTAGTATATAAAGAGTCTTCAAAAGCTTTCGCTTGTAGTTTGTTTTGCCAAGTTGGGATTATTTCAAAAGTTGAATCATCTGCAAATTGACCATAGTTCGCCAAGTTACCAACAGTGTTGATACCCCCATAATATCCAAAGAATCTCCACATTGCTTGTGGTGTCTTATAGTAGACTCTCTTGATCAAAACTCTATTAGTGCTAATTTGATTAGAGCCCAAATTGGAGTTAGAGAATGGCAAGGTTGAATCAGATGATGCTGAGTTTTCTATCAATGTCTGCAAATCATAGTCTTGTTGTCCGTTAACTCTGGCAACAGAAGCGGAGTATATTGTTTGTGTACCTCCGACGTTTGCGGCTTCTGCGATTCCCTCTCCAATATTACGAGCATAAGAAAAAGTATATTTTGGATATCTGAGACCAACATTATCATTCTCTTTGACTTCGTTCTTAGAAGAGGAAGCTGCCTCAACCATTTCACCGTTTTCGTCAAAAGAACCTGTGGTTCCACCCAAGTAATCAGATAATGAATTTTTTGCCTGATGAATATTAACAAGATAAGAATATTCCAATACTGCTTCTTCATACGCAGCATATACTTGATATTCTGTCATTTCTACATCTAATACATCTCCACCAAGTTTTTTGTAAACATATGCAACTTGATCAACGGCACCAGAAACGAAATCGCTATCTGGATGTGGGGCCGCTGTATAAATTCCAAAAGGAAGTGGGTTATCTGAAGAGTCCACATTTGCGTGGGCTCCAGTTACAGATAATCTAGTTGCGCTTATTGTGCTAGATGGGGTTAAGGTTGGTGCTGCCATTGGTATAGTCTCCCTGTCTATAAATAGTTGTACAGAAAGTAAAAAGCCCCGCTCTGAGCAAAAACCAGAGCGGGGCTATTGTTTTTTATTTAACTCGGTTTAACCAAGCAAATCTTCCACGATAACGAGACCGTACATATCAGGTCGTACCATCTTCTTCGCATATCGAGTCATCACACCTTTACGGGGTACGAAGTCTTCGACACCAAAGATAGTAGGAGTAACCTGTAGTGGTACATAAGGTGCGTACACGTAGCCACTTTCGAGGAAGCTACCGCCCTTACGTCCAATTAGTACGAGGTTTCTTGGGAAGTAGGGATCTACATATACATCCCACTTCTTGCTCAAGCTACCGACATTAACAGCGCCAATAGTACCTTTGTCCGAATCACCAGTTACGTTTGCACGGAAACCAGCGGTGAACTCCATAATATTAGCAACTTCAGGTGAGCAAACAACGAAGTTTGCACCGCCACGAAGCGTCTTGCGGTGAATTTGAGCAGAAACGTCATTGATAGTTTCAATGAGTGTCTCATACCATTCAGATACGGTACCTGTGAAATCTGCACCTAGCATACTTTCATTTGCTAGAGCGCTGATCGCAAGTCCATCAGATTTCGTAAGGAAGCGACCTGGGCGACGTGACCAGTAATAAGTACCGGCTGTTGCGCCTTTGACGAGATCCTCAAGGATTTCGCGGTCGATTTCAAGAGAAATCTGTTCGGAAAGAATGCTTGTCAACTCAACTTCTGCATCGAGGTTGTGATAAGCGTTCAAGTCCTGGCCAAGTTCTGGTGTCCACTTAGCTTTGAGCTTTTTGGTCATTGCGGTGACAGCCACACTATCGATCTTGATGTCGATTTCTGGAATGGCGTCTTCACCCTCAAGTCCCCAAGTAGCTGCACCAACAACTGCTCCAAGTCCACGTCCTGCACCGGTCTCAGTGACATTATTGAAATTGTCATTGATAGCGAATGTTAGAGTAGGTACCTTAGATGTAAGGTGGGCCTCAATATCAGACGTAGCAGTAGCGTTTGAACCTGAGTTGGTTGCGAAAACCAGAACGATTGATGTACCGTCTGTATCCTCTAGATCCAAAGATTGTGGATTGTCGTTTGCATTTGCTGTGGAACGACCAACAGCGCGAGTCAAACGACGAACAAGTTTAACACCAGACTTAATCTTATCTGAGTCGGCTCCGTCTTCTGCTGCAGAAGATGCGGATCCGGTATAAGATAGTGAAACCAAGTTCATGCGATTCAATTGGCTGAATTCACTGTCACCAGGGATCGTACAAACAACGACGGAAGAACCTGAAAGATCAGGGTCAAACTGACAAAGTTTGTTGAGTGATGTAGAGACTGTGCTATTACCAATGGAAGCCGCAGTAACTGCGGTATCACCGGCAGCATCGCCACAAAGACCCGTAGTAACAACGGTCAAAGTACAAGTCGCGGAACCAGTAGGTGAACTGTAGCCATTGGAAAGACCATAAGGTGCTTTCTGTGAGCCACCGGCTGTAGAAATATCTACACCACCTGTGATTTCGTGACCGGACTTGTTTCCACCATAAAGTGAATCATTGGCATCACCGCCGATACGTGCTGAGTTAAATTGGAAATCCATAAAGAAAATAAGTCCACTAGGTAGACTCATTGGCTGAACGGATACGAGGTCGTTAGCGATAAGGCTTCCGAATACTCGACGAACGATTGGGAATGCTACTGAAGCAAAACCCTCGACATCTCCAGCGGCCATGCTGGATGCCTCACGGAGTAGCTCTTTTGCTTGGTTTTCAAGCAAGACAGCCATACCGTTTTTCTTCTGGTCGTTAGTGATTCCTTCTAGAAGGCCTGTCTTCTCCCACTTAGCTAGGAGAGCAGCACCTTCTGAGGAGAGATCACGATTAACGATACCTTCAGTTAATTTATCTAAAACTGACATTTGTTTAATCCTCCTAAAGATTATTTAATTGCCGGATTTGTTAATTCCGGCTAGTGCTTGCATCCTTTCCATGACTGGATCAGATGTTCTTTTTGCTTCTTTCTGTCTTGAAAGAAGCGTTGAAGAACGTCTACTCACCGCCTCGCTAAGTGATTCTGGCTCTCTCTTATTAGATCGAGCGCCCACTGTGCCTTGAAGGGTTTCATAAATGACTTTCGCCTCTTCAACTGTACTAGACTTAGAAATAGCTTCGGCAATTTTATTTTTTTGCCGCTCATTCAGGGAGTCGCTTGTCAAAGTCTTATTCGTATAGAGCATTCTTGCATTATGAAGGTTTACTTCACTTAAAGTATCTTTAAGTTGCAAAGCCATGCTCTTAAATTTTTCATTTTGCTCACGAAGACTTGCATTTTCTGCTTGAGCAGTAACAAGAGCTTCTTGGGCTTCTTGGAGATCACGGTTAATTGGATCTTCTTGCTCTTCGTCTTCTTCTTCCTCTGTACTTGCTGCAGCGGCTTCTGCTTCATCTTCGCCGCGAGCGATCTCAGAGGTTGGTGTTTCTAACCAGCCGGATTTAACAGGTTCTGAATCGGAGGTTAGGGTTTCTAGGAGATCTGCGATATCTTCATCTTTAAGTTCGATTTCATCGCCCTCTTGATTTTCTTGAAGGGCGGGATCTAGGCCAGTGGCTACTTCTTCTCTATCAGTCATTTCTGCTGGTTCAAGACCACCTTCTTCGCCCATTTCTTTTTCCATCTCTGCTTCAAGTTTTGGCAAGTCAATAGTGATCACTTCATCTTCGCCGTTGGAAGGACAATCTGTCGAGGCAAGTGGAAGTTGGTCAGCAGTCTCTTCTGCCTCCTCCTCCTCATTCACTCCATCGCTCAAGTCTAGCTCTTGCTCTAGCATGACATCAACTGCATCTTTGATATCCTTTGAATATTTCTCAATAATTGCGGTTTCTGCATTCTTTAATGCCGCTTCTCTAAGGGCTGCAGCATCAACAATTGCTTGTTCCAACATTTTTGACATAACAAAATCTCCGTTATATAAAGTTTAACATAGTAAATAGTTCATAAAATTACAAACTTACTAAAAAAATGACACTATATCTATATGCCTAGTCTGGCGTGCCTCCACCTGCGGGTGCGCCAGTGCTTGGGACTTTTGTCACAAACCAAGCAGTTGAGGAAACGCAACTACATTTATAGAGCGT
>Ga0315338_1004841_pt1 | contig 10230 bp, 8 predicted proteins | sample ASW8metaG_FD_204518 | JGI IMG/M metagenome (GOLD analysis project Ga0315338, IMG submission 204518) | Ammonia-oxidizing marine archaeal communities from Monterey Bay, California, United States - ASW #8 | ecosystem: Environmental > Aquatic > Marine > Coastal | place: USA: California | collected...
AAACGGAATGAATTGAGGCGGATACACTTGCTTGAAGAAGTACGCAGATCAATGCAACACTAAAAACTCTTCTTATCTCACTCATTAAAGCACCCTGATTAATTTGCAGCAGCATTGGAAGAACCCGATCCATCCTTCTTCATAGTAAATTAGGATTCAGACGCTGTCAAATTTGTAGTGATAGGCAGATTAATCAGCTGTCATGTGCCAAGCACTAACAAAGGCAAGCTGATTTCGACAACCAACCTGGAGGAGCTAAGTAGTTTGATAGCTAATGGTTATAGCACCACAACCTTATTTTTCAGTGGCAATGTATTGGTGGCAGTAAGCAGCCTGCTGCCAGTCAAAATCATTGATATTAACAAGTACCACAACGGTCATTTACCTATACTGCTACGTACGGTGGGCGTGACACACCGCATTTAGCTACGGAAGTTCCGAAATTGAGAAATAGGGGATACAAATCCACCCATCCCAATTAGAGTTACTGCCGGAGGTGTCGATGTCAACGGCTTGAACGGCGGTGGGCCAAATCTGAGCAGAGTCCCAAAAAAGAACATCTTAGGGCGGCTGGAGGGTTTTTTCCACACAGCTCTTACGTCGATGTTTCTTATCACGAAACAAGCTTCAACCCAACAATACCCGCAACGATTAGGCCAACGCATGCGAATCGCATGGCTGCGGCCGATTCTCCCAGGAATGCGATCCCCAGAAAGAAGGTTCCTACGGCTCCTATGCCTGTCCAAACTGCGTAGGCGGTGCCGACGGGGATTGTTCGTTGTGCCATGAGCAGCAAGGCACCACTGACAGCCATCGAGACAATGGCTCCGATCAGAGGCCAAGGTTTTATGCCTTCGTCTGTCCAAGCAAATTTTAATCCGATTGGCCAACCCCATTCGAAAATGCCAGCTATAACCAGATATATCCAAGCCATTTTGTTTTCCTTATTGGGTTCGCGCCTAACTGCAAATGGGTGTTGTGGTGAGGTCGTCTGGGGTGAGATTGTTAGCCGAGCGGGCAGTGACTAGTTACCGATAACATTAAAATTACCGAACTCAAAGACACCGTTGGCGAAGTGGGGGAAGATGCTGTAGAGGCCCTTGGTGAAGACCTGGTCGATGACTTCGTCGGCGGCTTGAATGGGCGTCTTGGTGACGACGACGATATCGGAATCGTTGAGCCAGATTTCGTCGGCGGGCGTGGGGCGTCGACCATAGAGGGCACCTTTGATGTCGAGCATCGTGGCGGTGAGTCGCCAGTCTTCGCCGCGACGGAACACGACCACTTGGCGTAGGTTGGCTCCTTGGTTCCAGCCGCCGGCCATCGCTAGGGCTGCCATCAATGTGGTGGGGTTGATGAGTTCAAACTGGCCAGGGGTACCGACCTCGCCCAATACGTAGACAAATCTCGGGGCACGTTGGACCAGCACCGGGGTGACGTCGACGCCTGGTATGGTGGCGTCGTAGCGGGCGTCAATTTCGAATTTGAGTTCCTCAAGCGTCAGGCCTTGCGCCGTGATTGCGCCCAAACCGGGTAGATAGAGTTTGCCGGCAGGCGTGACAGAGACTTGCAACTGCAAGCCACCGGCCCCTTGTCGGGCGTCGACCGATTCGATGAGATCTTGTAGTCGGGTGTTGACGCTGATCGGTGTGACCGTGATGGCTGGCACGCGGTAATATTTTTTGTAGCGCTCTTCGAGCTGTTCGCGCAGTCCATCGATCGTCATCCGGGCAGCACGAACTTGGCCAAGCAGGGGCAAGCTGATGGTGCCATCGGGTTGAATTACCAGATCGCGGCCAAGTTGCTCACTTTTTTGAGGACCCTGCCCAGGTGCTTGGTTGTCGCCGGTGAGCGACTCGACGTGGAAGCGGTCGCCGACTTGCAGTTCGTAAGGTTTAGAGGTTTCTTCGCGAGTCAAACGAAAGACGAAAGCGATTTGGTCGTCGACGCGAATACGGTATTCGGGCACGTGGGCAACCCGAGCATGACCGACGTATTCGCCCTGCGCGTAGGCCTGCCAATCAACGCAGTGAGATCGGGCTTCCCAACCAACCTCGCCCTGTCCGCCTGCGGCCATGCTGTCGACGGCCCAGATGGGATGAGGGGCAGCGGGGCCGAGCGATTGGGCTTGGCAGCGAGGTGCGGCGGCAAGTATCAGCCCTACCAATACTAAGCAGCCGGTTGTGGTCGCCAGAAGCTTCATGCGAGTTGGGCTTTCGTTGGGTTTCATGATTTTTTTGAGGCGAGCTTAAGGCGGGGCTGTCGGAACTGCGCGGGGCTTGTTCTGGACTAATTGTCCTGGCTACTTAGTCTTAGCGCCAGTTGGCTCTTGTTGATTGGTAATGTTGAGGTGGTTGGGTGGGCTGAGGCTTGGGCGGTCGGGGCACTACCGATGCGTATCTTGTTGCGTTGCTGCTAGTGCGAGCGAAATTTTGCGGGGAGACCCAGTTTACGTTGGTACGGCCGCTTGCTCCTTGGCGGATGAGTTGCTGTGCGAAGTCGCGGTTGGCGGTTGCCTGACGGGTTTGTCCTAGCTTTTCTTGTACTCGCGCTAAATTGCGATAAACCACGGCGTTCGGTTCTCGAGGCACCACTTGCACCAGCAGTTGTTCTGCCTCGGCATAGTGACCTGAATCAGCTAGCAGCACTGCCAGTTCGTGGGCCGCGAGATGATTTTGGTTGTGGGCTAGCAGAGCGGCTTGCTGGAAAGTAATCGCTTTACGTTTCGCGAGGCGGTGTTGCTCGGGTTCAACCTTGTTCAGTCGGCTGGTGAGTTTACCAAGTGCGTGCAGTGCCATCGAGCCGGCAGGTTCGCCTTTGACGGCGGCTGCGAGCTTGAGTTGTGCGTAGCGGTAATAGCAATCCATCATCTGCCGGGGAAGAATCGTTGTCGATTTCAAGTGGCTAGCAACAGGTGTACGGTGTGACGCGCAAATGACGTCGATATCTAGGTCGGCTTCGAGTTGAGTTCCACGAGGTGCGAAGTCGACGGCTTCTTCCAAGGCACGCAAGCCGGCAGCCAAGGCTAACATTTGTCTGGCTTGACCTTGCTGGGCATCTTTGCTTTGCGAAATCATTCGCAGCACCTTGATAAATTCCTGACGAGCTGCATAGTAGGCGCCGCGTCCAGCCAGGGTGTAGCCGTGGCGGATTTTTGATTTGGCCAGCTCGTTGATACGTGCGTCGGTTAATACGCCGGTAGTGGCTGAGCGGCTGTCATGGATCACGGCTTCGATGATTTTTTGCTCTTCAGACGTCAAGTCACTGATTTCATCGGGTTCGTCTTCTGGAGTAGAAGCTTCTGCAGGAACTTGAGGTTTAGCCGACAGGAGTGAATCGATGTCGGAGATGTTTTTGTCTGCCGGCATAGGAGGCGGAGTAATTGCTTGTGGGGGTAGCAGCGAGGCGATGGGTTCGTAGTTGGGGGTGGAGCCGAGCTGCTTGGTGCTGATATCTTCCAGGGATTCGAGTTCCTTGAATGTGTCGATTTCTTCCGTCGGTTTGGGGGTTGGTGTTATTGGTGGAAGATTCACGACCGCGGGTGCATGTAGCGTCAGGCCCTCAGGTGCTTCATTTGAAAACTCCCAATATTTGCTTCGTGGAGCTGTCAGGGGTTTAGCAGAGAGAATCGGGGCTTCTTGCTCTAACAATTCGTAAGAGTGAATCAAGCTGGCAAGTTGAAGGTTGTCGTAGTTGAGTGAATCGGGTTCAGTAGGAGTCTGACTGGGCTCAGCTGCGGCAGCGCTGAGACAGCATCCTGCTAGCAGCGCGAGGCTGAGTATTTTCAGGCTAGACCGACCACAATATTTCATCATTCACCCTTCCCTGGGAGAGATTGGCCAATCGGTCCAGCGCGCAGCGACGGCACTGGTATGGCAATCCGCTTTCTCAAATTCGACTGTCACAGGCTGGTGAAATCAGCAAAATCGTTATCAGACGAGCCTCGGAAAATCACCAGAGGTGCTACAGCCGTCACAGCCGGACCGGTCGGTGTGCTAGCAGACAGAACAACCGTTAGAGTTTCGCTAGATTCGCTTCGCAGGAATTGCGGCGTTAAAACATTCGCGTTTGATAACTGCCGGTGATGGGGAAGGCGTTGTAGCCCTCCGCTCGCAGGTGTTCGACGAACTCGTTGGGCCCGTGGGTGCAATAGATGACTTTGGCTTTGACCCGCTCGGCGGTTTCTAGCAGTTGATCGAAATCTGCATGATCGGTGAGCGGAAGTGCGTGGTCGACTTTCTGTCGGTACTTGGTGCTAGGATCGATGGCCCAGCCGGTGACCGCAATGCTGACGGGATCTTCAATGCCTGCCAGTCGATAGGCTTTCATACCACGCGGTAAAGTAATCACGGCGTGGCCCGGCTTGAGTGTGCCGTCGTAGCTACTGACCTGACCAAGATCGACACCGCATTGGTTGTAGACTTCGCTGACTGCGAAAGTCATCGGGTGCTGTTGGACGGGTATGCCGGCGTCGGTTAGCAGCTTGGTCACCTCTTGGGCTTTGCCGAGGGCGTAGGCATGAATCACTGGGGTCTGACCGTTTGCCAAACAAGTGCGAACCAATTCGATTAGCTCCGCCACGACTTCGGCACGTGGTGGCATGCGATACTTGGGTTTACCGAAGGTGCATTCCATCACCAGAATGTCGGCATGGGGAAGCTCAGCCTCTTCGCTGGTGGCTGAGGGGCCCAGTTTGTAATCGCCGGTGAACAGTAACGATTGTTTTTCGTCTTCGGCCAACAGCATTGCCGAGCCCAAGCAATGACCGGCCGGGTAAGTGGTAAGTCGGAGCGGTCCGATTTCGATCGGTTTGCGGTAGGGCATTTCTCGCGTGCGGCGATGGGCCCCGCGGCGATGGCGATAGAGGGCTGCGGTGGCGGGTGTGCAGAGGCCCAATTCGTGGGCGCCGATATGGTCGGCATGGGCATGGGACATGAACCCCAGCTTCTGCCGCCGTGGCACGTCCACGGCCAATCCGGCCGCCGTCAGAAATAGTCCGCGATCCCAATGAAACATGTGTTGCGATTCTATTCGTGGGACAAGCGTTTCACTGCCGCCCGGAGGGCGGAGCTATGTATACTGCCGCCCAGAGGGCGGAGCTATGTAGTGTTGCCAGGGGCAAGGCAATAGCGGCGTTACCACTTGAGGCCGAACTTTTCGCCGCCGGAGGGGCCGCCGATGCCGCCTTTGAGATCCTTGTCGGACTCGCGTTCGCGGCGCTTGATGGAGTCGACCGGAGGGTGGTCCTTTTTGTTACCGCTTTTGCCTGCTGGCTTGGCGGGCTCAGGCATGAGTGCTTTGAGCGAAAGTCCGATGCGTTGGGCCTCGGTATCGATCGCAAGAACTTTGACTTCGACTTCCTGGCCTTCGCTGACGACGTCGCCGGCGCGGTTTACTCGACCGTGGCCCATTTCAGAAATGTGAATTAACCCTTCGACACCAGGCTCAAGCTTTACAAAGGCGCCGAAAGCCATCAGCTTGGTGACGGTTCCTTTGATCCGGGCACCGACGCCGTATTTGCTTTGGGCCTCGTCCCAAGGATTCGCGGCGAGCTCTCGATAGCCGAGACCAATCTTGCCAGTCTCTTGGTTGATTTTCTCAATTCTTACGGAGACGGTTTGGCCGACTTTCAGCACATCCTTGGGATGAGCAACTCGGTCCCAGCTGAGTTGGCTGACATGAATCAGGCCGTCTACGCCGCCGAGGTCGACAAAGGCGCCGAAATCTTGCAAGCTACGGACGACGCCCTCGTGAGTTTGTCCGGGTGCAAGTTCGGCCAGCAATTTTTCGCGTTGTTCTTTGCGCTCTCGTTCCATCAGTGCACGATGGCTGAGCACAAGGTTGCGTCGTTCGCGGTTGGCTTCGGTAATCACGCAATTGAGCTTTTGGCCAACATATTCTTCGGGGTTGTCGACCCGATAGATCGATATTTGCCCCATCGGTATAAAGCCGCGGATACCGGAGACCTGGCACTCCAGTCCACCTTTGTTCGATCCGGTGATTGTCACCGTAAGAATTTGGCCGACCTCGACTTCATTCCAATTACCGATCGAAACAGCCGCCGTCGGTAACGAGACTTCGTACAATCCCTGCTCGGCATCGAGTCGGACAACCACGACCTCGATTTCTGCGCCGACTTCTGGCGGGGTCGATTTTTCGAACTGTTTCATCGGCAACAACCCTTGGTTGCGACCGCCGAGTTCGACGAAGATATCTTCGCGATGGATTTTGGCAACTTTGCATGTCAGCTTGGTTTCAGGTGCCAGTTCGTCACCTGTCGCCATGGGTGTTGCGGAGTCGTCGATGATTGCGTCAAGCGATTCCCCACCGAGGGCCGCTTCGATTTCCTGCTCCAATTCTGGGGGCAGTTGGTCGCGTACATTGGGTGGTGGGTAGTTGCTTTTGGTAGGGATCGGTTCGGCAGATTCTGCGCTGCCTGGGATCATCGGCTTGGCTTGAACCTGATCTACCGAATCGTCTGCGCGCTGCGTGCCGATTTGAATGCGCTCGCTGGGCTTTTCAGCGGGATCAGCCGCTTGCTCTTCCGGCGCAGCTTGTTCTACCGGCGCAGCTTCGCTGGCTGGCTCGCTACCAGCTTCTGCAACTGGGGGCGGTTGAGTGATTGTTTCTGAACTCGGGGAGGGAGAAGCTTCGCTCGAGTCAGTGGGTTGTGAGGTAGGCTCTTCTGGCACATCGGCTTCGGAAGTCATGTCGTCGCTTCTTTGGTTTTCTGAAAAGATCTATTCTAGGACCTGTCCTGCGGACAACCCCAAGCTGCAAGTTTAGCAATATCAAGCGTTTATGTACAACTGTTTTCAAATCTTTCGGCCGACAAAAAGCAAATCGCCAAGTTGCCAGCGTTCCCCAAAGACATATTAGCAGCCAGTTTAGTGATTTACCCGAGTGGCGCTAAATTTTTGCATCCGCTCTTTGAGACCAGGAATTAAGCGGATCGCATTCTCGGAATAAACCTTGCGTAGTACCTCATTTGGCAGTCCTAAGCCATAGATATTCCACAGGCCTTGCGGCGGATATTGGTTTTCGGCGTAAGTGAAGTACTCATCACGTGTTTCGAGCATTCGCCAGTGCGTCGTTAATCGTCCTGGAGGGCGAGGCCCGTCGGTGCCAAACATAATGCGGTCGGCATATTTTAGGAAAAACTCGCGTGCTGTGTACGGCTGACGGCCTATTTCCGCTATTCGGGCCGCGATTTCTACATGCAGATTCGGATATTTGTCGAGCCAGCGGCCAACCTCGGCAAGGTTTTCGGGAAAGTTGGCGACATGGGCACCGATAAAAGTCGTCTGCGGATGGCGCTCGATCACCCGATTTCGGGCGGCTAGTAGTTCGTCGTGCGAAGGAAATTCTTCGCCGGCGAAGCTCCAATCGGGATGACGATGCAGCTCTTCCCAGCGTTCATTAAATCGGTCAATGGGCTCGAAAAAGGCGACTGGATCGGCGGTATGAATCAGTACCGGCATACCCAACTTACCGCAGGCTTGCCAGATCGGATCCCAACGCGGATCGTCCACCGCCACCAGCGAGCCGTCTGGGTTGCGGTAGTCGAGCCCCAACCGTTTGAAGATTTTTAAGCCGACGGCGCCGCGCTGTTTGGCATCGGCCAGGGCTTCAGCCATGCGGCGACCAAACCCAGGACGATGGCAGGCCCAAGTGCTGGGCTCGTCTTCTCGCCCATCTCCTTGCCAATCGATGTTGGCAAAGATCACAAATCGATCGCGGTACTTGGTCCACAAATACTTTTTGTGTTCTTCGAGCGAATCGCCAAGCTGGCCGTCGAGACTCACGCAAACGGCGATGTTTTGTTGGTCCATCACGCGTACGTATTCGTCCAATTGCTCAGGGACGCTGCGTAATTTGTAACGGGGGTGAACGTGCACGTCGACCACAGGGAACTTGGCCCGAGGTGTTTCTTGCCTGGGTGCCTGCAACATCGACTTGGGTTGAAACTGATCGAGGGCCAGATTGCGGCCTTCAGCGCCGTCAAGTGGGGGTTCTGCGATGGCAGGCAACGTGAATAAGAGTGCGATGATTAATGAATCACGCAAAGGCGCAAAGGCGTTAAACAATCGAAAGTAAAAATGGCAACTACCGCTTTGCGTCTTCGCGCCTTTGCGAGAGTTTTTTTTATTGAGACCAATTACGAGAAAGCTCATGAAAGCAACTCGTGCAGATGAAAATGGAACTTACCAAGCTTGCCGCCATAGTTGCCAGCGCCAATGGCCAGCACGCCGTCAGTGGCGGCAGTTTTCAGGGCGAGTTTCATGGCACCACCGACAGCGGCTTCGTCGGTACCGTCGATCACGATTTCGTACGTGCAGTTTGCACCCTCGACTAAATCGGTTTCGACACGACCGCGAAGCGTAGGGCAGTAGGCATCGTTGGTAGAGGCGACCATGCCTTTGTAAGTGGAGCCAACCTTGCTGCCGCTACGAACAACACCCCCCGGGAATGGCGTGATGACATTTTCCAGGGTCGACAGCGCTTCACTCGCTTTTCGAGCCGCATCTAAAGCAATTGTCGGCGTCTCGCCTTGCAAGATGATGTTCCCTCCGGCGACTCCTTTGGCAACGCCCAGTTTTTCTTCCAATAAAAACTCGCCATCCATCACGGGCACGCGCCAGTAGCGGCGGCCATCCAGTAGTTTGCTTTTCTGAAAACCATCGCCGAAGTAGCGCAGGTGTTTGCCCAGCGGGATGCTCTCTTCGGCAGCGGGCAAGCCATTGAACACGGCGGTAGTGGGGCAGGTCATCAGGCATTGGCCGACCCGATTAGGGACAGCTTTGGCCAGGGCGTCGGTTGAAAAACCAAATGCCAGCACGGCGGCCCCGGGGCGACCGTCGGGTGTTTCGCTTTTGGGTAGCAATCGTTCGACGCCTATCTCGGCATCGCAGCCAATGACGGAGGAGCCGTAGCCGGTAGACTCGCGCAGTGCGGCATCGAGCCAATAATCGTCAGCCGCGGTGATGATTAGCCGGGTGAACCGCATGCGAAAGGCTTCGGCAAAGGTATCGACAATCAGAGTGGAGCCAAGTTGCATGGTCATTAAAGAAAGATGGGGCCTGACGATCAGTGAAAGCCAGACCCCATCATCGCTGTCAACAGGCCTTTGGGCAAGGTCTGCTTGCTGTTAGAACCCACTTCCTGTGTTGTTGTCGTTCTCAATTTCTGCTTTTACCTCGCGGAGTTGGTCGAGCAGCTGCTCGATTTTGACGTGGACGCCTCGAGTTTGAGAAATAACCAGCATCCCTGGTTTCATCAATTGGATTTCTCCTTCACCGGTCCCACTGGCTTTCCAGCTATCGAACTCGACGGTGGTAGTGATGACCTTGGTAAGCGAGCTATAGTCGATAGAGTCTGACTGACTCATAGCGCCACCACCAAATCCCCCGCCACCGCCACTGCCCATACCACGACCGCCGCCGCGGTGAGTTGCTTTGCTTAAATCAAAATCATCAACGCGATAAATAATTACCTGCAACGTTTCGTTGGCCCGCTCATTGGTGGTGATTAGCAGGACTTCGTCTTCGATGATAAATGTTAAGTCTTCCAGTCCTGGTTGCCTGAATATCATGTTCAGGGCCGAGCGGAGCGCAACTTTTCGTAATGGTGCCAGAGTGACTTCGGTTTCGGGGCTGATGGCAATTTCATCAAGTGCTGCGCTGTCGAACTGAATAGGCAGTTTGTATTCGTCTGCTATTTGGGCACAAACATCGGACAAGATATCACCGTCGTACTCCAGGGGCGCTTTCAAGGGTTGGTTTAGAATCGCATTAATGTACTTTTCAGCGCTGACCTTTGTGCCCTGTGATTGGTGTTCTGAACTAGCATCCAAACCAAACTCATTCGACGGATCTTGCGCACCCAGCTGCCCACTGATCAAAAGCCCCGCTAGGGCCAATAAAGCACAGCTGGTACCAACAGAAATTCGCGACATCATCTCTCTCCTCTCGTTTAAGAAATCTCAGAGAAATTTGGCAACAGGATGGTTCCGGACACCCCGTTAAAAGAAGTAGCCAGTAGTCCTACCCCAAAGTCGCTGCCCAAGTCAAATTCACACAAGAAATCTGCGAAAAAGGTGGAATAAAATATAGACAGTAGGCACAAGCAGTACGAACAGGACGCGGATGATCGCTGATTGGGCGGATCTACGCGGATTTAAGAAGTGATTGGGTAGATATTGTTGGTCGCAAGAGGATAGGAGGGTAGACA
>Ga0315338_1004842_pt1 | contig 10226 bp, 9 predicted proteins | sample ASW8metaG_FD_204518 | JGI IMG/M metagenome (GOLD analysis project Ga0315338, IMG submission 204518) | Ammonia-oxidizing marine archaeal communities from Monterey Bay, California, United States - ASW #8 | ecosystem: Environmental > Aquatic > Marine > Coastal | place: USA: California | collected...
GGAAAGCGCGCGAATATTCTCCGGCGTCGATGTCACCAAGGCGCCGATCCCGGTGCTGCCGACCGTGCACTACAACATGGGCGGCATCCCCTCGAACTACCGCGGTGAGGCGCTGCGCCCAACCGAAAGCGACCCCGATGCGACCGTGCCGGGCCTGATGGCGATTGGCGAATGCGCCTGCGCCTCGGTTCACGGCGCCAACCGGCTGGGGTCGAACGCGCTCCTCGACCTGATCGTGTTCGGGCGCTCGGCAGCGCTACACACGGCGGAGAGCCTTCGCGCCGGTGCCCCGCACCAGCCGCTGCCGGCCAACGCGGGCGATGCCGCGCTCGCGCGGCTCGACCACTTCCGCCAGGCCCAGGGCGATACGCCGACCGCCGAGCTACGCTTACGCATGCAGCAGGTGATGCAAAACAACTGCGCGGTGTTCCGCACCGGCGAGGTGCTGGATGAAGGCGTGCGGTTGATCGGCGAGGTGTGGGACGGCCTCAGCGATATCTCGGTCACCGATCGCTCGATGATCTGGAACTCCGACCTGATGGAAACCCTCGAGCTCCATAACCTGATGCAGCAGGCGGTGATCGCCATGCTCTCGGCGCAAAATCGCACCGAGAGCCGCGGCGGCCACGCCCGCGAGGACTTCGCCGAGCGCGACGACAAAAACTGGATGAAGCACACGCTGGCCTGGCTCGACGACAAGGGCGCGGTGAGCCTCGGCTACCGGCCGGTCCACTCCCACACGCTCACCAACCAGATCAGCTATATCGAGCCCCGAGCTCGGGTCTACTGAAGTAACGGCGCCAGCCAAGGAAAACCAGAAATGGCTGAGTTCACCCTGCCGCGCAACTCCAGGATCGGCAAAGGCAAGGCCCACCCGCCGCCGGCGCCGGCCGCCAAGCCCAAGCGCTTCTCGGTCTATCGATGGAACCCCGACGACGGCCAGAACCCGCGCCTCGACTCATACGAGGTCGATCTCGACGCCTGCGGGCCTATGGTCCTGGACGCACTGATCAAGATCAAGGACGAGACCGACCCGACCCTCACCTTCCGCCGCTCATGCCGCGAGGGCGTGTGCGGCAGTTGCGCGATGAACATCGACGGCACCAACACCCTCGCCTGCACCAAGCCGATCGAGGACGTGAAGGGTGAGTGCAAGGTCTATCCCCTGCCGCATATGGAGGTGGTCAAGGACCTGGTGCCCGATATGACCACGTTCTATGCCCAGTACGCCTCGATCAAGCCGTGGCTGCGGACCCAGAGCCCAGCGCCGAGCACCGAGCGGCTGCAGTCGGTCGAGGAGCGGGCCAAGCTCGACGGCCTGTACGAGTGCATCATGTGCGCCTGCTGCTCGACCAGTTGCCCGAGCTATTGGTGGAACGGCGATCGCTACCTCGGCCCGGCGATTCTCCTGCAAGCCTACCGCTGGATCATCGACAGCCGCGACGAGGCGACCGGCGAACGCCTCGACGACCTCGAGGACCCATTCAAGCTCTACCGCTGCCACACCATCATGAACTGCACCCAGACCTGCCCCAAAAGCCTCAACCCCGGCAAGGCCATCGCCGAGATCAAGATGCGGATGGTGGCGCGGCAGTAGCTCGATTTGGCCGTCCGGCCGGGCCGCGCGTGGCCGAGGAGCAGGGCGCGATGCCGAACATCGGTGGCTTAGGTAAGTTTGCTGGGGCACTGCGCGCCTATGAGGCGGGCCTCGATATCGCCAAGCTACTGGCGGCACAGGACTCCAAAATGCCGAGTAGCAGCGCACTATCGGACGGCGCTCGATGTGGTGATAGCACTGCAAACGAATGAGCAGCTCGCCCCCAAGGATGCGTGGATGGTCGGAGGCTCTGAAGAATGCCTCCGGCGCGTAACGTCAGGCAGCGCAGGGGAGTGACGCGCGCCCGCAGTGCCCACTCCACACTTGTCGTACTCGCGCTTGACGCAAGTATCCACGACTCGGCCCACATTCCCCCGTCTCTGGCCACGCGCCCCTCGCGGTCCGCGCCTGCGCGGTGTTAAATGATCGGCATGGGTTAACGGGCGAGAAAGGCGGGAGCCATGGCGCGGGAACTGCATCATTTCATCGGGGGCGAGCGCATCGCGGGCGCGAGCGGGCACTTTGGCGATGTCTTCAACCCGGCCACCGGCGAGGTGAGCGCGCGGGTGCCATTCGCCGATCAGACTGAGACTTCAGCCGCGATCGCGGCGGCTGAGGCCGCCTTCCCGGCCTGGGCGGCGACCCCGGTGCCGGCGCGGGCGCGCCTGATGTTCCGCTTCCGCGAGCTGCTCGAACAGCATCGCGGCGAGCTGGCCGCGCTGATCACCGCCGAGCACGGCAAGGTCTTGAGCGACGCCGGCGGCTCGCTCACCCGGGGCATCGAGGTGGTGGAGTTTGCTTGCGGCATCGCGCATCTGATGAAGAGCGAGTTCAGCAACAATATCGCCGGTGGCATCGACATCCACGAACTGCGCCAGCCGCTCGGCGTCTGCGCCGGCATCACGCCGTTCAACTTTCCAGCCATGGTGCCGATGTGGATGTTTCCGCTCGCCATCGCGTGCGGCAACACCTTCGTCCTCAAGCCCTCGGAGAAAGACCCGTCGTGCTCACTGCGGCTCGCTGAACTAATGACCGAGGCAGGCCTGCCGGCGGGCGTCCTCAACGTCGTCAACGGCGATCGCGGGGCGGTCGAGACTATCCTCGCGGACCCTCGAGTGCACGCCGTGAGCTTCGTCGGCTCGACCGCTATCGCCGAGCACATCTATGCCACCGGCGCCGCCCACGGCAAGCGGGTACAGGCGCTGGGCGGGGCCAAGAACCACATGGTGGTGATGCCCGACGCCGACCTCGACCAGGCAGCTGACGCCTTGATGGGGGCCGGCTATGGCTCGGCCGGAGAGCGCTGCATGGCAATCTCGGTGGCGGTCGCGGTGGGCGCGGCGGGCGACCCGTTGATGGAGCGCCTCGGGCCCCTGGTGCGCAACCTCAAGGTCGGGCCCGGCACCGATCCCGACTCCGAGATGGGGCCGTTGGTGACCCGCCAGCACCTCGAACGGGTCGAGGGGTATATCGATGTGGGCGTCGCGGAGGGCGCCGATCTGGTGGTCGACGGCCGTGGCCTGAAGCTGCAAGGCTACGAGGGCGGCTTTTTCACCGGCGGCTCACTGTTCGACAACGTCACTTCGGAAATGCGCATCTACAAGGAAGAAATCTTCGGCCCGGTCCTCGCAGTGGTGCGCGCGCCCGACTACGACGCGGCGGTGCGCCTGGTCAACGAGCACGAGTACGGCAACGGCACCGCCATCTTCACCCGCGACGGCGACGCCGCGCGCAGTTTCGCCCACGACGTCGAGATCGGCATGGTCGGGGTGAACGTGCCGATCCCGGTGCCGCTCTCGTTTCACACCTTCGGCGGCTGGAAGCGCTCGCTGTTCGGCGACACCAACGTGTACGGGCCCGAGGGAGTGCGCTTCTACAGCCGGCTCAAGACGGTGACCTCGCGCTGGCCGGCTGGCATCCGTGCTGGCGCCGAGTACACCATGCCGACGCTTAGATAAGCAGAGCACGCGGCGGGCATGACGGGGAGAGCGGCGGAAGGCCCAATCTTCGCCTATCGCGAGCGCCTTGCGGAGGGAGCCTGGCGGACCGACCCGATTCAGGAGCTCGCGGTCGAGAAGCTGCAGATCCTGCATCATCGGCTCGGCAGCTATCGCGCGGTCAAGGGCTCGACCTGGCTCGAACGACTGCGCGGCAACCGCCGCGAGCCGCCGCCCGTCGGCCTCTATCTGCACGGCGGCGTCGGACGCGGCAAGACCGCGCTGATGGACCTCATGAGCGGCGGCATCGAATCGCAGGCCAAGCGCCGCGTGCACTTCCACGCCTTCATGCTTGATGTTCACGCGCGCATCCACGCTTGGCGCCAGCTCGATCCGGGCGAGCGCGACGGCGACGACCCAATCCGCCCGGTGGCCAAGGCGCTCGCCAGCGAGGCGAGCCTGTTGTGTCTGGACGAGTTCCAAGTGAACGACGTCGCCGATGCGATGATTCTGAGGCGGCTGTTCTCGAAGCTGTTTCAGAACGGCGTGGTCGTCGTCACCACCTCCAACATCATCCCCGAAGAGCTTTATGCCGGCGGCCTAAACCGCGACCAGTTTCTGCCCTTCATCGAACTCATCAAGGCCAACCTCGAGGTGTTTCACCTCGACAGTTCGACCGATTATCGCCTGCGCCGATTGCAGGGCGCGCCGGTCTACTTCTGCCCCCATAACGCTGCGGCCGAGGCCGGCCTGGCCACCGCGTTCGAGGCCTTAAGCGACGGCGCGGCGCCCCAGCCGGCGGTGCTCGATATCAAGGGCCGCGACCTGAGGGTGCCGGCGGCGGCCGGCGGCATCGCCCGCTTCGACTTCGCCGACCTGTGTGGCCAACCGCTCGGCGCGGCCGACTATCTCGAGATCGCACGCCAGTATCACACCGTGGTGCTGGGCGACATCCCCCATTTCACGGCCGAGCGCCGGGACGAAGCGCGCCGCTTCATCAACCTGATCGACCTGCTCTACGAGCACTACGTCAACCTGATCTGTAGCGCGGCGAGCGAACCCGATAACCTGTGCGCCGAGGCGGCCGACCTCGCGGCCTTCGGACGCACCACCTCCCGGCTCGCTGAGATGCGCTCCGAGAGCTATCTCGCGGCCCCTCACCTGGCCTGAGGCCAGATCTCCTCGGCGGTCTGGAAACTTGCGGGCTGGAGGTTGGCGGGCTGGAGTTGGAGCGGGGCGGTCGCCGAGACGGCGACCTTGTCGCGATTGAACAGGTCGGCGAGGCCTTCGAAATCATCCTCGGTCGCCGGCGATCCGGGCGGCTCGCACAGATCTCGGTCCGCGCGCAGAGCAGCGTCGAGGAAGCGACAGTCCTTGCCGGTGACGAAATCGAGGGCGTGCTCGCCCAACCCCTTGCCCGATACGGCCGTCGAGACCCAGGACACAACGGTGAGCGAATCCGCCAGCGCCAGCGGCACGCTGGCGATTTGCGCGCAGCCGCCAACCAGCGTGGCTCCAACCAACGCTATCGCGATGGCGGCTAACCCGGCTCGTCGTCGCACCATGGCGGCCCCCCGATGAGACGTTGATATCCCATCTGGCGACCATCCTCCGTCGCGCTCACGCGGCCTGTCAAACGGGCGCCGACCCCTTCGATGGCTCGCGCACCCCATTTGGCGGCTTGCACATGGACGGATGGCGCGGGCAAGGTGAAGCCGATGACTGACCGCGCTGCCTGCCTCGCCACGGACGCCGCCGATCCGCTGGCACCCACGCGCGACGAATTCATACTGCCCGAGGGCGTGATCTATCTTGACGGCAACTCGCTCGGGGCGCTGCCCAGCCGGGTGCCGGCGGCGATCGAGGCGACGGTGCGCAGCGATTGGGGCGATGGGCTGATTCGGAGTTGGACGACCGCCGACTGGATCGGCAAGCCGCACGCGGTGGGGCGGCGCATCGCGCGCCTGATCGGGGCCGGCGAGACCGAGGTAGTGGTGTGCGATTCGACCTCGGTCAACCTGTTCAAGTTGCTGGTCGCAGCGCTCAGACTCAAGCCCGCGCGCCGCGTGATCCTGTCCGAGGCCGGCAACTTCCCGACCGACCTTTATATCGCGGAGGGCATGCAGCGCCTGTTCCCGGAATGCGAGATCCGGCTGGTCGAGGCCGGGGATATCGCCGCCGCGCTCGACCGCGAGACGGCGATAGTGATGCTCACCCAGGTCAATTTCCGCACCGGCGCGGTCCACGATATGGCGGCGATCAATCTGGCGGCGCGCGCCGCCGGGGCGCTCAGTTTGTGGGATCTGTCCCACTCCGTCGGCGCCTTGCCGCTCGACCTCGGCGGCTGCGCGAGCGATCTCGCGGTCGGCTGCACCTACAAGTACCTGAACGGCGGGCCCGGCGCGCCAGCGTTCCTGTTCGTGCGCTCAGGTCTACAAGACGCGATCGAGCCGGCGCTCACGGGCTGGATGGGCCACGCCGCGCCGTTCGACTTCGCGCCCGACTACCGCCCGGCGGCGGGCATCGCGCGCAACCTGAGCGGGACACCGCCGATCCTCGGCATGGTGGCGCTGGAGGCCGCGCTCGAACTGTTCGACGGCCTCGACATGGCGGCGGTGCGCGCCAAAAGCATCGCCCTTGGTGATCTGTTCATCGACCTGGTCGAGCGAACTTGTGCCGCGCACGGCTTCACGCTCGCCTCGCCCCGCGAGGGCGCGCGGCGCGGCAGCCACGTCTCGTTCCGCCACGACGACGGGTACGCCATCATGCAGGCCCTGATCGGCCGCGACGTGATCGGCGATTTTCGCAGCCCCGACCTCCTCCGCTTCGGTTTCGCGCCGCTCTATCTGCGCTACGTCGATGTGTGGGACGCCGTCCGGCACCTTGTGGCGGTGATGGAAGGGCGCGAGTGGGATCGCGACGGGCACCATGCGCGCGCCGCCGTCACCTAGGCTACCAGACGAGCGCCGGCAAGACGGCCGTCGGGCGCGCCGGAGCCTCTTCGAGCACGGCCTCGAGACGGGCGATATCAAGCGCCTCGCCGGCCCCGAGGCCCAGTTCCTCAGCGTGGATGCCGCCGGTCACGAACACCGCGTCGATGCCGACGCCACGGGCGCCCGCGATGTCGGTGCGCAGGCTGTCGCCAATCGCGACGATGCGCTCGCGCGGCGCTCCCTCCAGGCGCTCGAAGCACATCCGGTAGACGCTGGGGTGGGGTTTGCCGTGATAGACCACCTCGCCGCCGGCTTGCTCATAGGCGGCGGCGAGCGAGCCCGCGCACAACACCCGCTCACCAGCGCGGATAACGACCAGGTCGGGATTGGCGCAGATCATCGGCAGCCCGCGCCCTACCGCTTCCGCGAACAGGCCGTCATAGGTAGTCACGGTTTCCGTCCGATCGTCGAACAGCCCGGTCGTCAAGATGAAATCGGCCTCGGCCAGATCGGCGACGATCGTCCAGTCCTCGAGCCCGGCCAACAAGCCCCAGTCGCGCTCAGGTCCCAACCGAAAGCACCGCCTGCCGAGCTGCGCGTGCCAGTCGTCGGCGCCGTTGGTGATCGCCGCGCGCGCGGCATCGCCCGAGGTGACGACGCCGTCATAGGCGTCGGCCGCCAGCCCGAGCCGGGCCAGCTGTGGGATGATCGCATCCGATCGGCGCGGCGCGTTGGACAACAACAAGATGCGCATCGCGTGCGCGCGCATCTTGGCTACGCAATCGGCGACACCTGGATAGAGCCGGTGGCCGTCGTGAATCACGCCCCAAAGATCGAGCAGCGCCGCGTCATATCGCCCAGCCAGCGTGCCGAAACCGGGCAGAATCGGAGACCATTCGCGAACGTTCTTCACCGGTGGCGATTAGTCCGCCGACTCGAAACTGGGGCGGGGCTCACCTAATAGGAAACCCTGGGCGTAGCTGACATTAGCTTCGAGCAGCCCGATCACACTATTCTCCCCTCGACCCGGTCTACGATCACGTCGATCCCGTGCAATTTGATACGCGCGACGAGGGCGGCGCATTCTAGCATGGCCGCCTACTAGAGGCGGTAGCCGATGGACAAGCCGACAACGGCGCCACCGGTCTTGGGAAGACTCAATGCTCGGCATCGCGGACGGCGTCGCGATGGTCGCGCCGCGCTCGGGCGTCGTCGATGTCGACGCCAACCGCCTGAGCCACATTGGCAAGGCCATCCGCCTTTAAAAGAGCGGTCAGTTCGCGCTTCACCCCGGCCACGAGGTCGGGGCCCTGGTAGATCAGCGCCGTGTAGAGCTGAACCAGGCTCGCGCCCGCGCGAATCTTGCGGTAGGCGTCGCGCCCGCTCGACACGCCGCCAGCGGCGATCAACGGCATCCGGGCGCCGACCAGACGGTACATTTCCGCCAGAAGCGCCGTCGAGGGCGCAAACAGTGGCGCGCCGCTAAGGCCGCCGATTTGTTCGCGCTGTAGATCGCGGAGGCCTTGGCGCGAGCCGATCGTGGTGTTGGCGACGATCATGCCGTCGAGGCGGCGGGCCAGCGCGACCTCGGCGATGGCCTCGCACTCGGCGGTATCGAGGTCGGGGGCAATCTTGAGGACCAACGGGACCGAACGAGCGCCCTCGGCGGCCAGCTCGGCGCGGCGCTCGGTCAGGGCGCCGAGGAGCTGGTCGAGCGCGCCGCGTCGCTGGAGGTCGCGAAGACCTGGGCTGTTCGGCGAAGAGACGTTGACGACGAGGTAGTCGACGAGGCCGTGAAGCGCGCTCAACCCGGCCACGTAATCGGCGATCGGCTCGGTGCTATCGCGGTTGGCCCCAATGTTAGCGCCGACGACGCCCCTACGCTCGCGCGCGCTAAGCCGCTCGCTCGCCGCCGCGAGCCCGGCGTTATTGAAACCCAGGCGATTGATAACAGCGCAATCCGCGGCCAGTCTGAACACGCGCGGACGTGGATTGCCGGCCTGGGGCCGTGGCGTGATGGTGCCAACCTCTACAGCGCCAAAACCGAGGCCGAGTATCGCATCCGCGACCTCGGCATCCTTGTCGAAACCGGCGGCGAGCCCGATCGGGTTGGTGAGGGCAAGGCCCCATAGGTGGCACCGCAGCGCCGGATCGTCGGCGCCGCGAGCCCGCCCAACCAGACCGAGACGCAGAGCGCTGAGGGTGAGGCGGTGGGCCGTCTCGGGATCCAGGCGGTGGAGGAGCGGGCGAACGAGCCCGAACAAGGTCATCGTGGGGGGGGCGCCTGGCTCAAACACCGGCGCGGACCACGCCGGGCGTACCCAGCCGGCTTAGCACCAGCAAATTGCCGACCAGCACCACGACCACGCCGATCAACGAGAGCACTGTCCACTCATAGCCCTCGAACACGGTGGAGAGAGTCAGGGCAACAATCGGGAACAGCACCGTCGCGTAGGCAGCCCGATCAGCGCCTATCCGCCCCAGCAAGGTGAGATAGAAGGTGAAGCCAAGCACCGACGCGAAGATCGCGAGGTAGAGTAGCGAGCCGACGTAGGAAACCGTCCACTCGAACTGCAACGGCACGCCCCGGACGGCGACGATGGCCAGCGTCAGCAGCCCGCCATAGCACACACTATAGGCGTTGGCCTGGACCACCGGTAGGCCCTGGCGCTGGCTCGCGGCCGAAATGATGTTACCGACCGACGCGAACAGTGTCGCCATCATCGACCAGGCTAACCCGATGAGCCCCGCGCCGAGCGCGCCGAATGTGCTGACGTCGTTCCAGAACACCAGCGTGATGCCGGCCAGGCCTATCACGGCGCCCGCCGCCACGCGCGGACGTATCGGCGACCGCAGGAACAGCGCCCCGAGCAGGATGTTCATGATGACGATGGTCGAGTAGGCGACCGCCGCGAGCCCACTGGCGATATGGCCGATCGCAAGGTAGAAGCCGATGTAGTTGAGCCCGAACAGAAAGATGCCCATCAGTGCCATCTGGCCGTGAGCACGCAGGCCAAAACGCATCGACAACCGCCGCCACCGGCACCACGCCATGAGCATCGCCGACGCGAGCACGAACCGGTAGGCGACCGAGACCTCCGGCGGCACGGCGCCGAGCTGGAAGGTAATGCCGAGCCACGAGGTGCCCCAGAACAGCACCACCAGAGCGTAGAGCGTGAGACTGCTCATCGGGCTCAGGCGCCTTCGAGGCCGTGGTCGAACAGGGTCCGCAACGGGTCGAGGCAAGCCGGGTCGTCGTTGACGTGACTGTTGACTCGCGCGCTCACCTCGTGGAGGGCGAACCGCTCGGCCGGACAGGGCCGGAGCAGGACGTCAAGATCGACGGCCGACGCGCCGGGGTCGAGCCAGGCGGCATAATCGGCCGGGTCGAGGATCACCGGCATGCGGTTGTGAATCGGCTGGATCGCCCCGTTGGCGTCCGTGGTGATGATGGTGAACGAGCGCACGACCTCGCCCTCGGCCGAGCACCAGCGTGCCCACAATCCAGCAAATGCGAACGGCTCCCAATTTCGCAGGCCTATACGAAATGGCCGCCGCGCCTTTCCGTCTTTCTTCCATTCATAGAATCCGTCGGCCGGGACCAGGCAACGGCGGGCTGCGAACGCCCTGCGAAACGCCGGCATTTCGGCGACCGTCTCGGCGCGGGCGTTGATCATCTTGGCGCCGATGCGTACCTCCGTGGCCCAGAACGGCACCAGCCCCCAGCGCATCGGTGCGAGGGCGTGCCGGCCGTCGCGC
>Ga0315338_1004843_pt1 | contig 10223 bp, 5 predicted proteins | sample ASW8metaG_FD_204518 | JGI IMG/M metagenome (GOLD analysis project Ga0315338, IMG submission 204518) | Ammonia-oxidizing marine archaeal communities from Monterey Bay, California, United States - ASW #8 | ecosystem: Environmental > Aquatic > Marine > Coastal | place: USA: California | collected...
AGCGGCCGGATACGACTGGAAGGTAAGTTACCGTAGTTATTATATCAGCCAGCTATCCAGCTATACACCCCGATATTATATTGGTATGGAAGGAGTAATAGGCAACATACCAAAACCTGAACTGCAGACTTTGAATGTTTCTGATAGTTTAACAATTACGTGGCTTCCGGTAGATACAGCGGAAATTGCAGGCTATAATATACTTTACCAAGAAGGGAATAGCTGGGTTTCAGCTCTGAATGGGAATATTATCGCAGCTGATAAGTCTGCGTTTGTTCTATCAATCGTTGCAGATACACCAACCTATTACAAAATGCAGAGTGTTTCATCCAGTGATGACAGCACCATGAGTTTTCCCAGTGATACGTACGGTAGTTATATAGCTGGAACAAATGAAACTATCCTAATTGTAGATGGCTTTGATCGTATTGATGGCAGTTTTCCATTTCCTTATCATGAATTTTCAAAGACGATGGGAAATGCATTAGAACCCTGGGGTTATGCCTTTGAATCTGCCGATAATGATGCTGTTATCAGTGGATCCGTAGATCTAACAAATTATGATGCTGTTTTCTGGAATCTTGGTGATGAAAGTACAGCGGATGAAACATTCAATAACGTCGAACAAAACTTTGTGAAAAGTTATCTCCAGCAGGGCGGCAATCTGTTTATTTCCGGCTCTGAAATTGCTTGGGATCTGGACAATCTAGGAAGTACGACTGATCGTAATTTTATTCGTAATTATTTAAAGGTGTCCTACGTTCAGGACGATGCCGGTAGCTATGAAGTTCATGGACAAACAAATACCGTGTTTGAAAATCTGATCCTGAATTATGATAATGGAAACAATGGCGTCTATGAAGAGAATTACCCAGATGCATTCTCAACTACCAGTGGTGGCACTGTGGCACTATTATATGGAAATAATCTTATAGCTGCTGTTCATTTTAGCGGAATGGTACCTGGTGGTTCAGAACCTGCTAATGTATTCATAATGGGTTTTCCTTTTGAGACTATTTATGATGATTGGCAGAAAATAAGCCTGGCAGGCATGGTGTTATCGAACTTCGGTTTCAATGTACAACTAACTGGTCAGGAACCAATTACTCCAATTCAATTCTCATTACTGAGAAATTATCCTAACCCATTTAATAATTCCACCACATTCCAATTCATAATACCATTTTCAGGGAATGTAAAGATCAACGTCTATAATTTACTGGGGCAGGTAGTTGCAACACCACTTAATGAAATACGTGGACCTGGGTTAAACACGACTTACTTCAGTGGAAATTCCCTGGTCAGCGGAATGTATATCTATGCAATCAAGTGGGAAGATCGAACTGAACAAAGCAAGTTTTTGCTGGTCAAATAGTTTTTCCCAAATCAGCCAAGTAATAAGCGGCAGATATAAACAGCAGACAGGATTCCTACTGTATCCGCGATCAAGCCAGCGACTATTGCATGACGTGACCTACGGATACCGACTGATCCAAAGTATACGGCCAGTACGTAAAATGTTGTTTCGGTTGACCCAAACATGGTTGCCCCAATCTTGGCGTAAATTGAATCGGGGCCATGTGTATTTACCAGATCAGTAAGTAACCCCAGAGACCCGCTGCCAGAAAGAGGCCGCATTAAAGCTATAGGTAAATTTTCTGGTGGAAATCCAATTAGGGAAAGAAGTGGTGAAAGTCCTGCCAAGACGAGATCCAGCGCACCTGAAGCGCGAAACATTCCAATAGCTACTAGGATTGCCACAAGGTAGGGTATGATCCGTATGGCAATGGTAAAGCCATCTTTGGCCCCTTCCACAAATAGTTCATATACTTTGATCTTTTTGACAACAAGACCATAAAAAGGAATCCCCACCAGTAACAGGGGAATGATGTATCTAGCAAAATCATTAATACCTTGAACAAATTGATCAATCATTGTCCATCCTCTGGTTCAATCTGAAAACGTTTTAATTTTTCAAAGCCCTTGACGGCAATAATTGCTGCAATGGTTGACATGCTAGTAGCTATAATTGTTGTAATGAATATTTCACTGGCATATTTACCCATTAGTCCTACAACGGTGGCAGGTAATATCAATTGTACGCTGGAAGTATTAATTGCCAGAAATGTGCACATGGCATTGGTGGCAGTGCCTTTATTTGGATTGATCTGCTGTAATTCTTCCATGGCTTTTAAACCTAGCGGCGTGGCGGCATTACCTAAGCCTAGTATATTTGCTGCCATATTTAACACTATTGAACCTATCGCAGGATGATCTTCCGGCACATCAGGGAAGAGCCGTATGGTTATCGGACGGAGGCCTTTGGCAATAATAGTGATTAAACCGGATTTTTCAGCAATCTTCATTGTTCCCAGCCATAATGCCATAATACCGATCAGGCCTATTGCGATTTCAACAGCTGTCTTAGCCATGTCAATTGCAGCTTCTGTTACAGCATCGATTTGGCCGGTTAACGCACCCACAACAACAGAAATAAACATCAACCCAAACCAGATATAATTCAACATAATTTTTTCTTAATTAACGGCCGGTTCACGAAATTTAAGTTTTACTGTTTCATCGGCGCACAATTCAACTGGCAATGAAATAGGTAGAGTGGCCTGGTACTTCCCGTGGCCGCATGGGAAATTGGTCACAATAGGTATATCTAAAGTCCCGCATATTTCCATGATGATATCATCTGTTGATTTACCAAAAGAAATTTCCTGGTCTTTCATATCTATCAGTTCGCCAATGATTAGACCATTTATATTATTAAAGGCACCCGCGGTCTGTAAATGAACCAGCATCCGTTCAAAGGAGTATAAATATTCATCGAGGTCTTCCAAAAAAAGAATACAGCCAGTAGTATTAATTTGGCCATCAGTACCAAGACGATTCATTAAAAGGCTCAAATTACCACCCCAAAGTGGCCCCTTGGCAGTACCTTTCTTGAGAATATGTAGATCAAATTCCGCTGGCGGGTTAATTACAATATTCTCGGTGCTGGTTAATACTTTCATCATCTGGTCAAAATTATATTCAATAAATCCATGTTTATAAGATACCAACATGGGCCCATGGAAAGTGATGATTTCTGTTTTTTGAGTAATAGATGTGAGGTAAGCAGTAACGTCACTATAGCCAATAAATATCTTGGGATTTTCTTTAATCAGATCATAATTCAACAGTGGCAAAACACGATTTGCTCCATAGCCACCCCTAGCACAAAAGATGGCATCTATATTTGGATCAGCAAACATATTGTTTAAATCCTCCGCCCGCAGCTCCGGCGGTCCAGCAAACGGCCCTTCCTTTGCTTTAATACTCTTACCAAATGTGAGATGGAAATTTCGGCTGGTAAATATTTCTGCAGTATTTTTCAATACGTCCTCGGTAATCCAATAAGAAGGACTTATCACACCAATGTTTGCTCCTGATTTAAGGGCTGTTGGTCTGATCATAACTTTATATCTGTCAGTGCGCTGACAATTCTATCCTGCAGGTTGCGAAATGGCTTTGCTTCGTCCACATATCCATTCATTAAAATTGAAAAAGCGAGTGGATCACCACGTGTTGTAAATATATACCCAGATAAGCAACTTACACCAGATAGTGTACCAGTTTTTGCAATAATTTTCACTGTTGAATCTTCATTTTTCATTCTGTCATCGAGAGTACCATCCCATCCCCCAATAGGAAAGGTACTCAAAAATTGATCGCGGATAACTTTATCATTGTAAGCCCAGGTTAATAATTTAATGAAATGCTCTGGACTGGAATAGTTATACCTAGAGACACCGGAACCATCGCTTAAACGGAATGTATTTGTGTCTATTCCAACGGTATCATGAAGAAACGATTTTATCGCGAGGAGACCATTATTCCATGTGCCAACCGTATCGTAAACAACTGCGCCGATGTGTTTGACAAGAAGTTCAGCAGTGAGGTTTTCGCTTCTTTTCATGAATTCGGTAAGGGCATGGTTAACTGGTCTAGATCTATGTTCTGCTAACTTTATTGCCCCTGGTGATAAAGGTGCTTTGATTACATGGTTGATGTTTATTCCTCTAGTCTGTAACATTTCAGCAAAAACTGTGCCGCTATACAGTGTGGGGTCATGAACATTTCGCTGAAAAGTATCCGTAGATGCGGTGTCCATTACATTCCCTGTAATGGTGAAACTATTGGTTTGTTTTTTCCAATCTCGTTCTATTTTTAATTCCTTAAAGTTGGTTGTATCATTTACGGTTTTCGATTGATTGGTAATAGATATAAAATCTGTGATTGGATTTGTTTTAATTAAGACCGGCTGCCCGGTGATTCCAGGTGTGACGTAGAAATCAACGCAATTTTCATTGATTGATAAAGCACTGATCTGGGCTGCGTACCACCATGAGCCTTCATCCCACATCCAGCCAGGGCCATAGGGAACACCATCCAACATGGAATCATCCAATATCAGATAATTTAATTTTTTGGCGAGATCAATCGTGCGCAAACGAACGCGATTATTCTGAAACCAGTAGTCATGTCCTAGATGCAGTTTCATTGTATCGCTAATCGTACGGGCCATTGTATCTAGTTGTTCAAGTGTAAGGTGCGGATCACCACCACCAACCAAATACAGGGCTGTAGTATCTTGGTAAACAGATGTGGAAAAAGTTTGGTTTGAATCAAGTATTGCCAGTGCCGCAATACAAGTGTAAAGTTTATTATTGCTGGCAGGATTAAATAGTGCCTGGGGATTCCACTCGTAAATAGTCTCATCAGACTCAAGCTCTACGACCTTAATTCCCAAATTGGTTTGTAGTCCAGATTCCTGGATAATTATTGTAATATTGTCCAGCACCTTTTTATGGCCCTTAACATGGATTAAAGTAGGTGCCTTGCTGCAGCTGAAAAGGAAAATCATAACCAATAATTGGTGACAATAAAGTGTATTTTTTACAATTGGCATTTTAGCAGTAAACATTAATGACTTGAATTAATTTTGATAATTCTTGCGTAAAAGTTATGCAAATTAATTTGCTTAAAATAATATTGTATGATACCTTTATCCTGTGAGCAGGGTATCGCCTAAAACCAAAAAATAATATAGTACAAACTAATGTTTAAATTCCACCAGATGCTTATTTACAAAAGTTTCCCTTAGAATAACATACATAGTTTTTAATTAGATAAATATTCAGTTATTTATTTAGATCATGCTTAACAGGTTTGTAATAATATCCGTCGTATTATATTTGACTTTAATTACCACAACTGCTCAGATATCCAGCGCAGCAAAAATTGAAATATCCGAACACTTGCAATTGATTCTAGATCTGGGTTAAATAAATGAGCAGAATAATTATAGTTTCTACTTACTTATTATTTTTTTTCTACTTTGGATGTAATCGAATTGATAGCGAGGATAATTGGAAGGTTTCACCGCAGGTTGTTAAACACATCCAGCGATTAGAGAAAGAACACCCAGGATTATCTGCTGCTCAATTCAATAAGGTAACTATTTCACCTGATTCAACACGCCGGTTTGTGTATTTGAACCCGTCGGAAACAGGGATCGACTTTCAACATATCTGGGATATCCAGCCCAAATACAGAGATCAGTTGCGCAACTCGTTTATTGCTTCTGGAGTTGCGATCGGTGATTTTGATAATGATGGTCTGGCTGATGTGTTTTTGACTCGACAGAAAGATGGTGGACGGTTATATCGAAACCTTGGCGGCTTTCATTTTGAAGATGTGACCGCGAAAATGGGTATCAATCCTGCTGGGATGTGGAGCTCGGGCGCGACGTTTGCCGATATTAATAATGATGGCTGGCTTGATCTGTATGTGTGTGGATTCGACAGTCCCAATCGGCTGTATATCAATCAGCGGAGCAAGTTCACGGAAGAGGCAAGCAACTATGGCCTGAATTTTCATGGGGCCAGCGTGGTCATGTCGTTTGCTGACTATGATCTCGATGGTGATTTAGATGGCTATTTGCTGACCAATAGACTTCATCCCAGTGATGATATCAAAAATGTCAAAATTATCCGTCAAAAGAACCAGCCACTCCGTGTTCACCCAGACAATCGAGAACAGGCATATTTTATAAAACCCCCCAATCGCATCCAACTGTTAGTTCCTGCAGGTCAATTTGATCATCTTTATAGAAATGACAACGGTCATTTTATTGATGTTTCTATGGAGTCGGGTATTGGCGAGTTCCCTTATTATGGTTTGTCTGCAATCTGGTGGGATTATAACGATGATGGTTGGCCGGATTTGTATGTTGCCAACGATTATATGGGACCCGATCATCTGTTTCGGAACAATGGATTGGATGATAATGGGGTAATCACTTTTACTGATGTCGTGGATGAGGCTTTACCGCACACACCTTGGTTTTCAATGGGGTCCGACTATGCAGACATTAATAACGATGGTCGGATCGATTTTCTAGCTTCTGATATGGCGGGAAGCAACCACTATAGAGACAAATTGTCAATGGGCTCTATGAGTGGGCCTAATAGTGACGCTTGGTTTTTGAATTTTCCTAATCCGCCTCAGTACATGAGAAATGCGCTCTATCTAAATACAGGTACAGACCGGTTCATGGAAGTGGCATATTTAACCGGGTTGGCAAAGACAGATTGGACCTGGACTGTCAAATTCGGTGATTTAGATAATGATGGATTTGAAGACGTATATTTTACCAATGGTATGTCACGCGATTTTTTTAATGGAGATTTAAAAGAACGAACACAACAGATTGCAAGTAAGGATGGTTCTTATAGCTTAAAAGTGCTAGATATGTGGGAAAAAGAAGAGCCCTATCGCTTGAACAACCAGGTTTATAGAAACCTGGGAAATCTGCAGTTTGAAGATCTGAGCAGTCGGTGGGGCTTGGATCATTTTGGGGTCAGTACCGGATCAGCGATGGGTGATCTGGATGGTGATGGCGACCTGGATCTCGTTGTCAACGGGTTTGAAGAACCGATACTCGTATATCGTAACGATGTTTCTACCGGAAATCCGCTAAGGATCAAACTTAAAGGCAGGGTGAGCAATAGTGCCGGGATTGGCGCGAAAATTGTTTTGGAGACTAATAATGGGTTTAAGCAAATGGTTCGCTATGTCACGGGTTCAAGAGGATTCATGTCATCGAGCGAACCAACTGTACATTTTGGCTTGGGAACCATGGATATGGCCGAGAAAATCACCATTTATTGGCCATCGGGCATTACCCAAATCTTGCAGGATATTCCTACCGGTTTTCTGTATGTAATTACCGAACCAAAGTTACCCTCTCAAAAAATAAATCAACCCAGTTTAGTAAAATCCGTTGGGACGATGTTTTCATCTAGTGGAGAAGGTTTGGCAAACGTAATACATCAGGAAAAGGAATACGATGATTTTCAAAGGCAAAAGCTGTTACCAAACAAATCATCCCAGCTTGGACCAGGGATGGCCTGGGGTGATGTCGATGGGGATGGATACGATGATGCTTTTATCGGCGGATCTGCAGGTTTTGAAGGGCTGCTATTTCTCAATCAGGGTAATGGTCAATTTAAAAATGCCTTACAGTCTTGCTTTACTTATGACGTCCGTTCTGAGGATATGGGATCATTGTTTATTGATTATGACCTTGATGGTGATCTCGATTTGTACGTAGTTAGTGGCGGTGTCGAATGTGAACCGGGAGATGCAGTACTTAGAGACCGACTATATATAAATGATGGAATCGGCAATTTTGAAAAAGGGCCTTCAGATTTGCTTCCAGATATTCGTAGCAGTGGCAGTGTGGTTGTTGCCGCTGATATCAATGGTGATAAGCGCCTAGAACTGTTTATCGGTGGAAGAATTATTCCCGGTAAATATCCAGAATCACCCCGGTCTTATGTACTCCGTTACACAGGATCCAAATACGAGGATGTAACCGATATTTTCGCTCCTGAAATTAAACAGTTAGGGATGGTCACAAGTGCGTTGTTCACTGATGTAGATGGTGATCATCGTCCCGATCTGCTGGTAACATACGAATGGGGACCGGTACGGTATTTTTATAATGAGGGAGGTAAGCTAATAGACCGCACATCAGAATCAGGCCTGGCTGATCGGCAGGGTTGGTACAATAGTATTAGTGGCGGTGACATAGATAACGATGGAGACACGGATTATCTGGTAGGTAATTTTGGACTTAACACCAAATATCAGGCTACTACAACAAAACCGGAAATAATGTATTACGGTGATTTTGAAGGAAATGGGAAAAAACGAATAATCGAAGCCAAATACGAGAATGGTCTTTTCTTCCCTCACCGCGGGCTGGGATGCTCTAGCGATGCGATGCCCATGGTCAAGCAAAAGCTGCCAACGTATCACCAGTTCGCCATTACATCATTACAAGGTATCTACACCGAGGATCTACTCAATGATTCGGAAAAGTTTGAGGTCAACAATTTGGCATCGGGTGTACTTATCAACCAAACGGATGACCAGGGGAAAGTTCGATTTGAATTTCAACCGTTGCCGCGCATAGCCCAGGCAAGTCCGATCTTTGGTTCAGCTGTGTGCGATATCAATGGCGATGGGAATTTAGATTTATATGTGGTACAAAATTTTTTTGGACCGCAACGGGAAACCGGCTATATGGATGGGGGTGTCAGCCTGCTTCTTCTTGGGGATGGTACCGGACAGTTTGAAAGTGTTACCCCTGCCTCTAGTGGACTCCTCGTCCCATGGGATGGTACCAGCCTCACCATCAGCGATATTAACCAGGATCAGCGCCCTGATTTTATTGCTGGTGTAAACAGCGGAAAGTTGCGGGTATTTGTAAACCAGACCCAGTCTAATTCAATAGCTATTCGGATATTGGATAGATCTGAAGGTCGAAATCATATTGGAACAAAAGTCAGTGTGATTTTCTCCGACGGTTCAATCCAACTTCATGAAGTCTCAGCCGGCGGAGGCTATCTATCCCAATCTGCCCCGATTGTTTTTATTGGTAATGGAAACAGTGAACGCAAGGTGGAAAGCATTAAAATCCGGTGGCCGGATGGTTTGATAAAGGTATTCAAAGTCGATGAATTCCAAAGATAAGTCCCGTCCGTATCTCCTTCAATTGACCTAGAATAATATGACCTGCCAATACCATAAAATCAATTATATTACATTAGGACTAGAAACAAAAACTAAAGAACTGCATGAACTGAAAGACCTGCTATTATCGCGCAAAAAAATAGCCTAAATTCATTCTTCCAGTTATTTAAGACACCTTAACCCTGAGGAAATTCTATGCAAAAAATAACATCAGGCCTGTTTTTGAGTGCTTCTTTAATTATGCTTTTGGAACCAAGCCAGGGAAGTGCATCTGCTAACCAGATGGTCCACTCTCGTATCTTGGTTGATACGCTAAATGTGGGACTGGAAGATACGGTCCATATAGGATTTTCCCCTGGTGACATTATCATGGAAGTCCATCGAGCCCCAGGCGATTTAAGTCTCTATGGCGTGGCTGTGGATGTGCACCAATGGAACACAGATGGCACATTCCCTAATCTCAAGGTTGAAGTTTATAGATCGAGTGCTGCTGGATATCCATTTACATCTGCAGGGTCGATGTATGACTTTGGAATTATGGGTGAAAATGGATGGATCGGTTATGCTCACCCTGCGGATAACGATTCCCTTGCCTATCCTGACACCAGTTCTGCTACTGATTTAACTTGGAATAATTTTAGTGCCGGTACCGGTGTCTGCACCAATGTGGCAGAAGTATTAAATGGTCTGCCGGTCTGGGGCACAAAAGTTTTACCGGTTGGAGATGATGTTATGATCCCAAGGCCTGCTGATGGGTCTGGAGGTCTTTTTTTCGTTGATTTTACATCGAGCGCTCCGTTTGCAAAAGACGAGTATATTGCAGTGGTGGTAACCTACCTGACTGATGATGCCGGTGATCCTGCTAATGAAACAACAATGATTAACCTTAACGCTGGAGACGCATCCTATATTTACCCGACCCCCGGCCTTATGTATTACGGATCTGGCTGCAGCGGTCCCAGCGGTGAACATGGTTGGCACATAATGAACTACGCATGGAAGTTTCAGTATGTAGTCAATATCTTTGGCGATATTCCACCAGATATTGAAGTATATCACGTGGGCATGTCTACTACAACTGGATTACCGGATCCCATACCACCATATGAAGATATTCTTGTCCAGGCACT
>Ga0315338_1004844_pt1 | contig 10222 bp, 9 predicted proteins | sample ASW8metaG_FD_204518 | JGI IMG/M metagenome (GOLD analysis project Ga0315338, IMG submission 204518) | Ammonia-oxidizing marine archaeal communities from Monterey Bay, California, United States - ASW #8 | ecosystem: Environmental > Aquatic > Marine > Coastal | place: USA: California | collected...
TGGCAAGTCCTCATATTGCACATCCATTTGAGCGGGATATCCCACTGGCACCAAACTATGGCGCATTAGCTCTTCGAGGTCATGGGCTCTATTATTGTGATTTAACAGCCTGGCGAGAGCTGAGTACTGAACACTACTACTCATTAGTATTATCGCTCCTCTGAACATCCTGTTTAAGCAGGAATATTCATTTGCCCCTCTAGATCGGGCGTCTTGTTTTCATATCTACTAGGTTTATTGGAACGTTTACGGCTATTCCGATCAATGTTCCTTTTACCTATGCGCGGCAGGGAGAGCTGTGTTTCATCCTCCCGCAAATCCTTCACCGCCCGCTCAAAGCTCTCTATGTCTGTAAAATCCCTGTAAACACTCGCATACCTAATGTATGCTACGCGGTCTAAACCTCTTAACCGCTCCATTACCATTTCTCCGATATTTTCAGAGGATACCTCCCATTGGCCGCCGTCAAATAGTTCCGTTTCTATCTCGTCAACTAATTTCTCTATCGCACGTGGGGATATGGGCCGTTTAGCACAAGCTTTCCGTATCCCGTCACCCAGTTTATCTTTATTAAATTCCTCCCGTCGGTTATCTTCTTTTGAGACAACTAAGCCCACTATCTGTATTCTCTCGTAAGTAGTGAACCGTTCTTCGCACCCTTGACACTCCCGACGTCTACGGGTCCCGCTTTCCGCCTCACGAGAATTTGTAACCTTTGATTCTGTAGAAGCACAATAAGGGCACTTCAAAATTGGCACCTTTTTAAAAACTTTCTCAAAAAATTATTAGAAATACCAAATCTTGTACCAAACGTACCTACACATACAATCTATGGTATTCGGGATTGTAGTGGAGGAAATACTAGAAAGTCAATACAGAACCGATGCGAGTTTCACTAGAAACTTCATCAACACTTCACTATCGAATTATAATCGGCAAGTATTAATTGAGTATTACTGTAGAGATTTAAGTTAGCTACGCAAAACAAACGAGGCCGTCCCTATGGGACGGCCTCTAAGATGGTTCTCGGTACCTTTTTATATTAGGATAGAAGATTAAAAATTATTGCATCAGGCTCCCGAGAATATTCCTCAAATTATTTTTCCTTCTAAATACAAAGCGGCCAGGTCACCATTACCAGTTCCTCACTACCCCTCACAACTAGCAACGCTAGCCGCCTTGCACACGGAAATGTATTAGTATTTGATATTACCTGTTTATCTGAAAAACCCTTTGCGTCCACCAGACTGTGGCCTCAAAAAACTAGGAACATCCAGTTCTTCTTCACTATGCGATGAAACGTCTTGCAACAACCGCTGTAATTCCGCTTCTCTTTGCTGTTGAGTATCTTGGGTGATAGGGAATGCTGCCGCAACCATAGTGATCTTGACCTCATCATCTAGCCTTGGATCCCTACTAGTTCCAAATATGATATTAGCTTCCGGATCAGCCATATCTTCTATAACTCGTGCTGCATCTTGAACCTCTTTTAATGTGAGGTTTGAACCACCTGTTATCACAAATAAAATCCGCTTAGCACCATCCATAGCTATATCTAACAGTGGGCTCTTGGTTGCCATTTTAGCTGCGTCAGCAGCTCGATTCTCGCCCTTGCCCCGACCAATGGCCATCCAGGCTGGCCCTGCTCCCGCTAGAATGGTTTTTACATCAGCAAAGTCAACATTTATTTCCCCCGGCACTGTTACAACTTCGGCTATGGCCTGTATTCCTTGGTGCAGTACTGAATCAGCCATCTTCAAAGCATCTTCCCAGGTAAATGATTGTTCGTCTTTCGTGTTCATTTCTAAGAGTCTATCGTTAGGTATAGTGATTAAAGTGTCTACATGATCTCTTAACCTAGCGATCCCTTCTTCGGCGTTCTTACGCCGGGCAGCTGCCTCAAATGAAAATGGTCTACTCACTACTGCTATAGTTAACGCTCCCGACTCCTTAGCTATCTGCGCCACAACCGGAGCAGCTCCGGTTCCTGTTCCACCGCCCATGCCGACTGCTATGAATACCATATCGGCCCCTTCTACTGCCTGCTGAATTTCAGCTCGCGATTCCTCAGCAGCCTGGCGTCCCAGTTCTGGCTGCGCTCCAGATCCAAGGCCTCTCGTAAGGTTCTGGCCAAGAGCAACTCTCTGGGCCACGTCACATCTAAACAGATGCTGCGCGTCCGTATTCATCGCATAATATTCTACTACTGGCAATTTCTCTTTATACATGCGACTTACCGCGTTACTGCCACCGCCACCTATCCCCAACACCTTTATCATTGGTACACCACGGGCAATTTCCGGAACAAGATTAACATTATCCGTTAATTCATTGTTAGGTTCCCAAGAAGCTGAGTTATCCAGTACCATAATTCGATCCTCCATAAGATTTAATATTATTCAGACTACACATGCCGACGTGATAGCTTAATCAATCGTTAATTCACACTTAAAATAACCCCGTTCAGTCACACCAACCCCCACCTCCGCCAAGTACATAAATTTACGTACCGTTTAGTTATACGATTGTTATCTAGTGGAAACTCTTTCCCTAACTCTATTGAATCGATTGAGAAGAGACCTATACCCAAATGCACTGTCTCCATTACGATAAGAGCGCCCTTCGCCTTGATGTTTAATACCCCATATCAACGTTCCTACCGCAGCAGATAAACCTGGCTTCTGCAATTGTGACGGCAATCCAGCTATACCTTCTGGGCTTGCTATACGAACTGAACCGCCCAGATTACTTTCTACAAGTGCCTTTAATCCTTGTAGCTCGGCAGTGCCTCCGGTTATTACTAATCCTCCGCTAGGCAGTTGCCGAAGCCCCGATTGGCTTACTCTAAGCATAATCAGCTTCAATATTTCCAACATTCGTTGATGAAGGGGTTCACACAAACCCCGCCTCTTTATCACCCGTTTTGGCTGACCTTGGACCCCTGGTATAACAACCTCTTCATCAGATTTAACTAATTCAGGTAACGCATTACCCCATTTAATTTTTATCTCTTCAGCCATGTAATATGGCACTCTTAATGCCACTGCTAGATCCCTAGTGAGCTGACTCCCTCCGACGGGAACAACGCTCGAATACCACGGGCTACCATCCTTATAGATCACGATATCGCAAGTCCCAGCCCCAATATCTACCAAAACCGACCCAATTTCACGTTCATCACCGGTGAGTGTAGCTTCCGACGATGCAAGGCCGTGCGATACCAGGCTATTAACTGTCACCTTGCAGGCTTCTATAGTTTTAACAGTGTTTTTAATTATTGTGGAATCCCCCGTGATTACATGGGCTTCTACTTGGACATCATTAGCGTGCAATCCAAACGGATTACGAACTCCGGATAATCCGTCAACTTCGTACCCCATCGGGATAACGTGCAGTATCTGTTTAGAAGAATCTATCGCAGGCAAAGAAGCTTTCATCAAAGCTTGAAGGTGATCCGATGTTAAACCATCAGAATATTCGGCGTTTCGCAGAGTATCTTTAGTATTCATACATGATATGTGGTTACCACTTATACTTGCATAAACAGATGAAATAACTCCCCTTCCAACATAACGTTGTGATTCTTCAAATGAAGCCATGACAGCCGATTTTACTTCTTCAATACTTTCGACTCGTCCCTTTTGCACCCCATAGCATGGAGCTATACCAGTACCTAATATTTTGAGCTCACCTTCTGAACCTACTCTTGCCAAAATCGAGCAGACCTTATTGGTACCGACATCCACTGCAGCATAATAAGTTTCTTTTGCCAATCCCTTACCATCCTTCGAGCGTTACTAGCTCTAGTATTTCAACTTGTCTCAACCTGCAAATGCGCGAGATACAATTGGGAATTTGTTGCAGTTATGATTGCAACCGTTCTACAATTCGCATACGCGCACTCCTACTTCGTGGGTTTCGAGATATCTCTGATGCAGAAGGCCGAATGACCTTCCGATTAATTACCTTAATAGTAGGTTGATGGTTACAAGAACATTCGTACAACTCAGGTCTACAAATGCACGCTGAAGCTTCCCTATTAAAAATTCCCTTTACTAGTCGATCTTCTAAGCTGTGATAACTTATTACCGCTAGCCTGCCCAATTCTCTTAACAAACCAACTGAAGATTCAAGCCCTGCTCGAATACTCCCTAATTCATCGTTGACAGCTATTCTTAGGGCCTGAAAGGTTTGGGTAGCGGGGTGTATGCGTGTATTTCTAGGACTGACTCTAGCAATGACATCAGCTAACTCTTTAGTAGTAGTGATGGGTCTTTGACCAACTACCGCTCTCGCTATTCTTCTTGATTTACTCTCTTCACCATAGGTGTAAATCAAATCTGCTAGCTCTTTCTCACTGTAGGAATTGATGATATCCGCAGCTGTAATGTTCCCAGGTGTTTTATCGAACCTCATATCGAGATATTCGTCTCGTTGGAAACTCATTCCATAACCAACGCCATCAATTTGTCTAGATGAGAACCCCAAATCCAAAAGAATCCCATCAAAAGTAATGATTCCATTTGAAATGGCAATTTGGTTTATATCACCATAATTGCCTTGTACAGGTATGAATGCACTCCCATAATCCGAGAGTCTATTCTGTGCCTCAATTAAAGAGTCATTATCCTTATCGATACCTAAAACCACCCCATTAGGGTACGATTCTTGAAGAAGTATAGACGTATGCCCACCCTGCCCAACGGTACAATCCGCATAAATTCCACCGGACATCACCTGTAAATATTCCATGACTTTATCTAGTAAAACCGGCTCATGATATCCAGACGAACTCATTTGCCTACTCCAGGCAGCGTGAAAATATGCGCTACCCCAGATAGAGGTATTTGGTTGCATTGGTTTATGAATTGCCGGCGATACCATTTCGACTTCAAGCACCTCATCATCAGCCCATTCAATCCAGATCTAATATGGGAATCCCATATATCGATTAGATTGCCTATCGCTTCTATTGAATAATTCAAGAAACAATAATTCTTAGATAACGTCAGGCAAACACCTGAGTCTCTCGATGATCTATCCGGCAGATTCTTGAAGAACCGTTGCCTAAGTTGACCGAGTGTGAGATAACCTCACACTGGCTATAAAGTGGAGGACGTTCTTGTCCAGAAACCCCGATCCCTTCCTCCCCACGATAAGTTGGACGTTATCAAGTTTGTCAAACGTAAGTCAACGGGAAAACACTGCTATTTTTTACCAATTTTGTACATTTTTTATAAAACAACCATATCAATGGTTAGACACGCCCTGAATATTTGAACCATTCTGTACGCATTTTTGCATATTATCTTCCCCGACAAAAAGGTTTATGCTATACTTGCCGATGTCCAATTAACACAGCAAAAATGGTGCTCGTCGGGAATTCTCGAGTACTAGAACTCTATTTATCCGGGGGAATAATTTTTGAAGGTCACCAAAGAATCGGTCACCTCGATTGAAGTAACAATAGCTATAGAGCTGGATGCAACTGATGAAGATCCATTTATCGACAGATCCTACAGAAGATCAGTAGGACGTCTTAGCATACCGGGATTTCGCAAAGGAAAGGCTCCGCGCTCCATAGTTGAAAGCTACGTTGGCAGAACGGCTTTATTAAACGAAGCTTTGGATTACATGATACCCGAAACATTGGATACGGTACTTAAAGACGAAGATATCCAAGCGTTCGCGGAACCTCAGATAGAAATCACAGATATTGAGCCAGTTACTTTTAAAGCCATAGTTCCTCTGGAGCCCACAGTCGACTTGGGACAATACACAGATATACGTGTTGAAAAAGAGCCTGTAGACATTACAGATGAGCAAGTCGATGAAGTAATCCAGAGACTGCGCCAGGAATCAGCTCCGTGGGAACCGGCCAATAGGCCGATACAATACGGCGATCTTCTGACTATAGACGTTATAGGCAGTATAGACGGCGACGAGGTAGTCAATGACCAAGGAATTGACTACATACCCCAAGAAGATAATGTCCTTCCATTCCCTGGATTTGCTAGCAATCTCGAGGGCATGACGGAACAGGAAAGTAAATCTTTCACCATAACTATTCCGGAAGATTATCCTAGGGAGCAATTTGCTGGAAAAGAATGCGCCTTTGAATTAAACATACTTTCAATAAAAGAGAAGACCTTACCTAACCTAGATGACGAGTTCGCAAAAGGGATTGGTGACGGGTACGATACTTTAGAGGATTTGCTGGCAAACGTTCGGGAACGGTTAACGCAAGAGGCAGACGTTGAAGCGACTCGGCAAGTTGAATCAAAAACTATTGAAGCATTAGTTGAGATGGCATCTATAGAAGCATCTGAGATGCTGTACGAGAGAGAGATGGAGAACATGCAGCAAGAACGTGAGCGCATGTTACGCAATCAAAGCTTAGATATGGACACATACCTGAGTTATATTGGGAAAACTTCAGAAGAGTTTCAAGAAGAACTGAGACCAACAGCACGAGAACGCCTGACAAGATTTCTTGCACTACGGAAATTAGCCGACCTCGAATCTATAGAAGTAACAGCTGACGAGATACAGGATGAAGTTGATACTATAATAGAATCTGCTGGCGATAACGCCGAACAGATGCGCCGGAATCTTTCTGCCGAAGCAGTACTCAATAACATCGGATCATCATTACTTAATCAGAAACTCATGACAAGGCTAGTAGAAATATCTCAGGGTGTTACTCAGGATGATCAAGCAATCAGTGAAGACCTGAAAGGCGACGATGCCGCAGACATGGAGACTAACGAAGAGCCGGACATAGACAATGAGGAATTGTCTGATACATCAGAGCAACCAAAAGATTAATTTAACTAAGGAGTACATCTATATGCTGAACAACCCCTACAATTCTCAATTGGTTGTTCCCAACTCTAATATCGTGTCACCTCAAAACATAGTGCCTATGGTAATAGAAACTAGTCCAAGAGGTGAAAGAGCATTCGACATATATTCTCTCCTGTTAAAGGAACGAATCGTGTTTTTGGGAACTCAAATAGCTGATCCAATAGCTAATGTGATAATCGCACAGCTACTATATTTAGAGAGAGAAGATCCAGACAAAGGCATAAGTATCTACATAAATAGTCCCGGCGGAGTCATTAGTTCAGGCCTAGCAATCTACGACACAATGCAACTAATAAACTGCGAAGTGTCAACCATATGTCTCGGAATGGCAGCCAGCATGGCCACAGTGCTTCTGTCTGGCGGTGCTAAAGGCAAACGTTATTGCTTGCCGAATTCTACAGTGCATATGCACCAAGCACTTGGCGGAGCGCAAGGCCAAGCTACTGACATTGAAATTGCTGCCAGAGAAATATTACGACTTCAAGACAAGATAAGGACGCTGTTATCCAATGATACAGGTCAAGAATACGAAAAGATTGCACGGGATACGGATCGTGATTTTTACCTCACATCGGAGCAGGCTATGGAATATGGCTTAGTGGATGAGATTTTAACCGGAGCAAACAACAACGAGTCATAGAGATACGCTGTAATTAAACGTGGCAAACGGTAATATTAGAAGCGGAAATAAACTCACTCTGTGTTCGTTCTGCGGGAATGAGCATGACAGATCCAACGTGATCGTGGCCGGCCAGGGGTCCGCTTGCGTCTGCTACGATTGTGTTCGTGTTTTGGGACAACTAATCAACTCGAAAAATCACCCCAAACCCCGCGTATCTGTGGACGACCACGACCTAGTTCCCAGATCCATATGCGAGACACTAGACGAGTATGTGGTGGGCCAGCAAAAAGCCAAGAAAATACTGAGCGTAGCCGTCTATAATCATTTTAAACGTGTATGGCATGACTCTAATAGCTCAGACGTAGAACTTCAAAAAACCAATATATTGTTAATCGGCCCAACAGGATGCGGTAAGACATTACTAGCCGAAACCTTAGCAAGAACTCTAGCAGTACCATTTGCAGTATGTGATGCGACGTCATTAACCGAATCCGGTTATGTAGGAGAGGATGTTGAAAATATCCTGCTTCGGCTAATCCAATCTGCCGACTGGGACATATCGCGAGCAGAACACGGAATAATTTATATAGACGAGTTGGACAAGATCGCGAGAAAAGAAGGTGTTAATCGGTCTATAACTAGAGACGTCTCAGGAGAAGGAGTACAACAGGAACTTCTCAAAATTATTGAAGGCTGCATAGCAAACGTACCACCACAAGGTGGAAGAAAACATCCACATCAAGAATTCCTTCAGATTAATACGAAAGACATACTATTTATCTGCGGAGGGGCATTCGAAGGCCTTGACGCCGTCATATCAAAAAGAGCATCTTCCTCTAATCAAATGGGCTTCCTTGATAACAGCCGCTCCAAAAATATCGAAGAAGCTGCATCGGTGGATCAGGTAATACCCGAAGATCTTTTGGAATTCGGTTTTATACCAGAAATGATAGGTAGACTACCGGTGGTAACAAAATTAGAATCTCTAGATAAAAACTCTCTTATACAAGTGCTCACTGAACCTAAGAACGCCATCATTAAACAATACCAGCAACTTTTCCACATCGATAATGTAGATCTAGAATTCACCGAACAAGCTCTGGAAGCTGCGGCCGAGATAGCACTTACGCAAAACACTGGAGCGAGGTCCCTTAGATATATAGTGGAGAGAACACTTCTTGATGTAATGTATGAACTACCTTCCATGGAACGAGTAACTCGTTGCATAGTGGACAGGGAAAGCATAGAAGGAACCAATACTCCAACCTTACTCTCAGAAGACGGGACTCCGATCAAATTACCAATGCCCGAGATACAAAAATCTGCTTAGCCCAGCTTTAGTCACTATCCACATCGAGAGATGCAGCAATCGCACTGTCCAAGCAAATAGGCACAGTCAGATCAGATTTATTTGTAACACAACCATCTGATATTATGATTTGCCTGTTCGCCAGCGCTCTCAAAGTCTCATAGATCAGGTAAGGCTCGAGGAGATATTCAGCTTCTCTGATTTGCTTAAACAGAGCTAATTCTTCTCCAACAGTCTCTTGCATATGCTTCAGATCAGCATGTTCCACTTCAGACCAACCGTGACTAAATACAGGTCCGACAATGCTGGTTGTACAGTATGAGACTAATGGACCCCTGTCGACATCAGTTGTCGCAAGGTGCATCATAGCCCCTGTACTAGTGGCTTTATTGGCTATCAAATCCCAAATAACTTCTTGCCACGTTCCAACTGGACCGTCTGGCAAAGCTGGATGCAGATTCAAAAACGGAAATTTATCGCACATGAACCCACTGAGGATCAACATGTAGCCAGCTAAAACACATATATCGGGAGTATTATCACGCAGTAATCGCACGACCTCTTCATCGTAACTCTGCCGACTGAATCCAGTTGGTCCAGAATATGCATTACGATGCGTTTTTGACGACAGAGTAAATAATGGTAGCCCCATTTGACTAACCATATCAAAAAATTGATCCGAGCCTGCAAATTCGCCTCTACTTCTATTACTAAAAACAAACTCGATCTTTGCTTCTAAATTACCACTTTCAATACGGTTTTGTATGAAGCGTAACAATCCTCTGGAGCCTTCGCCTCTTCCGCTTGAAAACCAACCTATCTTAATCAAATTTCAAAACACTCTCTTTTGACAGAAATAATCTGAAGCAAGTTTAGATAATCGCATCAGGTTATTTGCATCGATATAGACAGAAATGCCATTGACGTTAATTCTCTTGGTAACTCTCTTTAATATTAGTAATTTGCAATTCCACCTGGTTCAGCAGATTATTGCAATGCTCCGTCAATGACATACCTCGTTGATAAAGGCCTACTGCTTCTTTAAGCGGCAAACCACCGGTTTCTAAAGAAGCGACGACATTTTCCAATAATTTAAATGACTCTTCAAATCCAAGTGTGCTGATATCTTCAGGTATCATATTGCTATTAGATTTATCCATTACTAAAAACACCTTTTCTGAATACGAACTTTAACTAGTATCGCCGGCTTCAAGATTTGATTTCGTCAGTGGTCGTACCTGTTACTTTGGCCGTTACAGCACCATCTGACAAATTTAGATGCACCATGTCACCCGACTTAATATTGTGTACGCTAGTGATAAGAATACCGTTGGCGTCGTGCAAAGCCGTGAACCCACGCCGTAGCGTTGCATCGGGGTTCAATGCCAGCAACCTATTGCCCAAATTGTCTAGCCTTAGACCCG
>Ga0315338_1004845_pt1 | contig 10222 bp, 10 predicted proteins | sample ASW8metaG_FD_204518 | JGI IMG/M metagenome (GOLD analysis project Ga0315338, IMG submission 204518) | Ammonia-oxidizing marine archaeal communities from Monterey Bay, California, United States - ASW #8 | ecosystem: Environmental > Aquatic > Marine > Coastal | place: USA: California | collected...
ATGATAAAAAAGGAAAATTAGATTTTATCATTTCATCTATTGCGAAAAAATGTGGATACTTTGATTTAAATAAAAAATATCAATGTAATTATTACAAGCCTTTGATTTCAAGTAATTTAATTAATTAAATTGGATAAATGCTTCTGCAAATTTTTCTGCACTAAAAATTTGCAAATCATCTTCTTGTTCTCCCAAACCAAGGGCTATTATTGGTAGTTTATATTTGTTTGCCAGAGCAAGCAAGATTCCACCTTTTGCCGTACCATCAAGTTTTGTCATAACTAATCCAGTAATAGGTATAATTTTATTAAACTCTTCAACTTGATTAATTACATTTTGTCCAGATGTTGCATCTAAAACTAAAATAACTTCATGAGGTGCTTCTGGGTCTATTTTTTTAGTTACATTTGCAATTTTTTTATACTCGTCCATTAAATTTTTTTTATTTTGTAATCTTCCAGCTGTATCAATTAATACATGATTAAAATTGCTCTTTAGCGCTTCCTCTACTGCTTTATAAGCAACAGAAGCTGGATCAGAGCCTTGTTCAGATTTAATAAGTTTTACATCTATTTTATTAGACCAATTTTCTAACTGCTCTATTGCTGCAGCTCTAAAAGTATCACATGCTGAAAACAATACTTTATTGCCATTAGATTTTAAGATTTTTCCTATTTTTCCTATTGTTGTTGTTTTTCCAACACCATTAACCCCAGAAACTAGGATTGCATTAAGTTTTTCTTTTTTTTGAAAAAAAATTTCATTTTCTAAAGGTTGCATTAAAGAAATTATATAATTTTTAAGAATTATATTTACTTCATTCATTATATCTTTTTTAGGATCAATTTTTTCTTGAGCGATTATATCTCTTATTTCTGACGATGCCTGAAGTCCAACATCAGAATGTATTAAATAATCTTCTATTTCATTTAAAGTTTTGTCATCAATTTCTTTTTTAACAATTATATCTCTTAATCCAGATGTAAAAGTTGATGCACTTTTTTTAAAACCTAATTTAAATTTTTCAAATACTCCCATTATAATTTAATTTCAATATCTTTAATATCCGAAACAGGACCTTTCATATGAACAACATTTTTTTCATCAATAAAAATAGACAATTTTCCAAGTTCGAACTCAATATCTGTTTTATCATTTGTTAATTGATTAATTTTACCTGCAAATGCAGTTGCACAAGCTGCAGTTCCACAAGCTTTTGTAAGTCCTGCACCTCTTTCCCAAACTTTAACTTTGATTAAATTTTTATTTATAACTTTAGCAAGTGTAACATTACATTTTTCAGGAAAAAGTTTATGATTTTCTATTTCAGGACCAATTTTTTTTAAATCATAATTTTCAATATCATCTATAAAAAAAATAATATGAGGATTGCCTACGTTTACAGCAGTTCCACCAATATGTTCATTGTTTTTTTTGTCTAGAATTTTAATTTTAAGATTTTTAGTATCACGGTTTTCACTCAAGGGAATTTCATCCCAATTTGTTTTTGTAATACCAATTTCAGTTTCTACTAAATTTTTACCTAAAATTTTTGATTTTAATGACCCAGAAGAGGTCCATACATTTATTTCTTTTTTATTATTTTCTTTAGATAGTAGATCTGCAACACATCTCGTTCCATTTCCACAAGCTCCAGATGTGCTCCCATCAGAATTGTAGAATTCTAAACCAGCATCTATTTTTTTATTTTTTTTGATAAGAATAAGTTGATCACACCCTATAAAATCACGATCACATATTTTTACCATTTGGTCTTTAGATAAATTGATGTTCCGATCTCTTAGATCAATAATTATAAAGTCATTACCAAGACCATCCATTTTAAAAGCTTTAATATCCATATATAGATATTTAACTTATTTATTGACTTTTTGAACCTCTATTATAGGTTGTCAGCGTTTCCGCAAAAACTTTAAATTTGCGGTGTCTTTGGAGACAAAGAGATCGACACTAGTCAGCGAGGGTTCGCCCACTAGTGCGATTACTGCTGTGTGTAATAATTATGTTTGAAAATTTAACAAATAAATTTGAAGAAGTTTTTTCTTCTTTAAAAAAAGCCCCATCACTTGATGAAAAACAGGTAGATGAAGGTCTAAGAGGTATTAGACAAGCTCTATTAGAGGCTGATGTTTCGTTAGAAGTTGCAAAAAAATTTATAGAAAAAGTAAAACCAAAAGCCTTAGGTCAAGAAATAATTAGATCAACTTCTCCCGGCAATATGGTTGTAAAGATTGTTTATGATGAACTTGTTAGTCTTTTGGGTGAAAGTAATTCAGAAATAAATCTTAATGCGGTTCCACCTGTACCAATGATGTTAGTTGGATTACAAGGATCAGGTAAAACAACAACAACAGCAAAACTAGCAAAATTTTTAGAAAAAAATAAAAAAAAGAAAATAATGATGGTGAGTTTAGATGTTTACAGACCTGCCGCTCAAGAGCAATTGAAGTCATTAGGTGAAAAAAATAATATACTTACGCTTCCGATAATAGAAGGTCAATTACCTGCAGATATTTGCAGAAGAGCTATAAGTGCAGCAAACCTTAATGGTGCTGAAATTTTATTATTTGATACAGCTGGTAGAACGCAGATTGATCTTCAAATGATGAGTGAAATTAAGCAAATTGAAAGTATTATTAATCCAACAGAAACTTTTTTGGTTGCAGACTCTTTGACAGGTCAAGTAGCTGCTGAAGTTGCAAAAGAATTTAAAAGTACAGTTAATTTAACTGGAATTATTTTAACCAGAGCTGATGGTGATGCTAGAGGTGGAGCAGCCGTTAGTATGAAGTATGTTTCTCAAGTACCAATAAAATTTTTAGGAATAGGCGAACAAATTGAAAATATTGAAACTTTTCACCCAGATAGAATTGCTAATAGAATTCTTGGAATGGGAGATGTTGTCTCCTTAGTAGAAAAAGCAGCGGAGGATCTTGGAGAGGAAAATTTAAAAAAAGCAGAAGAAAATTTAAAAAAAGGTCAATTTTCTATGCAAGATTACTTAACTCAATTAAGACAGATGAAAAAAATGGGAGGAATTGAGGGGATAATGTCATTCCTTCCTGGAGTTTCTAAAATTAAATCACAAATGGATCAGTCAGGTGTAGATGAAAAAATAATTACACAAAATGAAGCTGTAATTTTATCTATGACAAAATTAGAAAGAGAGAACCCTAAAATAATTGATGGTTCTAGAAAAAAAAGAATTGCTATTGGCTCTGGAACAGATGCAGCCGCTATCAATAAATTATTGAAACAATTTAAAATGATGTCTGAAATGATGAAAAAAATGTCAAAAGGAAATACGAAGGGAATGACGGATAAAGGAATACCGCCAGAACTTTTTAATCAACTAAAATAAAAATAAAAGGAGAAAGAATGTTAAAAATGAGATTATCAATGGGTGGCACAAAAAAAAGGCCAGTTTATAAAATAGTAGTTGCAGATAGTAGATTTGCAAGAGATGGAAGATTTATAGAAAAACTAGGTTTTTTTAATCCATTATTACCAAAAGATAAAAAAGAGAGAGTAGGATTAGATGCTGAAAGAATAAAATATTGGTTAGATCAAGGAGCACAACCAACAACAAGAGTAGCTAGAATCCTTGGAGAAAATGAAGTTATGCCTATGCCAGAAAAAGGCAATAACCCTCAAAAAGCGATTCCTAAAAAAGATAGAAAAAAAAGTGAAGAAGTTAGTGATTCAAAATCAGAAGCTCCTAAAGCTGAAGAAAAAAAAGCAGAAGCAAAACCAGCGGAAGCTCCTAAAGCTGAAGAAAAAAAAGCAGAAGCAAAACCAGCGGAAGCTCCTAAAGCTGAAGAAAAAAAAGCAGAAGCAAAACCAGCGGAAGCTCCTAAAGCTAAAGAAAAAAAAGCAGAAGCAAAACCAGCGGAAGCTCCTAAAGCTAAAGAAAAAAAATAAAATGTTTCTAGCTCGTATATTTACTCTTTATCCTGATTTTTTTCCTGGCCCTTTAAGCAAAGGGTTATATGGAAAAGCTTTGTCTGCAAAAATTTGGAATTTAGAAACTGTAAATATACGTGATTATGCAATAGATAAACATAAGACAGTTGATGATACACCATATGGAGGTGGCTATGGAATGTTGATTAAGCCAGACGTTATAGCAAATTCATTAGATCAAAATTCAAAATCTAATGAGAAGATTATTTATTTGAACCCTAAAGGAAAATTACTCAATCAACATATTGCAAAAAAACTTTCTAAAGAAAATACAATTAATTTGATTTGTGGTCATTTCGAAGGTGTAGATCAAAGAGTTATTGAGTCTAGAAACATAGAAGAAGTAAGTGTAGGTGATTTTGTATTATCTGGAGGAGAAACAGCGGCATTTGTTTTTCTGGATGCAATTTTAAGATTAATTCCTGGAATTATAGGGAATGAAAAATCAGTACACGAAGAAAGTTTTGAAAATGGTCTGTTAGAGTATCCTCAATATACTAAACCTCAAATCTGGGAGCAAAAAAGTGTTCCAGATGTCCTATTATCAGGAGATCATGCTAAAATTAAAGACTGGCGTTTATCGCAATCTGAGGCTATAACACGCGACCGAAGACCAGATTTATGGCAAAAATATAAGAAAAACTAATTTGATAAACATAAAAATGAAAACAATTGAAGAAATAAATCAACATAACGTAAAAAAAATTGCTGAAGAAAAAAAACTTCCCAATTTTTTTCCTGGAGATGTAGTTAAGGTTGGTGTTAGAATTACCGAAGGTAAAAAAGACAGAATTCAATATTTCGAAGGTGTTTGTATTGCAAAAAAAAATAGAGATATCAATTCATCATTCACAGTTAGAAAAATTTCATTTGGCGAAGGTGTTGAAAGAACTTTTCCATTATATGGCACAGTTATTGATACAATCACAGTAATTAGATCGGGAAAAGTAAGAAGAGCTAAGCTATATTACTTAAGAGACAGAACCGGTAAATCAGCTAGAATTATAGAAAAAATTAAAAAAAAAATTGGCATAGACGTAGAAACTAAGCCAGAAGAGGTTACTGAAGAAAATTTAGCACCTGTAGTTGAAGAAAAGCCTGTAGAAGCAACTACAACTGAGATTAAATCTCCAGAGACTTTAAAAGTTGAAGAAAAAAAAGAAGAAAAAAACAATGAAAGTCCAGAAGAGAAAAAATAATTTTTTTCTAAATGTCACAAACGATCTACGATAAAATTTGGAACGAACATTTGGTTCATCAACAAGAAGATGGTACCTCACTTCTTTTTGTAGACAGACATCTAATACATGAAGTAACAAGTCCTCAGGCTTTTGAAGGATTAAGAAATTCAAACAGAAAAGTTAGACAGCCAAAATTAGCGTTAGCAGTTGCAGATCATAATGTCCCAACAACTGATAGGACTAAAGGGATTTCAGATCAAGAATCTAAAATCCAAGTTGATACCCTAGATACAAATTGTAAAGAATTTGGAATTCAGCTTTTTGGTATGGATGATAAAAGACAAGGTATTGTACATATTATTGGGCCTGAACAAGGATTTACACAACCAGGAACAGTTATAGTATGTGGTGATAGCCATACGGCAACACATGGAGCATTTGGCGCTTTAGCATTTGGAATAGGAACATCAGAGGTTGAACATGTCTTAGCAACACAAACTTTATTACAGAAAAAATCTAAAAATTTTATAATTAATGTTAATGGTTCTTTACCAATTGGTGTTACTTCTAAAGATGTCATTTTACAAATTATTGGGAAAATAGGTACTGCAGGTGGAACCGGATTTGTAATCGAATATGCAGGTAATCTAATTTCTTCGTTAAGTGTTGAACAAAGAATGACCATTTGCAACATGACAATAGAAGGCGGTGCACGTGCAGGACTAATTGAACCTGACCAAAAAATTTTTGATTATTTAAAAGATAAACCGATGTCTCCCAAAAAACAAAATTGGGAAAAAGCGTTAGAATATTGGAGTAATCTTAAATCAGATAAAGGTGCAGAGTTTGATAAAGAAATTACTTTAGAAGGCAAAGATATCAAGCCAATGGTAACTTGGGGAACATCACCTCAAGATGTTGTAACTATAGATGAAAAAATTCCAAATCCAAATAATGAAAAAAATGCTGACAAAAAAAGTTCAATAGAAAGGTCTTTAAAATACATGGGCTTAAATCCTGATGTTGCAGTTAAAGATATTAAGATTGATAAAGTGTTTATAGGTAGTTGTACAAATGGAAGAATAGAAGATTTAAGAGAAGCAGCAAAAATTTTAAAAGATAAAAAAATTGCGAAACATATAAGCGCAATGGTTGTACCAGGCTCGGGACTAGTAAAAGAGCAAGCTGAACAAGAAGGATTAGATAAAATATTTATTAACTCAGGATTTGAATGGAGAGAACCAGGGTGTTCAATGTGTTTAGCAATGAATGCCGATAAATTAAAACCAGGAGAAAGATGTGCCTCAACATCAAATAGAAATTTTGAAGGAAGACAAGGACGTGGAGGAAGAACACATCTTGTTAGTCCAGGTATGGCAGCAGCTGCAGCCTTATCTGGTAACTTGGATGATGTTAGAAAGTATCAAAGTTAATGCAAAAATTTAATCAATTAAAAAGTATACCTGCATATTTACCTATCGTAAATATAGATACAGACATGATCATTCCTAAACAGTTTTTAAAGACAATAAAAAGAACGGGTCTTGGTAAAAATTTGTTTTATGAAATGAGATATGACAATGAAGGAAAAGAAATTAAAGAATTTATTTTAAATCAACCTCCATTTAACCAATCTAAAATATTAATTACTGGAAAAAATTTTGGTTGTGGCTCTTCAAGAGAGCACGCTCCATGGGCATTATCAGATTTTGGTATTACATGTGTAATCAGTTCAAGTTATGCTGATATTTTTTATAATAATTGCTTTAAAAATGGAATTTTACCAATTGTAATTTCTGATGATAAAATAAAACAAATATCAGAATATTCGACAAGAAAAGAAGAAATACTAATAGATTTGTATGAGCAAAAAATTACTTTTGGTAATAATGAAATTATGTTTGAATTAGATCCATTTAAGAAAAAATGTTTAATTGAAGGTTTAGATGATATCGCATTATCATTAGAAAAATCAGAAAAAATAAATTCTTTTGAAGAAAAATTAAAAAAAATAAAACCATGGATATTTAATGATTAAGGTTAAAAAAAGAAAAATTTTACTTTTACCAGGTGATGGAATTGGACCTGAAGTAATGAGTGAAGTTAAAAAGATCATAGAATGGTTCAATAATAATAAATCTTTAGATTTTGAACTTGATGAAGATCTAGTTGGTGGTTCTTCTTATGATAAACATGGGACACCAATTACGGATGAAGTATTTTATAAAGCTTTAGAGAGTGAAGCTGTAATCCTTGGAGCTGTAGGTGGGCCGAAATGGGATAATTTAGATTTTTCAAAAAAACCAGAAAGAGCACTTTTAAAATTAAGAAAAGAATTAAAATTATTTGCAAACCTTAGACCTGCAATATGTTTTAAACAACTAGTTAATGCCTCAAGTTTAAAACCTGAAATAGTTTCTGGATTAGATATTATGATTGTAAGAGAGTTAACAGGTGGTATTTATTTTGGTGAACCACGTGGAATTAAACCAATAGATAACGGAGAAAGAAAAGGAATAAATACACATGTTTATACAAGTAGTGAGATAGCAAGAGTTGCTAGAGTAGCTTTTGATTTAGCTAAAAAAAGAAGTAATAAAGTAACTTCATGTGAAAAATCAAATGTGATGGAGGCAGGACAGCTATGGAAAGAGGAAGTACAAATTGTCCACGACAAAGAATATAGTGAAGTAGAGTTAAAACATATGCTAGCAGATAATTGCGCAATGCAATTATTGAGAAACCCTAAACAATTTGACGTAATTGTAACTGATAATTTGTTTGGAGATATGCTGTCTGATGAGGCTGCAATGTTAACTGGTTCTTTAGGACTTTTGCCTTCAGCATCTCTTGGTGCAAAAGATAAAAATGGAAATATGAGATCAATGTATGAGCCAGTTCATGGTAGTGCACCTGATATAGCTGGCAAAAGTATTGCCAATCCAATAGCTACAATTTTAAGCTTTGCTATGGCCTTAAGATATTCTCTAGATTTAGAAAAAGAAGCAGATCAATTGGAAAAAGCTGTTCAAGATGTACTTGACGAGGGACTTAGAACTAAAGATATAATATCCAAAGGAATGAAGGAAGTATCAACTTCTGACATGGGTGCTGCTATAATTTCAAAATTGAAATAATATTCTAATTATCTTAAAGTGTATTAATGCCAACTTACAATGCACCAGTAAAAGATATGATGTTTCTTTTTGAAAAGTTAAGAAACAACAAAAATTATAATGAAATAGAAAAATATAAAGAAGTTACTCCAGAACTTGTAAAAGATATTTTAGAAGAAGCAGCTAAAATAAATCAAAATATTATTTTACCTTTGGCAAAGTTAGGTGATGAAAATCCAACTGTTTTAGAAAATGGAATAGTAAGAACCCCGCCAGGTTATAAAGAAGCCTATACAAAATTTATTAAAGATGGCTGGACCTCTTTATCTTGTGATCCAAAATATGGTGGACAAGGGATGCCGAAGACTGTTAGTGCATTTTTTGACGAAATGTTGTCATCGGCAAGTCTTTCTTTTAAACTTTATAGTGAATTGAGCATTGGCGCATATAACTGCATTAGTCATCATGCTACAGATTTTATTAAAGACAAATTTTTACCAAAAATTGTTGAAGGAAAATGGAGTGGTACAATGTGTTTAACTGAACCAGTCTGTGGAACAGATTTGGGATTGATAAAAACAAAAGCAACAGAACAGACTGATGGAACGTTTAAACTAAGTGGACAAAAAATTTTTATTACCTCAGGCGATCACGATCTTACAGAAAATATTATTCATTTAGTTATTGCAAGGGCTTCAGATTCACCTTCAGGGACTAAAGGAATAAGTTTATTTCTTGTGCCTAAATTTATTGTTAACGATAATGGATCTATTGGATCAAGAAATGGAGTTTCTACAGGTTCTATAGAAAGTAAAATGGGTATTAAAGGATCAGCAACTTGTGTGTTGAATTTTGAAGATTCTGTTGGGTATATGATTGGTCCAAAAAATAAAGGATTAAACTCAATGTTTACTATGATGAATTTAGAGAGAATTGTAGTTGGAATTCAAGGTTTGGGTCTATCTGAAATTGCTTATCAAAATTCTTTAAATTATGCAAAAGAAAGAAAGCAGGGAAAAACTAATAATAGCAAATCAGACAATGGTGCGGATCTTATAATTGAACATGCAGACATTAGAAAATCATTACTTAATATGAAATCAATCGTAGAAGGAGAGAGAGCGCTGTGTTTTTGGTTGTCTCAACAAACAGAAGTAAGTCTTTATCATAAAGATGAAAAAATCAGAAAAGAAGCATCTGACCTTGTTTCATTATTGACACCAGTTGTAAAAGCTATGTTTACAGACATGGGTATGGAGATTACTAATGATGCAATGCAAATCCATGGTGGTTATGGATATACTAAAGATCAAGGGATAGAACAATTATATAGAGATAATAGAATTACTCCAATCTACGAAGGAACAAATTCTGTTCAAGCAATTGATTTAGTTTTTAGAAAATTGGTAAATAAAAATGGTAATATAATTGATAGATATATCTCTTTAATTAAAAGTGATATTCTTATTAATGAAGAAAAAGTTAGTCCATTTATTGAAAAATTAAATAAAAATATAGAGATTTTATCTCAATTTACAATTTGGATTAAAGAAAAAATACAAAATTCTAAAGATGATGCAAGCGCAGCATGTAATGATTATTTAAAAGTCCTTGGTTTAGTAGCTACTGCTCATGCATGGATCAAGGTTTTAGAAGTATGCTTTAAGGATTATGAAAACAACAAACAATTTTATGAAGAAAAAATCCAAACAGCAAATTTTTTTTTCAATAGGGTCCTTCCAAGAATAGAAAGTTATTATTTGACTGCAACTAGTGGAAGTAATTATATTATGGATTTTAAATTTAATTAATATGAGCCACTACGATACAAATTTAGATAAAAATGACGCTAATTACGTGCCGTTATCACCTTTATCTTTTTTAGAAAGAACAAAAAATATTTATCCAAATTATGAAGCTATAGTATACGAAAGTAGGTCA
>Ga0315338_1004846_pt1 | contig 10222 bp, 11 predicted proteins | sample ASW8metaG_FD_204518 | JGI IMG/M metagenome (GOLD analysis project Ga0315338, IMG submission 204518) | Ammonia-oxidizing marine archaeal communities from Monterey Bay, California, United States - ASW #8 | ecosystem: Environmental > Aquatic > Marine > Coastal | place: USA: California | collected...
TTTTTATTTCAACCATCTTTACACTCATCATGTCAAAGATTGCACTTGTCCAATTCAAAGCATCTACTAATAAGAAAAAAAATCTACCAAAAATTTTAGATTACATCAAACAGGCTGCAAAAAATAATGCAGACATGTGTACATTTCCTGAATACATGATGTTTTACACGCCTAAGACACAAACAGCTAGACAAGTTGCACAGGAAGCAGAGACGATTAATGGAGAATTTGTTTCAGCAATTTGTGATTCTGCAAGAAAGAATTCAATTGCAGTTGTAGGAACAATGTACGAAAAAAGCAGAAAAAAAGATCGCGTGTATGATACCTCGTTTATTGTAAACAAAAGTGGTAAAGTTACTGGAAAATATAGAAAAATCCATCTTTACGATGCTTTAGGCTTTAAAGAATCAGACAAAATGTCTTCAGGTAATTTGATTCCTATGCCAACAAAAACAATTGTAGGAAAGGTAGGTATGATGATCTGTTATGACTTGAGATTCCCTGAAATGTCACGTTCACTAGCAGTACGAGGAACAGAAGTTTTACTTGCACCATCAGCATGGGTTAATGGTCCAATGAAGGAAGAACATTGGTTAACACTTAACAAATCACGTGCGATTGAAAATGGTTGTTATGTAATAGCACCAGATCATCTTGGGCATGTTTATTCAGGCCGTAGTATTGCAGTAGATCCTTACGGAAGAATACTTTTGGATATGAAGAAGCGACAAGGAATAGGATATGTTAACATATCTTTAGAAAAAGTTCACGAAGTTAGAAAAAAACTTCCTTTGTTAAAAAATCGAAGAACTGATATTTATTCTGACTTTAAACTTTAGTCTTTCTACTTTCACAGTTAATATTTGCACACTGTCTTTGCCATTCTTGCTTTCTAGAATACCTAAAGACTATTGTTGGCCATGCACAAGTGGTACACTTTTTCTTGATTACTCGGAGCATGGCTTTTTGCAAAAGTGGAGATGAAGCCTTACATCCATTGGAATAATTTGAGCAACCAATGAATCGCTTTTTTGTTGTGAATGATCTGATAACCATCAGTTGTCCCATCTTACATTCTGGGCATTCACATATGCCTTCTTTTGGTGAATTTGTTCCTAAGATTACATACTTGTGGAGTTTGTTAGACCAAGAAAGAAAACCGCCGTCATCATAATATTGGTTGATTTCCATTTTAAATGAATCAACAATTTTCTTAGTCGTCTTTGTGATATCTCTTACACTAGTTTTATTTTTTGTAATTTGTAAACTCTGATTTCTTTTCATAGAGTGTATTACCACTCTACCTTAATGTAATTTTTTGATCAATTTTTATAGGGAACAGGTCAGCAATTTTTCGTGGAAAGCGTTTGTGTTTTAGGTGCGGGAAGCACAAAATATGGAAAACTAGATGATAGTATTTCAGACATTACATTACAAGCATCGGTGGCTGCAATAGAGAGTGCAGGAATACAACCAAAAGAGATCAAAGCGGGTTACATTTCGAATGTATTCGGTGTTGCAGACAAACAAGTTCACTTAGGACCTGTTGTTATGAGTAATCTAGGAATTTCAGAAAGACCATCATTATCAATTGAATCTGCATGTGGAAGTGGTTCTGTTTCATTTAGGGAGGCATTTGCAAATGTAGCTGCAGGTTTCTATGATGCCGTTTTAGTGACTGGTGTTGAAAAAGTAACTCACACAGGAACTGAATGGACCACTACTTACTTTTCATACTGCTCTGATTTTTTTTATGAGGGTCAAGCTGGAGCATCATTTCCAGGTTTGTTTGCATCAATGGCACGTGCATATCTAAATGAATTTGATGCAACCGAAGAAGATCTTGCAAGTGTAGCGGTAAAAAATCACGAGAATGGAATATTAAATCCAAAAGCACATCTGAGAAAAAAAATTACAATTGATGATGTGATGAATTCTGCCGTAGTTGCAAGTCCATTAAAATTATATGATTGTTGTCCATTTTCTGATGGTGCAAGTTCAGTGATACTTTGTAATGAGAAATTTGCAAAAGAGCATTCAAAAGATTATGTTAAAGTAATTGGTTCAGGACGTGGTGGTTCACCTGCTGCATTACAAGGACGTGAACATCTAACTACAATTCCAAGTACAAAAATTGCAGCTGCAGATGCATACAAGATGGCTGGTATTACTTCTAAGGATGTAGATTTTGCTGAAGTTCATGATTGCTTTACAGTTGCAGAGGTGGTTGATACAGAGGACCTTGGATTCTTTGGGAAAGGTAAAGGTGCCGAGGCTGCACGTCAAGGTGAAACTAAACTAAACAGTACAATTTCAATTAACCCATCAGGTGGTTTAAAATCAAAAGGTCATCCAATTGGTGCTACAGGTGTTGGTCAAGTAGTTGAAGTATTTGATCAATTAACAGGTAATGCAGGTGAAAGAACTGTTAATAATGCTAAAATAGGATTAACACAAAACTTCGGTGCAACTGGAGCCAGTTGTGCAGTTCATATATTCCAAAGTGTGTAAATTGTCAGCAAAACCTGAATTTATTGAAAATGCCAAAGCTGGTAATGTATTAGCTAGAAAATGTACTAAATGTCAAGAATTACACCTTGCAACAGTTTATTTCTGTAAAAAGTGTGGCAACAAGGATTTTGAAGATGCAGTAATTGAGGGAAAAGGAAAAATTGTAACATATACAATTATGACTGTTCCTCCAGAGGGATTTGAAGAATTTGCACCATATGCATGGGTAGTTATGGAATTAGATAGTACTCCAGGCGTCAGAATATCTGGATTTTTACCCCATATAGCAACGCCAGATGACCTTCCAATTGGTACAGAAGCAAAAATTGTTGGATTTGACAAACGAGGTATAGTACTAGAAAAACAGTAAAAAATTTTATTGTAATAATTAAAATTTCTTTTCTTAATTTTTATACTTGATCAAAATAATTTTTTTTCATGTCAGTTGAAATTGTCTGTGGAAAATGTGGAGAAAAAATTACCACTATGAAAATGCTAAAGTCTGTAAAAGATATCATGAAACACTACAACAATAAATGTCCAAATTGTGGACAAAGATTATCACCAGTTGACTTTTCCACTGATCTAGAAAAAAAAGAATAGCATTCTAATATCATATTAGTTGCACAAGTCTTATTAGTTAATTTTTTTTTACCATAATGATGGGGAAGGAAAAGGAAGATTTTGATGAAGAATTAGATCTCGATGTAAATGCAGATGTCGATGATGATGATCTTGAATTAGATGTTGATACCTCAGACGGAGGTGGCATGCTACAATCAACATCAAAACGTGTAAGAATGATTTTCTCTGTCATGGCTAGTCCAAACAGAATTGACATTCTTAGAATATTAAATTCAAAAGGTCCACTGACATATTCCGAACTTAAATCACTGGCTGGATTTAAATCAAAAAAAGAGAGTGGAAAATTTGCTTATCACCTTAGAAAATTATTGCGACAATCTTTGGTTGCACTAAACAAATCTGAAAGACGATATACCATTACAAATTTGGGCAAACTGGTTCTAAGTTTGGCACGACAAATTGAAGAGCGATCCATTATTGAAAGTGGTAAGATGTATGTTCGTACATCACATGACTCAATTGAAGAATTTAATTCTCATAAAATTATACAATCATTAGTTCGTGAAGGAAGCCTTCCATTAGAGTTATCTCAAAAAATAACCGAAGAAGTTGAAAATCGTATTTATAAATTTCAAACCACACATCTTACTGGTTCACTAATTCGTGAAATGGTAAACAATGTATTATTAGAACATGGACATGAAGAATACAGAAACAAATTAGCACGCCTGGGTATGCCAGTGTTTGATATACAAGAAATGTTCACAAATGTAGAAAATCTGCAAAATGGTGTTGAAGATTTGTTGTTTACAAGTGGAAAAAACACTCTATCTGAATATCTTCTTACTAATACATTACCAAAAGACATAGCTGACGCACATATGTCAGGCGACATACACATATCTAATACTGGTTTATGGTCAGTCATTCCTGATATAGCGTTCCTAAACCTCAAGGAATTTGCTGAAAATGGTTTACAACTTCAAGGTAAATACCTAGGCGTAACACGGTTACCGCAACCAAAAACATTAGATGATTTGGTAACACTACTTTCTACATTCCTCCTGTTAATTTCAAAAGAGGCATCACAAGAAGTAGTTATTGATGAACTTGTAACAGTATTAGCAAAATATTCAAAGAATCAAGCAGAGATTGAAATGGCATTACATAAAATATTAACATTGTCGTCAACTTCAATAAGTTTTGACAAGTTACCTACAACAATATCATTCAGAATTCCTTTATCTGCTGACCAAAAAACTATACAATCTGTATTAGCTGCATACAAATTTTATGTAGAATCAACACCAATACCAAAGATTGGATTAGTTATTGACTACGAGAGGGGTAAAGTCTCTAATGTTTCTAAGATATTATCAGAAATTATTTCTATTGGAGGTAATATAATATTCTCAAAGGGTGCATGTTCAACAAATGGAATAAAATTACAACAAAAAACCACTACAACATCAATTACACTTGGTTCTGTAACAATTAATCTTCCAAGACTTGCATTTGAATCAAATAAAGATGAAACTTACTTTAGGGCAAGATTAGCTTTATTGATGAAACCTGTAATTTCTTCTATGGCTATACGAAAAAAAGATGTTTCAGATCTCACACGACGTGGCGTAAATCCAATTCTTGCAGGGAGTACACAGTTTATGCAACAAAGTAATGTATCACTAGTATTGAATCTTGTAGGTCTACAAGAGGCTGTGTTTAACATTCTAGATCATAAAGAAACTAAAGACGGTAATGAAATAGTGAATAAAGTACTGGAGACTGCAATTGATATAGCATCTAAAAAAGGGGAAGAGTCTGGAATTAATGTTAAAATTGCAATGGTTGATAGCGATGGGATATCACGATTGGGTACATTGGATGGAGAAAAATATGGTAAAAACTCGATACTAGAGATAACAGATAATGGATCATATTCAGAAGGTTTTTTGATCGAAGGGGAAAAACTAGGTTCTATGAATGCAAAAAATGATATAATTGTTAAATGTAATAAGAGAACAAAAATTCTCAATGGAGGAACCATGGTAAAAATACACCTTGATGCAAAATGCAAGTCCTCAGAGATCAAAACAATTGTTGAACATGCATCTTCACTAATTTCGTCATTCAAACCAATCAAACACGTTCCAATATGTGGTAACTGTGGCTACAAGAATGAGAAATTAGGCGACAAATGTCCAACATGCAAATCAACATATATCATCTAAAACGAATTTCGTCATTCTTTAATTATTGTACCATATTACAAACTTGTAAAATATCTTTGAAAATTTTTAATAGAAAAAAACCAAAACGAAATTCTTTGTAGCGTTGTAAATAATGTTCACCTAAAACTACAGAACTAATTGCCATAGAACTTTTATGCCCATTGTTTTCTAGTATCTCTGGGGATTATGTTTTGGTTGAAAATTCACAGATAGAGAGTTCTTTCGCGGAAATCCGTAAGAGAAATGGAAAAACATCCAAGTTCGATCAGAATAAAATTACAAATGCGATCCATAAAGCATTACTGGCAACAAACAAAGGTGATCGTTCATTAGCAGAAGAACTAGCAAATGGTGTACTCGAAAAACTTGCAAATCAAGGTTTTTCCACTACAAACGCACCAAGTGTTGAAGATATACAGGATATGGTAGAATCAACACTAATTGAGCAAGGTCATAGTGAGATCGCAAAAGCCTATATTCTTTACAGACATGAGAGGAGAAAAGTTCGCGATGAAAAAATGAAAGTGTTAAACACACAGACACTCGATCTAGTATCCAAGAACTTTGATCTTAATTGTTTACGTGTTTTAGCCTCTCGATACCTTCTACGAAATAATAAACATGAAATAACTGAAAGCCCATCTGCAATGTTTGAGCGAGTTGCAATTCTAATTGGAATTGGTGATTTATTATGTGATGATCAGATATTTAGCAATTCAGGAAATCTACAACAAGATGCAGCAGAAGCAGAGGAATATCTCTCAAAACTAGATCAATTTAATTATAAATTTAAGATAGGCAGTTACTATCTAAATCAATATCATTTTAGAGGACTTGTAAACGGATACATTGACATTGCAAAAAGAGGTAAAGCAAAAATCGGTTTTAAACAGCTCTTAACACAATTAGCTGCTAAGAAATTCGAAGATTATGAGACAAGAATAACTGAGTACCTCGGTTTAATGACATCACAGACCTTCCTTCCAAATTCACCAACAATGATGAATGCAGGTGGTCGCTTAGGACAACTCTCTGCTTGTTTTGTGCTTGGAATGCCGGACGATATGGCAGGAATAATGAAATCAACATCTGATGCTGCATTAATTTTCAAATCAGGTGGGGGTGTTGGAATTAATTATTCAGAATTACGAGAAGAAGGTGATGTAGTAGCTTCCACATCAGGCGTAGCTTCAGGCCCAGTCACATTTATGAATATAATTAACACAGTGACTGAGGTTGTAAAGCAGGGAGGAAAAAGAAGAGGCGCAAACATGGGAATAATGGACGTATGGCATCCAGACATAGAGAAATTTATTACAAACAAAACAGAACCAGGAGTTCTAGAAAACTTTAACGTGAGTGTAGGAATATGGGGTGACTTTTGGGATGCACTAGTAAATTCTAACGACGGACAATATACATTACGAAGTACACGCGACAAAAGTGCAGTTCGAGAAATAAACGCACATCATTTGATTGATCTTATTGCTACATCAGCTTGGAAGAGCGCAGAACCAGGATTGATCTTCTTTGACAACATTAACAAGTATAATGTATTTGCAAAAGCAAGAGGTGGACCACTAAAAGCCACTAATCCATGTGGTGAACAAAGTCTCTATCCATACGAATCATGTAATCTGGGTTCAATTAATTTAGCAGTACTTACAAAAAGAAAAGCAGATGGGCAGTATGAGTTTGATTGGCAGGGATATGAAGAAACAATTAGAAAGACAACACGATTTTTAGATAATGTAATTGATGTTAATCATTATCCTGTTCCAGAAATTAGCATAGCATCAAAAGATTCTCGACGAATAGGATTAGGTGTAATGGGTGTTGCTGATCTCTTATACAAGCTAAGAATCCCATATAATTCTCAAGAAGGATATGAGTTTATGGGCAAACTATCTGAAGCCTTATCTTACTATTCAATGGAAGAAAGTGTAGCACTTGCACAATCACGTGGTGCATTTCCATTATGTCCAAAGACGGAATTTCCAGAAGGAAAGATCCCAATTTCAGGTTATTATGAAAAAGCAAAACATTCACATTCTTACGATTGGGATGCATTGATCACAAAAATTCAAAAACACGGAATAAGAAACGTGTTAACTACAACTGTAGCACCAACTGGCACATTATCAATGATCGCTGACTGCTCAAATGGAATGGAGCCAACATTTGCTCTAGTTTTTGAAAAGAGGGTAACAGTTGGAAGATTCTTTTATACAAATAAGATATTCGAGCAAGTTCTAAAAGAGAACGGTATTTACAGTGAGGAATTACTAGCAAAAATTGCCGATAATTATGGTTCTGTCAGAGGACTCCCTGAGATTCCAGAATGGATGCAAAAAATCTTTGTTACAGCAATGGACATACATTGGTCTGATCATCTAATGGCCCAGGCAGTATGGCAAGATTGGATTGGTAATGCAATTGCAAAGACTATCAATATGCCAAATGACGTCTCTGCCGAAGACGTCAAGGCTGCGTACTTGCTTGCACATGAGATTGGACTTAAGGGAATTACAGTTTATCGTGATGGTTCTAGACACCAACAAGTTCTTCATATGACAAGTGAAAATGCAGAAAAGACATTTGATGTTAGTGCTACACAGTACCTTTATGATTACATTCAGGATAATATCTCTAATTCGTATATCTCAAGTCAGATACATGAAGCACTAAAAATAGCGCCACCTCAAGAAAAACCACGAGAGGTTATAATAGAAAAAGAAGGTAACAAAGAGGAAAATCTATGTCCTACATGTAAAAATAAACTGGTCCTAATAGAAGGATGTAGTATTTGTATTGAATGTGGATATAGTGGTTGTACTTCCGGATAAATCAATATCAATGGAAATATAAAATTTGTATGTTATCAACTCAAAAAATAAATTTTAGATTATTCATATGCTAACGTTAATTCTTGCAGAATCATCGTTGGAAATTGTACCGAAGGAACTACAAAATCATGCATCAGTTACTTCATATTGTAAAAAGAACGGTAAGAGTACTTCTGATGTTTTACTTGATAACTCATGGCATTTTGCGGCAATGAAAGGAATCAAAAATGAAATAAAACGTGGACGACCAGACATAGTACATCTTACACTGTTATCAGTTTGCAACACTCCACTGTATAATGCAAAAAAACTAAAGGTGTATGTTCATACAATTAATGATAAAATTATTTCTATATCAGACAAAATTAGATTGCCTAAGTCATATCATAGGTTTCAAGGATTAATTGAAAAATTATTTAAAAATTATAAGATTAAGGTAGATGATACAACACTGCTTGAATTGCATGATATGACATTTGAAGAATTATTAACAAAAATTCAGCCTAGTAAAATACTTGGACTCTCAACTAAAGGAGATCAAAGTACATTTCAAGATACTGCGAAAACAATCACTGAAGATACATGTCTTGTACTTGGTGGATTTCAAAAAGGACATTTTAATGAAGAAATTTCACAAACATTTGATAATCTAAAATCGATCCATGTTGATTCATTAGAAGCACATGTAGTAGCAAGTAGAATTCTCTATGAATATGAAAAAACCATTTTTATTTAGGAGAAATTTTTTCCCCCTTTATGCAGTCATAGTATAGCCTGGTTAGTATTCGGGGTTTCCAACCCTGTGACGCGGGTTCGAATCCCGCTGACTGCATTTAATAATAATTTTTTATACTATCATTATAGATAATATGAAAAATTCAAAAAAGGAAGTTGCAAGACAACACATTCTCATCTTATTTGATAACGCAGTTTCTAACGTTCGTAAAGATCCTAAACTTGCACAGAAACAAGCGTTAACTGCAAGACGAATATGCATGAGGTTCAAAATTAGTATGCCTTGGCAAATACGAATAAGCTTTTGTAAAAAATGTAAACAATTCATTGTACCAGGTGTAACTTCAAAGGTTAGGGTTGGAAGAAGTAATGTAAAATCTATACGTGTTACTTGTAATTTCTGTAATCACACATACAGAAAACTCATAGCTCAATGATTTATAAAACGACTATCGAATTTTTTAACAGATGGCAAAAGTCTATGATGTACCAGGAGATGAATTGATCTCAAAACTAACTGAAATACTGAAAACAGAAGAAATCCCTGCTCCTAGTTGGACTATGTTTGTAAAAACTGGCGCACATGCAGACAAACCTCCTCAGAAACCTGATTGGTGGTATACAAGATGTGCTTCAATATTACGTAAAATCTATCTTCATGGTCCTCTTTCTGTGAATGATCTTAGAACAATGTATGGTGACGGAAAAAGAAACATGTACTATGGTGCTAGACATCACAAAGATGCTAGTGGTGCAGTTATTAGAAATGCAATACACGGTCTTGAGAAATTAGGCTATCTTGAGAAAGTTGAGAAGAAAGGAAGTGTTCTAACTCGTCAAGGAATGCAAAAACTGGATAAACTCTCCACTGAGATTCTTAACGAATTAATTAAAATTACTCCTAAACTCAAAATATACTCTTAGTGATTACGATGAGTAGTCCTAATGATGAACAGCCAGGACAGCCTACAGAAGAACAAATTAATACACAAAAAGAAATGATGTTAAAACAAATTCTTTCATCCGAAGCTAGACTACGTCTTAATAATGTAAGAATGGTAAAACCCGAACTTGCAAATCTGGTTGAAAATTATCTAATCGGATTATCTGCACAAGGAAAAGCACAAGGGCAAATCACAGATGAACAACTAAAGCAAGTTTTATTGTCAGCACAGCAACCAAAACGTGAATTTAAAATTAATAGAGTATGATCTCAAGAAAATATAATTAGGGGTAAAAAGGGTCAATCTTCATGAAAGCAGTTGTATACGATGAATATGCACCTGATGATAATTATGCTAAAATTCTTAAAGT
>Ga0315338_1004847_pt1 | contig 10222 bp, 7 predicted proteins | sample ASW8metaG_FD_204518 | JGI IMG/M metagenome (GOLD analysis project Ga0315338, IMG submission 204518) | Ammonia-oxidizing marine archaeal communities from Monterey Bay, California, United States - ASW #8 | ecosystem: Environmental > Aquatic > Marine > Coastal | place: USA: California | collected...
GTTCGAGAATCGCTACCCGATGCTGCCCGACGTCGAGTTCGAGTACTCGTGGGGCGGCGCACTCTCGCTGTCGAGGAACGGGGCAGGCGTCTGCGGCGAGGTCGCGCCAGGCGTCTTCGCGACGATGGTCTACCAAGGCACAGGCATGGCCAAGGGCACGATCTCTGGCAAATACCTCGCCGAATCGATGCTCGGGCAACGAGACCCCCTGATGGATCTTGTCGACGGAGGGTCGAGGCCAAGCAGGAACTATCCAGATCCGTTCAACCGGTGGGGCGTGAGGATGAACTCACGTTGGCGCAGGTGGCAGGCCGGAATCGAAGAATGACCGCGACACGAACTGCCGACGTTCCAACCGAAGAGCACACCGTGTCGATAGCGGGCCTCACTCTGACCACGCGATCGGGGCCGTACGCCGTGTTTGCCGCTGGCGTCGTGTTCAGCTTCGGACCGCTGCTGTTTCGCAGCAGAGAAGAGGCGACCGAGTGGCAGTTCCTGTTCTACCGGTCGATCAGCCTCGCCTTCGCCGCAGCGATGGTGCTCGTGTTTCGGCACCGAGGCCGCTTACCGAACGTGATCAGGTCGATCACGACACGCCACTGGATTGCCGGGGTCTTGTTGGCATGCATGTTCAGCGGATTCATCATCTCGCTGTCGAGGGTCGACACCGCGACGGTTCTGCTGTTGCAGACGCTCTCGCCGTTCTCAGCAGCGCTGCTCGGCTGGATCCTCATCCGCGAACGGGTCAGCGCGTCAACTTGGGGCGCGATGGCGTTGGCCATCGCTGGCGTCGTGATCATGGTCGGCGTCGGGCAACCGGACCCAAACGCCGTCGGACTCATTGCCGCTGGACTCATCCCGGTGATGCTCGGCGTCTACGCAGTGCTCTTGCGGACGTCGACCGCACAGGACCCAGCGGTGCCGATCGTGATCGCCGGATGCGTTGGTTCCGCGATCGCGTTGGTGGCAACACTCGGTGGGGACGGCGTCGACGTTCCGTGGAGTGACGTGGTTCTTGGCTGCGTCAGCGGCGGAGTGTTGCTTGGCGTCGGACTTCCGTTCTTCAACACCGCGAGCCAAGTCGTCCCCGCAGCTCGCGCAACGCTGCTGCTACTCGGCGAGATCGTGCTTGCGCCGTTGTGGGTCTGGCTGTGGCAGGACGAAGAGCTGACCACCGGGACCGTCGTCGGCGGTGCAGTGATCCTCGCCGCGCTCGTGTGGCTGCTGTCGGCAACCGAAGCCCGCCGGGGGCTCGCGGCCACAACGGCCATCCGCATCTCGGCATGGCGAGCAAACCGGCCTCGAGCCAAACCCTGAACTGGCGCGTGAGCGCATCGAAAACGTGCGCTGACGCGCCAGTCACCCCGGCCCACCGCCACAGTTGACAACGGGCAGCCTGTCCGTACCCGCGGATACAGTCCACTCCATGACCGAACACGTCGCTTCGAAGCTCGCTTCGCTCAGAGAGTTGCTGGCGACAGAGCCGCAGCGTGCCATGTCGCAGGACTCAGCGGCCGTGGCCTCACTCGGGCCGAACCTCACCTGCGAGGTCAGCGGGCCCGGAGAAGCGGTTGTCAGGACAGCGATGCCACCCGGGATGGGAGGCGACGGGTCCGGGTTCAGCCCTGGCTGGTACATGCGTTGCGCTATCGCCAGCTGTGCAGCGACCACCATCGCCCTTCACGCCGCTGAGGCTGGCATCAACCTGGAGGATCTCGAGGTTCGAGTCGACTCCACGTCGGACAGCCGTGGAATCTTGGGTGCCGCCGATGTTCGTCCAGGAATGCTCGACGCACGGATGACGATCTCAGCAACCGCACCCGGTGTGAGCACGGAAGAACTCGAGCGCATCATTCGACGCGCCGACCTCGGATCACCCGTCGGCGAGTCTGTTCGGAACGGCGTGACCGTGACCACCACCGTCGTCACGGATCGGGATTCGGCGAGCCGCTAGGTCGGCAGCTTCTATCGCTCCTCCACGCGACCGTCGCCGTGATTTGCGAAACGGCCACGGTCGAAACCGTGCGTCGGCGCATCAGACGGCCATGGCCATCCGCCGAACTGCGTGTCGCGGTAGTCGACGAACGCCTGCTGGATCTCGGCGTTGGTGTTCATCACGAACGGGCCGTGTTGAGCGACGGGTTCACCGATCGGTCGACCCTGAAGAATCATGCACTCGGTTGGCGAGTCCCCGGCAGTGAGCACCAAATCGCGGCTCGCGACAACAACCGCTCCCGTCGAACCGCCGATGTCTGTACCGCCGATGTCGAGGCCGTCACCCTCGAACAGGTAGACGACTCGGTTCGTTCCCTCACCAGTTGCTGCTGGGATCGTCACCGTCGCGCCGGCGTCGAGGTGCACGTGCCAGATGGCAACGTCGGCTTCGTCTCTGGCCGCCCACGAGTTCGGCGGAGCTGGCCTCGGATCGGCTTCGCCGAGCCGACCGGCGATGACGGTGACGATCGACTCTCGTCCGTTGTCGTCGACAGCGATGACCTTCGGGATGTCGGCGTCCCAGAACATGGTGAAGTACGGATCGACCATCTTGTCGGCGGCCGGCAGATTCAACCAGACCTGGAACATCTCGAGTGGGTTGCCCGATGCTTGATCGAACAACGGGAACATCTCGCTGTGCACGACTCCCTTGCCAGCCGTCATCCACTGCACATCACCGGTGCCGAACCGGGCGTGAGCACCGATCGAATCGGCGTGATCGATCAGCCCGCTGCGCGCATAGCTGACCGTCTCGAATCCGCGATGAGGGTGCTGTGGAAAGCCGGGTACGGCCGAACCGTGGTACATGTTCCAGCCGTCTTTGCCAGCGAAATCCTGGCCGATCTGCCGTCCGTCGAGTGAGGCAGCCGGGCCCATGCGATCGTTCGCGGCCGGGTAGTGATCGACGTGGTGGGCGCAAAACAGAAACGGATCGAGAGTGGGCCACTGTGCTCCGAGGGCCACGGTCTGCAGAACGGGCGAGTCGGTCGTGTCCACATCGTCCACCCTAGGTTCGGCCACTTCGTCAGGTGCCAAGTCGGCGGTATCGGTCATGCCAGGACCCAACGAGGTTGTGCACACAACCATTCCCGGTGAGACCGCTGTACGCGAGCGCGTCGCCAAGTAGCGTCGCCCGCGTGATTGAAGGCGCAGAACTCGATTCCATCGTCGAACTCGCAGTCGAGGCTGCCGACAGGGCCCGGGCGGTGACGATGTCACTCTTCAGAGACCCGGACCTCGGGGTCGAGTCCAAGACGTACCGCTCGTACGTCACCGCGGCAGACAAGGAAGCCGAGCTCGCCATCCGCCACCTCATCGCCGAGGAACGTCCTGGCGATGGTGTGATCGGCGAAGAGTGGGACGATGTCGATTCCACGAGCGGCGTCACGTGGACGCTCGACCCGATCGACGGAACAATGTCGTTCGTCCACGGGGTGCCCGGCTGGAGCACGCTGATCGGCATCGAAGATGAAGCTGGCCCTCTGGTCGGCGTGATCGACGTTCCGGCGATCGGGCAACGGGCTGTCGCCGGCCGGGGTTCAGGCTGCAAGGTCGACGGCCGAGACGCTTCGGTGAGTGCAACGACTGATCTGGCCGAGGCGACGATCTTGACCTCTGGCTTGCTCGACTACTGGACACCGGCCGCTCTCGACAGAGTCCTGACGTCGGGCGCCATTGTCCGCACATGGGCTGACGGTGGCTGGGGCTACGTCCTTCTCGCCGAAGGGCGTATCGACGCGATGGCCGACATGCAGCTGAACGAATGGGACTATGCAGCTTCCCTGGTGGTTGTCCCGGAAGCTGGTGGTGCCATCGCGGTTGCCCCCGATGGCGGTGTCGCAACCGTCGCTGCAAGCAACGGCCACGTGCAAGACCAGCTCCTCGACACCATTTTCGGGACCTGACGAGGACGCGTGCCTGACACCGGTCCTCGGGTTAGAGGCGACGGGCGGCCTGGGTGAGGACTCGGAGTTTCTCGATGGCGAGGTCACGGCCCAGATAGCCGAGCCCGCAGTCGGGCGCTGCGATCAAACGCTCGGGCGGCAAGAACTCCAGCGCGCGCTCGAGCCGGCCAGCGACGTCCTCCACCGACTCGACCTCGCTCCGAGCGATGGCGATCATGCCGAGGATCACCGACGTCTGTTCGAACCGGGGAAGGAGTTCAGCGAGGTCGTTGTGACGATGGGCATCCTCGAGGCTGACCTGGTCGATCGGGGCCGCGTCGAGGCGATCCGCGATGTCGGTATATGCCGACTGCTCTGCTTTCAGGAAGTCGGCCTCGTCGAGCCTCGTTGGGTACCCGCAGCACGCGTGGACGATGCGCGTGACGCCCACCGGTACCCCTTCGAAGCAGGCAGCGAGATTCTCGATGCCGTAGTCGAGCGCGGCTTGCGGCTGGCGAGCAAGGATCGGCTCATCGACCTGGATGTGTGTGCATCCAGCCGCGGCCAAGCGAAGGATCTCGGCGTTCAAGATCGCGGCCAGGTCGGCGCCCATCTGCCCGTTGTCGCCGTAGAAGGCGTTGGCGGTGCTGTCGCCGATCGTCATCGGGCCGGGAAGCGTGATCTTGACCGGAATGTCGGTTGTCGCCTGAGCGATCTCGTAATCGCGAAACAGAAACGGTTCACCTGCGGTGAGCCGCGAAACGATGGTCGGGAGTCGCCGCGGAATGAACCCGCGGAGATTGAACTCGGTCAGGTTCTCGAAGTCGATGCCGTCAACGTGGCGACATTGGTAGTGGACGTAGTTCTCTCGGCGGACCTCGCCGTCGGTCGGGATGTCGATGCCAGCTTCGAGCTGATCGTTGATCACGTCGGCAGTCGCACGCACGAACAGCGCCTCGGCTTCGTCGCCCATCGAAGCGACCTCATCGAGGTACACCCCGGTGTAATCGGCTTCCTCATTCCTCGTGAACCAATCGGAGACCGGCAGGTAGTCGGGTTTGGGAAACGCACCGATGGTCGTCGTCGTGATGGGCATCAGCTCTCCTGGAGCAGTCGGTCTGCGTACCAGCACGCAAACTTGGCGACGCTCGGTTCGAGGTGGGAGAAACGACCCTGTCGAGCGAACGGCGAACGTTGGCCGTGGAACTGACGCTCAAGGACCGCGATGTCCTCTTCGATGGCGAGGTCGAACCGCTCGTAGTACCTCGCTGCGCTGGCGCCGAAACCCGCCTCGCTCATCGTCTCTTCAGGGAAGCAGATGGTCTGGGCACACAACGTCCTACCGGGCGAAACGGGATAGACCTCGTACATCCACATGGCATCGGACGCCGCAGCGAAGGTCATGTTGGGATAGATCCACGTGTACCTCGCGCCGTCGCTATCGCGCCCAACGAGTCCTGGCATCGGCGGCAGCGCGAACTCCTTCTGACCATCGAGCAGCCCTCCCGTCCCGTTGGTCATGCCGAACTGCGTGGTGAACGATCCCTTCACTTCATCGACATCGTCTGGCGACTGGTATGTGGCGTTGATGCTGTCCGGGTGCACGTAGGGCAGGTGGTAGTACTCGTTGAACACCTCCAAGAACGGCTTCCAGTTGCAGTCGACGTAGAACTCACGGCGACGGCCAGTGGCAAGCCGATCGAGCGGCCAGCTGAGGTGAAACGACTCGAAGTCGGCGAGCCAGAGATCGATGTTCTGCGGTTCTGCCTCGAGGCTGACGAACGCAAACCCGAAGCGTTCAGCGACAGCGAACTGGTGGAGACCGTGATCGGCCCGATCGAAGTCGGCCGTGAGCTGCATGCTCGGCGCCGCGTGCACCGAGCCGTCGAGCCGGTAGGTCCATGCGTGAAAGTCGCACTGCATCCTGACGCAGTTGCCATCGCCGCTCATCACTGGATTGGCACGGTGCGAGCACGTGTTGTCGAAACACCGAAGCTCCCCGTCGTCGCCGCGAACCACCACGAGCGGCACATCGGCGATGGTGACAGTTGTGTAGTCGCCGCTGGCCTTCCAGCGGTCGGAACGCCCGAGGCCAACCCAACCAGCGCGGAACATCGTGCGTTGTTCGACCTCGAAGACCCCAGCATCGGCGTACACCGCTGGCGGCAGCGTCTTTGCTGTCGCGATTGGTTCGACGACCGTGCGAAGGGCCGCAGCTACCGCTGAGTCGAGTTCGGTCACGACACCGCCCCGAATCCACCACCGCCCGGCGTTTCGATCTCGAACCTGTCGCCAGCGACCACCTCGACCTGGACATTGCCAGACAGCTCCTCGACGCTGCCATCGACCCTGATGACTCGGTTGTAGCCGACCGCGCCTGGAGCTCCTCCGCCAGCGCCGTATGGAGGAATTCTGCGATGCGACGACAACACGTTGACCATGACGTCGTCGTGGAACAGCACCCGACGAACTGCGCCGTTGCCACCGCGATGCGTGCCGGCGCCTCCGGAACCCTCACGAATGTGGAAGGTCTCCAACTCAACGGGAAACCGCCATTCGAGGATCTCGGGGTCGGTGAGACGCGAATTGGTCATGTGCGTGTGGACAGCATCGCAACCGTTGCGTTCGGCAGTCGCCCCTGCGCCGCCGCAAATGGTCTCGTAGTACTGGTAGCGATCATTGCCCCAGATGAAGTTGTTCATCGTGCCCTGGGCAGCAGCCACGACGCCGAGCGCACCGAACAGCGTGTCGACGATGAGCTGACTCGTCTCGACGTTTCCGGCGATGACGGCAGCCGGGTAACGCGGGTTGATCATGCACGGGTCAGGAATGATCACGTCGAGCGGCTTCATGCACCCGGCATTCAGCGGGATCGCATCGCCAACCATGCACCTGAACACGTAGAGCACGGCCGCGTGGCACACCGAAGCGGGAGCGTTGTAGTTGCCGGGGTGAACGTCGCTGGTTCCGGTGAAATCGATCGTGGCCGAGCGGTTCTCGTGGTCCACGGTGATCTTCACCGCTACCTGATGGCCGTCGTCCATCTCGTAGACGAATTCGCTGTCGGTGAGGGCGTCGATGACGCGCCTCACTGATTCCTCGGCGTTGTCCTTCACGTGCTCCATGTAGGCGTGGACGACGTCGAGGCCGTAGTGGTCGATCACGCGCCCGAGCTCCATCGTTCCCTTTTCACACGCTGCGACCTGGGCTTTCAGGTCGGCGACATTGTGATCGGGATTGCGGGCTGGGTACGGAGCAGTCGTCAGCAGGTGGCGCAGCTCGTCTTCGAGGAACCGACCGGCCTTGACGAGGAGCATGTTGTCGATCAGCACGCCCTCCTCGTCGACTGACGTCGAATCGGCGGGCGCCGAACCAGGAACCGTGCCCCCGATGTCGGCATGGTGACCGCGGGAGGCCACGTAGAAGATCGGATGAACGTCATCGCCGTCCTGGAACACGGGTTTGATGACCGTGATGTCGGGCAGATGTGTTCCACCGTTGTACGGAGCGTTCATCACGTAGACGTCGCCGGGTTCCATGTGCGGGTTCTGACGGATGATCGACTTGATCGACTCGCTCATCGAACCGAGGTGCACCGGCATGTGCGGCGCGTTGGCGATGAGGTCACCGTCAGGGTCGAACACCGCGCACGAGAAGTCGAGGCGCTCTTTGATGTTCACCGAGGCAGCGGTGTTTTCGAGCACGAGGCCCATCTGCTCTGCGATGTTCATGAACAGGTTGTTGAAGATCTCGAGTTGCACCGGATCGACGTCGGTGCCGATGGCCGCCCGATCGGGAAGGGCCTCGACGCGTTCGAGCACGAGGTCGCCGTTGGCCAGGGCGCTGGCAGCCCACCCGGGTTCGACGACTGTGGTTGCGTTCGCCTCGATCAACACGGCTGGACCGCGAACCGGATCGCCGCTGACCAGGGATGCCCGGTCGATGAACGGCGTGTCGACAGTGGCCGCGGCCATGGTTGTCGGATGCATGCCAGTTCGACTGGTCGCAGCGTCCGCACTGGCAGGAACGATCTCGACGGGCGCGCTCGCGCCGATTGCCTCCATCTGCACCGACTCGATGATGAGATCCTTCTCCGGCGAGATGAACCCGAACCTGGCCATGTGCATTGATTCGAACTCGCTGATCACTCGTGAGAGCTCGTCAGCTGGCACGTGGACCGCCGTGTCAGAGCCTGCGTACCGAAGAGCGATCCGGTGCACAAGCGAGATCGCCTCTGCCGGTACGCCCTGGTCGATGAGGGCCTTCTCGCCGTCGGTGTCGAGCTGGCGCCAAGCCGGCTCGAGCGAGACCAACGCAGCTTCGTCGAGAGTCCGTTCGACGGCGTGATCGAGCACGTGACGCACATCGGCCAGCCCGATGCCGAGGGCCGAGAGCACCCCGGCGTACGGATGGATGTGCACCCGCGTCACGCCGAGTCGATCGGCAACGAGGCACGCATGCTGGCCACCGGCGCCACCAAAGCAGACGAGCGTGTAACTGGTGATGTCGTAGCCACGCTGAACGGAGATCTTCTTGATGGCGTTGGCCATATTTTCGACTGCGATCGACAGGAAGCCTTCCGCAACCGACTCGACTGTTTGGTCGAGACCCGTCGCGGCGACGATCTCGTTCGTGAGCGCCTCGAATTTCATGCGAGCAGCCGCGACGTCGAGCGGCTCATGCCCCGATTCACCAAACACGTTCGGGAACAGTTCCCGACGCAGCTTTCCGAGCACCACGTTGCAGTCGGTGATGGCCAGCGGGCCGCCATTTCCATAGGACGCCGGTCCAGGATCGGCTCCAGCAGAGTCGGGGCCGACCCTCATCCGCGAGCCGTCGAAGTGCAGAATCGATCCGCCTCCGGCAGCGACGGTGTGAATGTGGATCATCGGTGCCCTGACACGGACGCCGGCGACTTCGGTCTCGTAGGTTCGCTCGAGCTCGCCCGCGTAGTGCGACACGTCGGTCGAGGTTCCGCCCATGTCGAACCCGATGAGCCGATCGAACCCGGCAGACTCCGCCGTTCGGACCATGCCGACCACGCCGCCAGCTGGACCCGACAAGAGCGCGTCCTTGCCTTGGAACCGGTGGGCGTCAGTGAGGCCACCGTTCGACTGCATGAACATGAGCCGCGGCCCGGCACCACCAACACGAAGCTGGGTGTCGACCTTGGCCACGTAGCGGCGAAGTATCGGCGACAAGTAGGCGTCGACGACGGTTGTGTCACCGCGCGACACGAGCTTCATGAGCGGACTGACCTCATGAGAGATCGAGACCTGCGCAAAGCCGAGCTCCCGGGCGATCTCGCCGAGCGTCGCCTCGTGTTCGGTGTAGCGGTAGCCATGAAGCAGCGCGACCGCGACTGAGTCGAACCCTTCGGCGCGGGCGCTTTCAAGGTGGGCTCTGGCCGCGTCGCGGTCGAGTGGCCGCAACGTCTGGCCGCTTGCCGACATGCGCTCGTCGATCTCGATCACCCGTGTGTAGAGCATCTCCGGCAGAACGATGTCGAGCGCGAACAGATCGGGGCGAGCTTGGTAGCCAATGCGCAGTACGTCGGCGAATCCCGCCGTCGTGACGAGCACAGTCGGCTCGCCCTCACGCTCGAGCAATGCGTTTGTCGCGACAGTCGTGCCCATCTTGACGGACTCGATGCGCTCGATCGGCAGCGCGTCGTCGGGGCCGACATCGAGCAGGTCGCGGATGCCCTGGATAGCCGCGTCGTCGTAATGCCGCGGGTTCTCGGACAGCAGCTTGTGCGTTGTTGTCGACCCATCCGGCCGACGCGCGACGACGTCAGTGAACGTCCCGCCCCTGTCAATCCAAAAGTGCCAACCGCCGGCGCCTGAGGTCATCCCGGGAGGCTAAATGACGGCGCGCCGACAAGCGACCACGAATCGACACGATCCCGGTCGCCGACAACACTGTCGACATGGGGACTGAAGCAAGAGTCGCAGTGCTTCCGAAGGATCCTGGGCCGCTGTGGATCGAAACGATCGAGCTGCCGGATCCTGTTGGGCACCAGGTGTTGGTGAAGGAGTTCGCCAGCGGAATCTGTCACAGCCAACTGCACCAGATGCACGGCCCGAGAAACACACCGCTCGTGCTCGGGCACGAAGCGACCGGGGAGGTGCTCGCGATCGGCGAGGACGTCACGCACGTGTCGCCCGGTGACCGCGTCGTGCTCACGTTCCAACCGCGCGACCTGCGGACAACGGGCCGATTGCCAGATGTCGCAACCGTCGAGCTTGGCAGTGGCGAGATCGCTCGCTCCTCTGCGATGTTCACGTGGTCTGACCACACCATCCTCGACGACCAGTATGTGATTCCGGTTGCTCCCGACACGC
>Ga0315338_1004848_pt1 | contig 10218 bp, 13 predicted proteins | sample ASW8metaG_FD_204518 | JGI IMG/M metagenome (GOLD analysis project Ga0315338, IMG submission 204518) | Ammonia-oxidizing marine archaeal communities from Monterey Bay, California, United States - ASW #8 | ecosystem: Environmental > Aquatic > Marine > Coastal | place: USA: California | collected...
TAGATAAGTCAGAAAATGAAGATTATATTTGGATGAATGTAAAAGACGTTGATATTTATAGTAGAATAACTCCAAATGTTAAAAAAATGATTAAAAGGGAACTTGGCGATGAAGATCAATAAAAACCAGCTAATGCAAATTATTAAGGAAGAGCTTGGGGCCATGGCCCAGAAAGAACCCGAGATGGGTCAAATGCCCGAGCTTGATAAACTTTTCCAAGATGCCAGAGAGATTGCCCACGCAATTTATAGCCCGGATATGGATATTAACGAATATGGAAGAATGTACGATAAACTTCTAACCCTCCTTATGAAAAAAAGAGGCTTAGGAGAATACGAAGAAGAGAAATATAAAGCAATTCGGGACGAAATTGCATATCGTCAAGCATATGAGGATGCTGAAATGAGAGGAGAGGCATAGTGAAAATCTCTAAAAATCAACTAATGGAAATTATTGAGGAAGAATTGACGACATTAAGAGAAGAGGCGCAAAGTTGGAGTGAAATTATTATCGACAAAGGCGTTTCTGCTTTAGTTGAGGGTACATATGATTTTGATCCACCACAAGAAGCTTTAGACATTTTAGAAGCGAAAGTAAGAGAATTATTGTCTGATGGTCAATTGCAACAAATACTGGCCAGTATAACTAAAGAAGCTTCGTCGCAAACTCGCGCACCTCGACCCCGTGATCCCCAAGCTAGAAAACCTAGCAAGAGGGGACAAGCATTAACCGTAAGGAGATAGACTAATGAAACTAACAAAATTGCAACTTAAACAAATTATTAAGGAAGAGCTTGATGCTATACAACAAAAGCGCCTTGATAAGCTTAAAGCGAAAGATCAACAAACCCCCGATGATGAGGAAAAAATTAAAGATCTTGAACATCAATGAGTGAAGGAAGGAAAGCTGAGTTCAGCTTTAATGGAACGCTATGGAATTACCAAGCAATATGCTATTGGTAAAGTTTTGTGGCACTCTTTAAACGAAAGTGGAGAAATTGGAGCCTATGATATGAAATTTGGCGACACCATTATTCGAAACCTTCTTTCAGAAGATATTGAAGCCACAGTTCAAGAAGGTCATGGGCACCCGCCCAAAAGAGATGACGATGAAGAGAGAAGTAAGAAGAAATAAAATTTATAAATAAAATTAATTAATAACAATTAAATCTAGTCTTAGATTTAGGAGGAAAATAGAATGGATTATCTTGAGAAACTTGTAGGTTGGACAAAAAAATTAATTGAAGGTTCTATAGCATTGCTAGCATTGGCTGTAGTTCTTCAAGTGCTGCTTGGACCAGACTTGCCCTTTTTCCCAGTTGATGTAGTAGGAAATATCATTGACCTTACTAGTAAACTTGGTGCCCAAGGTCTTGTGGGTCTTGTAGCCATTGGAGTTTTGATTGCAATATTTGATCGAAACAAAAGTTAAAATAAAAAGGATAATTTAAATGAGGTTGGTCTTAGAAAAATGGAAAAAGTTCTTAAATGAGGAAAAAGAATTAGAAGGCATTCTGGATACATGGGAACACAAAGATGCTGCTAACTATGCCAAAACCCTTATTAAAGATTATGGCACACCAGATGAATATAGCGAAAATCGGATGACTTGGAGAAATATCTCACAGTTTGATGAAACAACCGTTCAAGATGAATCTGTGCCTCATAGTTTTCCAAAACCACACCGAGATTATGTTTATTCGACAATAAAGATGCAGGTGCCAGTAGAACTGGTGCCTGTATTTTCTTATGTGTCGGAAAGTATTCTTATTGACCGTCTTAAAAACACAGTTACTGCTCGCTGTGGAGATATCGAAGCAAACGCAATAACTCTTGGGTTTGTGCAAGATGTTGTACGTGGTGAAGAGCCCTCCGACCCCGAAGACGCCAAGGATGAGTATAGTAATCGAATTCTTAAAGGAGTTTTCCCATCTTGGTTTAAATTTGATCAAATGTCCAAAGAAGAGTTAAATGAAAAAGATGATCGTTGTACCAGAATTGCTAAAAGCAAATATGATGTTTGGCCCTCGGCATATGCCTCCGGTGCTGTTGTAAGATGTCGCCAAGGAAAAATTTGGAAAGATGTTAAAGAAGGAGAAGATTCTGGTGAAGGATTGAGAAAGTGGTTTGGGCGCAAAGGAGAACCAGGGAAGAAAGGTGGCTGGGTCGATTGCAATGCTCCGAAATACAAAGACGGGAAGAAAGTAGGGTATAAAGCTTGTGGTCGCGAAGGAGATGAAAAACGCTCTAAATATCCAGCTTGTCGGCCAACTGCTGCTCAGTGCAAACAAAAAGGTAAAGGAAAAAAATGGGGTAAGAAAGGTGCCCAAAAGGAGTCATTAGAGATGAAATTTACAGACCAACAAATAGATGAAGCCATTAGAGAAGAAATTTTGGAAATGGCTTATTGCCATATTCCTAATGCGATATTTGAAGATGGTTCACCAGCAGATATAGAATTTTGGGACGATGTAATTGAAGAGGCAGAATATCAGGGAAGAAAAGTTACATTAAACAAGCCAATGCAAGGCGACGTTAAAAAGTTTAAAGTATATGTTAAAGATCCAAAAACTGGTAATGTAAAGAAAGTTAATTTTGGTGACCCCAATATGAGAATCAAGAAATCCAATCCGGCAAGAAGAAAGTCTTTTAGAGCAAGACATAGATGTGACACTCCAGGTCCAAAAACAAAAGCAAGATATTGGTCTTGCAAAAAATGGTAGATAATGGCAAAGATAAAAGGCATACTTGCAAAGAGAATAAAAGAAGAAGTCGCACAAGCCCTTTCAAACAAAGGATATGCTTTTTTTGACGGAAACAAAAAATATAATCTAAACATCGTTGGCATTCGCAACACTTCACATGATCCAGATAAATTTGATGATACTTTGCTTGTAATATATCGTAATGAAGATAAAGAATGGGAAGTATTAAATTACGAAATCACAACAGAGCCAGGTCCAAGAATATTAAGAAAACCAATCAACGCAAAAGGCACAGCAATACTTGTGCCAAATCAATATCGCAGCACATATATCATTGGAACGCATGGCGGCTCATTTCGTCACACCGCGCTTATTCAGAGAGGTGGAAAGGTAAAAGTGTGGAGAGATAACGATAAAGATTCAAGATTGGATACAGAAAACGTAAACGTAGATGAAGGAATGTTCGGCATCAACATACACCGACATTCTCGTCCAAATGAGAAAGAATATGTTAATGGATCTTCAGCAGGATGTCAAGTTTTCAAGGATTCTAAAGAATTTTCAGAATTTTTAGATACTTGTAACAAATCCGCAGATACTTATGGTAACTCTTTTACTTATACTTTGTTAGAGGAAGAAGATTTAAATGCATAAAGAATTTAAAAATTGGAGAAATTTCTTATTTGAAGACGTGGACGCTAAAAAAGTTCGCGATGCTTTAGAACCAACAATGGAAAGAATTCTTCTATCAGATGAATTTGCTTCTTTAACTGATGAAGAAAAGATAGAACTTGGAAAAACAATGTTAGATTTTCTCTCAAATGAGTTCACAGTCGCGGCAAATAAAACAATTGCCGTGAGCGCAAAAGAAAGTGAACCTGGGGATAAACTAGATCTTTCAGAAGTAGTTGGCGTCGGGGGTTCCCCTTATATACAAAAAATTTATGAAATAAATTTAAAAGTAGCAATCCACAAGACTAAAGGGGGTGATAGAGAACAAACTTTCACAGAAATCCGTGGGATCCCTGGCGTCACTACTGTTTCTGTCGATCCTGTAGGTACTAGTAGAGACGAAACAAATTATTATTCAACATTAAATGTTAAATTTGAGCTACTTGGCAATAAATCGCCATATGCACATATAAAGGAGGAGCTTTTTCCTGGTCTTCGCAGAATAAATGGACTAAGACTGATAAGAGCGGGAAATTTAAAGGAAGTTACCCCAATGTAAAAAATGTCACTGAGAGCGAAAGCCAAATATATTTTCGCACTACTTTCACTATGGCTGGTATTATATTACGCTATACAGGCTTTTATCGTCCAAAATCATTATAATTTCTTAACCCCTCTCGATAATTTAATCCCACTTGTTCCAGAATTTGTTTGGATATACCATACTATGGTACCAATGATCCTAATTACAACAATTGGACTATTAAAGAATAAAAGGGCATTTTTTACTACAGTTTTAGCTTGTCTAATGGCAATACTCATACTCAACGCCTTCTACGTATTTTTCCCTGCATTTTACCCCCGTAATAATTTAATCGGAGATGGTTCTTTATCGACTTGGCTTGTAGAATTCACCAGACAAATTGATGGAGCTAGTAACACCTTTCCTTCTGGTCATGTAACGTTTTCTTGGTTGATGTTTTTTTCAGCTTATGAATGTCGATTGCTTAAAAAGAAAAAGTATTCTTTTATTAAAATTATTTATTGGTTATGGGCTTCGGGAATCTCTGTGTCCACACTTCTTCTAAAACAACACTTTATAATCGACGTTTTCTCTGGTATAATAATGGCATATGTTTGTTTTAGAACTTCTAAATATGTGCTTTTAAAATTTAGTACTGAACTAAAGTTACAAGAAGTTAATTATTAGTTGGCAATTTCAAGAAAAAATATAAGGATATGGTCTAGTTACTTTGTTAAGGCTTGATTATGGCAGAGAATATTAAAAACTTATTTTTCATTAGTGTTGCATTTTTATTCATCATATTAACGATGGTTGCTTGTTCTGATCAAAATGGAATGCTTGCACCGCCAAAAACAAATCCAATAGAAGAAATTTATAAAAGCGAAGATCCAATCCCCTCAAACGGTAAAGAACCTCAAATTTACCCACTAAACAAATATATTGAAGACTGCTATCACGAGGAGTGGTATTTCTGTCCTCCGCTTGATGCTGTTTGGCAATTTAAAATTATTACAGATACTTGCAAAACACCGCCAGAAGTTGTTGAAATTGGCGAATGTATTGAAAAATTTGAATGTGATCCATCTAATACCTCGGTTGAGATTATCGACTGTATGGTTGATGGTGATCAAGGAACAAAACAAAAATGGTGCGATAAAGGATTTTGGAAATATGGGCCTTGTGATCCTTGTATACCAGAAATTTGTGATGGAAAAGACAATGACTGTGACGGGGATGTGGATGAAGATATAGACATCGTTCCTTGCGAAAGTGATTGTGGCCCTGGTGATTTGATTTGCATTGATGGAGAACTAGAGTGTTTTGGCCCAGAACCGGAAGAAGAGATTTGCGATTATAAAGATAATGATTGCAATGGATTAATTGATGAAGGGCAAAGAAATGACTGCGATGAATGTGGCCCGGTACCGGAAGAAGTATGCAATGGTTTCGATGACGACTGTGATGGTAAAATTGATGAAGATTTGGTTCAGCAATGTGAGACCGATTGCGAGAAAGGTTTAGAATTTTGTATTTCCGGTCAATGGATTGGCTGTACAGCACAGCAGCCATGGCCAGAACAATGTAACGGATTTGACGACGACTGCGACGGTGAAATAGATGAAGGTCTAGACTGCGGGTGCTCTACGGAATTACTTGGTGTTCTTTTTCCCTGCTTCGAAGCTCCTTTGATATGCGGTGGAGGATATAAAACTTGCGAATGTGAAGATGAAGATTGTGACAAAATGTATATGACTGAATGTCTATCAACTTGTTATTGGATGACACCAGAAGATCCAAACTGTGATAAATTTCTTGGTCTTGTATTTCCAGAAATGTGTAACAACCACGATGATAATTGCAATCAATTAATCGATGAAGATCTTACTCAAGGGTGCTACACTGGCCCACCAGAAACTCTTTTCGTAGGTATTTGTAAACCAGGGCAAATGGTTTGCAGTGAAGGCAATTGGGGTAATTATTATACAAACAGCATGAATGATGATGTTTTTGTATCTGATCTATGTTTAGACGAAGTTGTTCCACTAGATAAGGATGCTTGTAATGGCCAAGACGACAACTGTGATGGAATAGTTGACGATGGAAAAGAAATGGAAGATACAGATATTCTATTCATCGTTGATGTTTCTGGATCAATGTGGGATGAAATAGATGCCGTCCTTATGGCACTTGAAATGTTCGCGGTCAACTATAGTGATGAGTCAGTCATAAGATGGGGAATAATGACTGGTCCTGTTCTGGGTACTCCCGGCTTCCAAAGCACTGAATATTTAACAATTAATACTTTTTTAACTGATTTTCAACAATTCCTCTCTGTAATGGTGGGTCTAGCAAATAACGGCGGCTTTGTTGGTACTGGTAGAGAGATGTTATTGGATGCTTTATATTTATCCATTTTAAATTTAACGCCGCCTGAAGATGCGCCCTATCTATTAATCGATTTAATCTGGGATATACAATGGAACGTTTTTTCAATACCCACCTTGGATCAATTTTCTATAAACTGGAGAGATGATGCGAATCATGTGGTTATTATCTTTACGGATGAACCAATCCAATCTTATTTGGATCCAAATATCCACCCGGACGATGTACATAAGCTGATATCCGGTTCTACCGACTTAAGTATATATACATTTACGACGGAACTTTATAAATCCAAACCACAGTGGAATTCAATTATTCAAGGATATTATGATACCGGTTGGGAACAATTTACGAGCCCAGAGGGAAAATGGTATAAACTTACTTCAAACGCTGCTACAATGTACGAAAATTTAATTGAGATTCTGGATGAAACGGCCTGCCAGGAGTAAATATGTTTCGTAAAATAACACATAAAATATGGAAGTTATCATTTTATTTAATTACCCTAGTTGGTCTTTATTCTTTGTGGAGTAGACTTTATAGGTGGCTTTACCACAGTGACTACAAAGACATACCAATTGATTGGAAACTAACCCCAGAACAAGCTGATGAAAAGTGTCAAACTTTAACCTGGACTAAAGATGGGCCCAGAGAATTGCTTGATGCAATAGGATCTCCACAGTGGGTTCAACATTGTATAAATAGTGTGAAGGCAACAGGCTCCCAACCTGAAGGGTCTTTAGATTGCGATGAGTTTGCTGTTTGGTGTGCATCTTCCCTGGGTGCTCGTTTCTGTCCTTTGATTTTATCTATTTCCTATATGAAAAAAGATTCACTTAAACCAAGTGGTCATAATGTATGCGTTTATTTAGACAAAAAAGTAAATTCAATTTTTCACATTGGAAACTGGGGTATTGTTGGTCCCTATTCTAGCCTAGAGATGGTTGTAAGAGATGTTTGTTATACATCAGATTCTGACTTAATTGGCTGGGCTTTGTACGATTATAGTTTAAAAAATCTCCATTTTAGTATACAATATCCAAGTAAGATTAAATTTTATGATCTTATGGAAATTTATTATTCAGTATACTAAAATGGAGAAAGCATGCTTGCGGATATCGTCGTAGATCTACAATATGGAGATTGCGGAAAAGGAAAAGTAACACATCATTTATGTAAAAGCTTAAACTATACGCACGTTGTGCGTTATAATGGTGGATGTAATGCTGGGCACACCATTTATCACAATGGTAAAAAATATGTCACACACCATATTCCAGCAGGTGTTTTTTATGGAATTAAATCTATTATTGGACCAGGGTGCGTTGTTAACCCAAAACAATTTTTTAAAGAAATTAAAGAACTAAAGGAGGGAGGAGTTGAGACAACCGGCTGCATATTCATTGCTAAAAATGCTCATATTATTACCGATGAACATTTGGAAGAAGATCAAAAAGATGTTCGCATAGGTACCACAAAAAGAGGTAACGGCCCCGCTTACCGTGATAAATATAGTCGCAACGGAAAACGAGCAGAGGACGTACCAGAACTTAAAGAATATATTGTAGATCTTTATGAAGAATTACATAACCATCCAAATGTAAATGTACTCTTCGAAGGTGCCCAAGGATTTGGCTTAGATATCGATTGGGGAGATTACCCATACGTTACTTCAAGTCATTGTACTAGTGCGGCTGCACTTTTAAACGGGGTACCACCGCAAGCAGTTAATAAAGTTTGGGGCGTTGCAAAAGCATATGAAACATATGTTGGTGCAAAACGTTTTCAACCAGATGAGAATGTCTTTAATGATATTAGAGATATTGGCGAAGAATTCGGCGCGACAACTGGACGACCCAGACAGTGTAATTGGATGAACTGGAACCTTATTGAGAAAGCTATCAATATTAATGGCGTTACAGATCTAGTTTTCAATAAAATGGATGTATTATCAGAGCTAGGTGATTGGTCTATTCTCAAGGATGGGGGAAAACACATTTTTAGTAGTGAAAAAATGATGCAAGAGTGGATTCTATCTAATTTGAAGGATAAAGAAATTAATGTTTATTTTTCAGGAGATAAAGAAAAAATATGAGACTATTTAATATGATATGGAGTATCTTCAGAAATTAATAAAAGAATTCTACCCTTTTGCCAAAGAACGCCTTGGTTTTGACAAGAATGTCAGCCTATATCTAAGACCAGATATACAAAATGCTCAAAATCCTTTGGGCAAGACCGGATATTACGATCCAGAAAATCATAATATAGTTGTTTACACAACCGATAGACACCCAAAAGATGTAATGAGATCATTTGCTCACGAGTTGGTGCACCATGCACAAAACTGTCGTGGTGAATTCGATGGTGGGTTTATTGGTGAAGATGGATATGCCCAAAATAACAAACATTTGCGCGAGATGGAAAGAGAAGCATATGAACAGGGTAATTTATGTTTCAGAGATTGGGAAGATCAAAGAAAGCAAACGATGAAAGAACAAGAAGAATATGAAACATTTACAGGTAAGGATATTGTTGTAAAAGACCCAGAAGGGTTTTTAAAAGGCGATCCACAAATTAAAAAAAATATTCAAAGTGTGGATGATTTTTTAACATCCAAGGGATATGAAAGAGGTAGGGGTGGAATATCATCATATGGTGGTATTAAGTTTACACCAAGAGATCTTACCCATATGCTTGAATTAATACCGGCGAGATCAGAAAAGGATAATTACACATTAATATACTTTCCTCGAAAGAAACAAGAAAAAATAGCAACAAAAATCAAAACACCCAATTTTGACAATTTTATGCACAATCTAACTAGATTTATCGATATGCTTTATGGAGAGGACATAACTCTAAATGAGCAAAAAGGAGCAAAAACAATGACTACAGTAGAATTGAGAGAAGCCGTCTCTTCCGCGCTTAAACTTTTCCTAGAAAAGAAAGGGGTTAAAAACCCAGGAAAATATTTCGGTGGAGAAAAACAAAAAGCCGGAGTTGATGACGATGGGGATGGCGTCCCCAATGATGCAGATGAAGATCCAAAAGATGGATCGATCAAAGAGGTAGAGGAAGAATCTCCCGTCGAAGAAGAGGTTACAGCAGAAGCCCCCGCCGATACAGAATGGTACAACGATTCTCTTTTTGAATCCCTCAAAAAGAAGTGGACAAAATAGGCAAAATAAACTATGGCTACTTGGTATGTGTCAAAAGCAGAAGGAGCAGATGCTAATGCTGGCACATCTACGTCTGCACCCAAGTCTACACCACAAGCGGCCCTAAACAGTGCTAGTGCTGGTGACATAATTGAGTTTATTGATAGTGAAACATATTATGATCAGTCCGGTTCTGGGCATACCTATACTCTTGCAGATTCTCAAGAAAGAAATAATCTTACAATTAGAGCAGGGACAGATTCTGATGGAAATAAATACAGGCCAACAATCAGCGGAAAGTCCATTAACGAGAGCGGATCTATTGTCGGTAAATACGCCGTGCAATATAATCATGGGTGGACTATTGAGGGTATAGAATTTCGTGATTTCGGAAACTCGGGACTAATATATAGTGCCGCTGCTATTGGGGCAATTGCAGTTAGAGATTGCAGCTTTCATCATATTACGACCAGGGAAGGTCATGGTACAGCGGCTTCTGCTGATTCAGCCATTTTACTTCCAAACCAAGGAGATTATACTACTAATATTATAGAGCGTTGTATCTTTTATGAGATTGGTGCAAGAGCAGTTTCTCAAGGGGGAACTGCTGGTTCGGTCACGATTCGCAATTGCTTAATATATTCTTGGGGTGGTGAAGGTGGTCCTTCTGCTGCGAACTGGAACTGTATTCTCACCCAGAACACTGGCTCTTTGGTAGAGCACTGCATTATAGCTAATGGCGAAATAAATCCTAATACCACCAAAATACC
>Ga0315338_1004849_pt1 | contig 10218 bp, 11 predicted proteins | sample ASW8metaG_FD_204518 | JGI IMG/M metagenome (GOLD analysis project Ga0315338, IMG submission 204518) | Ammonia-oxidizing marine archaeal communities from Monterey Bay, California, United States - ASW #8 | ecosystem: Environmental > Aquatic > Marine > Coastal | place: USA: California | collected...
CGGAACTTCGACCGCCTCACCGATGAGACCCATCCCCCGGAGCGTGTCGGCCGCTGGTTCGATCACTGCCAGGGAGGCTTCGGCAACGTCGTTGAGGGGTGGAGCGTCGATCCCGGCTGCGGTCGCGAGATCCCATGCGTGACCCAATGGATCCCATGTGGTGAAACCGATGAGCTCATCGACCGAAGACTCACCGAACCAGTACGCACCTCGCTGGTTGAGTGCACCTGCCCGATCGAGCGCCTCGATCAGGCCGTCGCGGCTTGCCCCCCAGAACTCGACGATGTCGCCGTCGACGTCTGGCATGGCCGGAAGCACGACTTCGCCAGTACGAGCGATCTCGGCGACTGCGTCGAAGACGCCAGCCTGGTGGGCAACGACATCGCGCGCTGTCCAGCCCTCGCAAGGTGAAGCGGCATCCCACATGTCGGCTGGCACTCGTTGCACTACGGCATCCATGCCGTAGATGGCCTTCACATAATTACGCAGATTTTGACTCATGTTGTTCCCTGTTCGTCCCTGAAACGACCCTAGAGCAACGAGTTCGCGGCGGCGCAACCTACGATCGCCGACGTGGATTGGCTGCTCGACCCAGATGTTGTGTTCCTCAACCACGGTTCGTTCGGCGCGTGTCCGAGAGTGGTTCACGACGAGTACCAACGCATTCAGCGTCACCTCGAAACTCAGCCCGTTCGATTCCTTCAACGCGAGGTCCCCGATCTGCTGTCGGATGCACGTCACCGACTCGCCGAGTTCATTGGCGCGACAGACGACGACGTCGTCTTCGTTCCGAACCCGACGTACGCGGTGAACGAAATCGCCAGGTCACTGCAGCTCGGACCTGGCGATGAAGTGCTCACCTCGAACCACGAGTACGGAGCTTGCTTCAACGCCTGGACGTTCATGGCGGCAAAGTCCGGATTCGAATTCGTGACCGCTGACCTGCCACCGACGATCGAAAGCGACGACGACTTCACCTCCACAATCTGGAATGGGGTGACACAGCGAACGAAGGTGCTCTTCCTCAGCCACATCACGTCGGCCACTGCCCTGACGTTCCCCATCGCAGAGGTGTGCCGTCGAGCGACCGAGCGCGGCATCATCACGGTGATCGATGGGGCACATGTCGCCGGCCAGATGCCATTGGACGTCAGCGACATCGGCGCCGACTTCTACGTCGGTGCCTGCCACAAGTGGATGTGCGCTCCGAAGGGCGCCTCGTTCTTGTACGCCCGCCGAGAAATCCAGCATCTCATTGAGCCCCTGGTCGTTGGCTGGGGCTGGGGCGACGATCGCCAGTTCGACAGCGGTTCCGATTTCCTCGACTTCCACGAGTGGCTCGGAACGAACGACCCTTCGGCGTACCTCGCCGTTCCGACTGCGATCCGGTTCCAGCGAGACAACGATTGGCCCTCGGTCCAAGCACGCTGCCATGAGCTCGCAGAGGCGTTCGTCGCCGAAGCGGCCTCGCTCCACGGGATTCGACGTGTCCACTCCGAGGACCGCTTTGTTCAGATGGCACTCCTGGAGCTCACCGACAGTCCCCGCTCGCGCTCGGAGGCCGCGGCACTTCAGCGAGACATCTACGAAACGGCCTGCGTCGAGGTTCCCGTGATCTCGTGGATCGATGCCGAGCGTCGCCCCCGCACGTTTGTCCGAGTTTCCGTGCAGGCCTACAACAACGAACACGACCTCGAAGCGCTCATCAGCGCACTCGCCGCCCACGGATCGACCACGGTGGCGTGACCTACGAGGTCTCCATCGTCTGACTTGCCAGAACCGCTAGCCCAACGGGCGGGCTTTCCAGAAGTAGTTATGCACGCCGTCGGCTGTGTAGAGGCGACGGAAGGTCATGCCGACGCGGTCGCCGATCTTGACTGAGTCGGGGTCGACGTCGGTCATGGAGCACATGAACCTGCCGCCGCCGTCGAAGTCGATGACAGCGCCAACTGTCGGCGGGCTCAGCGAGTAGGCGAGGTAGTCGATGGTGAACGTGGCGATCGTGGCCGGTATGTCAGCCATGCGGATCGACTCCATGTCGTCGACCGCTCCGCCGTCCATCGAGACACGCTTGGGAGGAAGGTGAATGGCCCCAGATTCGCGGTCCTTCGACCCAACGAAGCCGTACTTCCAGCCCTCAGAGCGGAACGAAGGCGGCGCAGCAGGTCGCTCAGGATCGGGTCGACGCGGCGGTTCGCGATCGAGGTAGCCACGCCAGGTCAGAAAGTTGGCGTACGAAAGCCCTGCGTTGCCCGCCTCGACCTGCGATGCGACCGTCGCTCCGGTGGAGTAGTCGGCAATGGCGTCGGTGGTGCGAAAGATGATGACGTCGCAGCCATCGGCGAGGATGATGACGGCAATCGTCTGCCCGGGCTCAGCGGCATCGAGCGTTGAGGCGAGCAACAAGCCAGGGTGTGCCGCACCACTGTTACCGATCGATGCGGACAGATCGTCCACGATCGTGTCTGGCGACAGGCCGACGGCTCTGACCGATGAACGGACAGCTCTGGCCTGAAGCCCTGTGAGCACGACCTTGTCGAGATCGGACGCTGTGACGCCGGCCATCTCCAGCGCCGCTGGCACTGCCTGACCGACGAGATCGAGGTACGCCTGCTCGCCGAATCGCTCTTCCCACACCTTCGACTGCGTGTCACCTGGAACGCGCCAACGATCGAGAAACTCGCCAGTGGCAGTGCCGACAGCGACCAGTTCGGCAATGACGGGTCCTGCCGCATCAGAACCGCATAGGAAAGCTGCTGCGGCATCGCCGCCCGCCGATTCCTCTGTACTCCCGGGCAGCCCCGTCCGAATGTCGGACATGACGGCGAGCGATGCGAAGTCATGTGCGCACGCGTTCAGCAGCGCTCCCGTGGCCGACCGCGTCGAGCCGAGCGCATCGACGGCCCAGGTGTTCCGCGGCAAGGCGAGCGCAGCGTGAATCGTCGTGGCGTTCGTCTTGTCGAGGTAACCGGGAAGACTCGTCGAGAACGTCAGGCCACGGAGCTCGACATCGGTCGATCGAAGCGCGTTTCGCGCTGCCTCGACGCCCATCGAGGTGGTGTCCTCATCATAGGACGCGACCGCGCGTTGGCCGCGTCCACCTCCGCTGCCGAGCGATGCGCCGATCGCGGCCCGATCGAGACGGTTGTACGGAACGTAGGACCCGTACGCAATGATGCCGTTCACGCTGGCGATGCCCCCTGAGTAGCGTTGAAGTGCCAACTTAGTTCGCACACCGTCGCAGCTTCACAGTCGCCGACCCGATCGTTGCCATCGCGGCAGGCTGACCACAAGCGGGCCGCGGTGGCACAAATCGGCTTGGGTGTCGGCGCGGGAACTGTTCGTCGGGCATGCTCGTTGTCAGCTTCGGCGGGAATCGCCGGCCAGCGTCCGTGGTTTCCGGAGCGTGATGACATTGCAGGCACCTGATGCTGAACGTGAGGCAGCGTTCGCGAAGCATGTCATCCCAGAAGTCGACGTCATGTTCCGCGTCGCGATGTCACTCACGAGGAACCGAGCCGAAGCCGAAGACCTGGTCCAAGACTCGCTGATCAGGGCCTACAGAGCCATCGATCGCTTCGACGGGCGACACCCGAGGGCGTGGCTGCTGACCATCCTGCGGAACACACACATCAACCGCAATCGACGCAGACGCCCCGAGCTACTCCGTGACCCCGACGTCGAAATGGAGCGACTCGCCACGACCTCAGCCGGCGACGACTATGACCCCGAATCAGTCGTTGTCGAACCAATCTTCGACGCAACAGTCATCGCGGCGTTGGAAGCGCTGCCGGATCGATTCCGTACCGCCGTGGAACTCGTCGACCTCGCAGGGCTCAGCTACCAAGAGGCCGCCGACCAGCTCAATGTTCCTGTCGGTACGGTCATGAGTCGACTTCACAGGGCAAGGCGCAGAATGCGAGCCGACCTCGAAGACGCAGGGTTCGGCATCAAGGAGATCGAGTGACGGCTGCACGGCGAGGGGCAACACGATGAACGTCCTCCAGCGATGGATGATGCGAAGGAAGATGCCGACGGCCGAATGCGTACGCGTCGCCGAGGTGGTTCAGCAGTACCTCGACGGCGAAGGCACTGCGGCCGAAGCGCTCAGAGTCGAACGCCACCTCGACGAGTGCACCACGTGCGGCCTCGAGGCCGACGCGCTGCAGGCGCTCAAGGAGGCTGTTCGTCGCCACGGCGAGCGAGATGCCGAAGCGCGCGAACAGTTGCGCGAGTTCGCTGAACGACTTGCCAGAGGCGACATCGACCCCGTCGACAAGACCGTCTAGTTGGATCTGTTCATCGACCTTCTGTTCCCGCCGACCGACGGGCTGGTGTACGCCGAAGTGATCATCGTCGTGCCCTTGCTGTCATTGCTGGTCTGGCGCACCTGGGACCGCGGCAAGGACGTTCGCCTCTTCACGATCGGACTGTTGGTGTTCGTGGTTGCCTTCATGGCGGCCAGGACACTTCACTGAGCTGGCCTAACGAGCGATTCTGACTCGCCCGGCAGTCAGTTACGCCGGTGTCAACGAACTATGCGGGGGCGTAGTACGGGCTCTCGCCAGACTGGTGGTCGGTGACATCGACGACCTTGGTGATGCTCGGAATGTGCTCGGTGATCGTCTGCTCGATGCCAGCGGTGACTGTGGCCTTGGCCATGCCACAACCCTGACAACCGCCGCCAAGTCGAACAATGACCGTGTCATCTTCGACAGCAACCAACTCGGCCCAACCGCCGTGGGCAGCGATCGCGGGGTTGATGCGGGCGTCGAGCAGCTGTTGCACCTGCTCTGGAATCTCGCCAGTGAGCTCGATCGGGCCGTCAGCTGGCTCACTCATCGGCCGATTCGGATTACGCAGAACAAGCCCGCTCTGACCATCGTGTGAAGGGATATCGAGCTCGCTGCCCTGCAGCTTCTCGGCATCGGCCTTCGGAATGACGACAGTGAGATCGTCGGCGGTGATCATGAGGTCTGTGGCGTCGGCTTCAGCGAGAACTTGGAACGCGAGGTCGTAGGTGTAGTCGACACCACGCGTGCCCGTGACCTCGATGCGAAGGCCGAGAGCCTCCGCATCGGTCTCGTTGTTGCGAAGCTCGAGGATCTTCTCGAGCGCCACCGGAGTAACGGAGAGAACCGGGGTGTCGGTAGTCGTCATCCGGTCAGCCTACCGATCGGTCATTCGATGGCATCATGCTGGAACCGCGACGGGATCGATCCCCCGGGCTCGGTCGAGGTGCGTTCCGGCCAGCTCTTCACGCAGTCGACGGCGGCCACGGTGCAATCGCGACATGACAGTCCCCGTCGGGATGTGCAGCTCGGTCGCCGCAGCCTCATACGTCATGCCATCGACATCGACGAGATCGACGACTTCGCGGTAGTGCACGGGCAGCTGATCGAGTGCCTGGGTCAACGTCGGATCGACAATGGGGTCGATCACGATGTCTTCGGGCCCTGCATCTTCGCTCGCATACTGGGTGGATCCTGGCTGGTCGTTGTCGAGCAGCGTGAGTGTGACCTTCTTGCGCCTGGCGCGGCTCGCAGCGGCGTTCGAGGCAATCCGGTACAGCCACGCCCGCGGGTACCGGCCGTCGAAGCGGTCGATGGCACGGAATGCGTTGGACAGCACTTCCTGGGCGAGATCTTCTGCATCGCTCCCCACATTCGACATGCGTCGAGTGATGCGCTCGACGAACTCGAGCTCGGGAACGATGTAGCGCTCGAATCGCGCCTGCTTCTGCGCATCGTCGAGGGGCGCAGTGACCAAATCGACCGGATTCGGCTGCGGTTTGACGTCGGATCGGTCTGCGACGTGCAGCGTCGCGTGCGCTGGAACCTTCAACTTCTTGGTTCTGGATGGAATTCTGTTGGCGACTTCGTCATTCATCACGTAGTCACTATATCTTTTTCAAGTGCTCTCTGTACAGATCTCAACTGTGTTGAATATGTCACGCTAGGATGAATTCCCATGAGCAAACGTTCGTACGACCAGCCCACATGCGGGTTGGCCAACGCTCTCGACATGCTCGGCGAACGTTGGACCTTGCTCATCGTGCGAGAGCTGTTGATGGGTCCACAGCGTTACAGCGATCTCCAGCAGGCCCTGCCCGGTCTCGGCACCAACCTTCTTGCCGACCGTCTTCGCCATCTCGAAGGCATTGGCGTGATCGAACGTCGCCAACTGCCCCCGCCGGCTGCATCGTCGGTCTACGAACTCACAGAACTCGGCCAGAATCTCGAAGAGATCGTCGTCGGCTTGGCCAAATGGGGATCGCAGTTCGCATGCGAACCCTGCGACGTGACGTTCGAGCCTCGTCGACAGGCGTTCGCGCTGTTCGCCCGACTCGACCGCATCGCCGCAGCCCAGCTCGACGAGTCGTACGAATATCGCATTGGGTCACACACCATCCATGCCCACGTCCGACGCGGACGCGTCACCGCTACGCCCGCGATCGGTCGCCCCGACGCTGTCGTCATCACCGATGCAACAGGATTCTGCGATCTGTTCGAACGAGGGGCCGCGATCACCGACATGGTGGCCGCAGGACGCCTCGAGATCCGAGGCGACGAAGCCGTCGTGACGCGAGCGGTGTCACTCTTCCGCTGACACCGGCAAGCCACAGCAACAACAGCGCACCCACAGACTCGCCCGCCTCCAACGCTGACGCGTCGCGTCGTCGACGAAGCGCATCCCTGAGCCTCAACTCGGGGCCCATGTGTCCCGAAGGTAATGGGATCGGTAGTGCACAAGCTGCCGCGCAATCACGGGACAAGGGCGTTGACGCACAGCGACCAATCAAGAAATCGCCTGGCACCATCGTGGTCGGTCTTTGCCGCAGCACTGATAGTCATCATGACGTCGGTGCTGTTCGCCGCGCCAGCCAGCTCAGACGGTTCCGACCGAGCGACAACCACGACCGCGACTCCGGCCGCTGGTCCAGGGGAGAAGCTCGTCACGCTCGAGCGGTCCGCCGATGGCAGCTTGAGCTCGTCGACCATCGAGCTCGACGGCGATCTGCAAGGTCTGTCGACCTTGTCGGACCGAGACATCGTCGCGATCGAGGCCGAGGTCACCTTCACCCTGTTCGCCGATGATCCGCACAGGGCCAGCCAGTGGGCCCTGGATCGCACGACCTTCGAGGCAGCGTCATCGGCAATCGGGAGTTCGACTGCGGTCGTTGCCGTGCTCGACACCGGCATACGCGGCACGCACGAGGATCTCGCAGGCGTTCTGCTGCCAGGAGCCGATTTCGTCGACGGCAGCGGATCGGGTCTCGTACCAGACCATTTCCACGGCAGTCACGTCGCTGGCATCGTCGCTGCCGCTAGCGACAACGGCATCGGCATCACAGGAGCTGGCCCCACGCTGAGCGTCCTGCCGGTTCGTGTGCTCAATGGCTCGGGTAGCGGAAGTTCGTCTGACGTCGCCAACGGCATCATCTGGGCCGCTGACAACGGCGCAGACGTCATCAACCTCAGCCTCGGAGCAACATCGAACTCACTCGTCGTGGAAGCGGCGATCGACTACGCCGTCAGCCAGGGTGTCGTCGTCGTAGCCGCAGCAGGAAACTCGGGCAACGTCGGAAACCCGACGATGTATCCAGCAGCACTTCCGAGCGTCGTGTCTGTCGCCGCTGTCGGCAGCGACGACAACCGCGCAGAGTTCTCCGCCTACGGCACTTGGATCGACATAACTGCCCCTGGCGTCGGCGTGCTCTCGCTACACAATGGAGGCGACAGCAACTACGCCTACGCCAACGGCACGTCGATGGCTGCGCCATACGTCGCAGCCGCAGCAGGACTTCTCACCGCAGCAGATCCTTCGTTGACAGTCACCGAGATCAGGAACCTGCTGCACGCAACCGCAGAAGACCTCGGCTCACCTGGCAAGGACAACGACCACGGTTACGGCCTCGTCGATCCAGCGGCAGCAATCGCCGCCATTGGCACAAGCCCTGACGGCGGCGTCGAACCGCCACCATCAGCTGGCTACTCGTTCGTGACCAACTTCGGCCGAGTCATCAGCCAAGGCATCGCGAGCGACTCAGGTTCGCTGGTGGAAACGACGCTCGCGCAGCCAATCGTGTCGGCAACCAGCACCCCAACCGGCAATGGCTACTGGCTCACCGCTGGTGACGGAGGCATCTTCACCTTCGGAGACGCGGTGTTCCACGGCTCGACCGGCGCCCTCGCACTCGCTCAACCGATCGTCGGCATGGCAGGAACGCCGAGCGGAAACGGGTACTGGCTCGTTGCATCAGATGGTGGCATCTTCACCTTCGGGGACGCCCAATACCTCGGGTCGACCGGCGCGATGGCTCTTGCCCAGCCGATCGTCGGCATGGCTTCGACGCCGACCGGCAATGGTTACTGGCTCGTTGGCGAGGATGGCGGCATCTTCACTTTCGGCGACGCAGCATTCCACGGCTCGACAGGTGCAATGACGTTGCGCCAGGAGATTGTTTCGGTGACCGCAACCCCATCAGGCACGGGCTACTGGCTGACCGCAGCCGACGGAGGCATCTTCACTTTCGGCGATGCGGCATTCCACGGCTCGACAGGTGCAATGACCCTCAACGAGCCGATCGTGTCGATGTCGATGACACCGACCATTGGCGGCTACTGGCTGACGGCTGCAGACGGAGGCGTGTTCTCCTTCGGCGACGCCCGGTATGCCGGATCTGTCGCAGGCGAGATGCAACCTGGCGAATATGTCGTCGCGCTGATCGATCCCGAATTCGCCTGATCCGACTTCAACCGTCGAGGAACTCGGCGATGATTCGGGAAAGAGCCTCTGGCTGATCGCCTTGGATGCTGTGGCCGGCATCAGGCACCACGACGACTCGCGATGCTGGTCGTCGTCGCGCCAATTCGGCAACGTCTTCATCATCGACGACCGAGCCTTCGGCGCCGCCTCGAACCAGTAGATGGTCGGCTGCGATGGCTTCGACATCGGACCAGAGGTCTGTCGGCGAAGACGGCCTCGCAGCATCGGCGTCAGGGCCGCGGCGGTCGTAGCGCCACTGCCATGAGCCATCGTCCTGACGGTGGGCATTGTGGATGATGCCTCGACGCAATGAGGAAGCTGATCGGGTCGGATTGAACTGGACAGTCCTGTCGAAGATCTCGGCGAACGAGGGAAAGTCCTGGGGTCCAGCGACAAAATCGTGAATGTGTTTCGCTTTCTCACGCGTGACTCCCGGCGTCACATCGACTGTCACGAGCTTCTCCACGAGGTGCGGGTGACGACTGGCCAGCGCCATCGTCACCATGCCACCAAGGGACATCCCGACAATCGCCCTGGCGTTGGGCGCGTAGCGCGCCATCATCGAAGCCACGTCGTCTGCCATGTTTCGCGGCGAGTAGGCACGGTCGTCGCGCCAGCCGGAATGACCGTGACCGGGGAGATCGACGGCCAGCGCCGACCGGCCGAGCAGTAGAACGACGGTGTCCCAGGTGTGCGCGTTCTGGGCCGACCCGTGAACGAAGACGATCGACGGATCGTCGCGCCACAACAGGCCGCTGATGGCTCGGCCGCCGACGTCGTGCGAGACGCGGGCCACATCGGCCACGACCGCTTCGTGTCCGATGTCGGTCATGTTCTCCGCGAAGTACGCGAACTCGTCGTAGACGAATGCCTCAGATGCCGGATCGGAAACGCTCACAGCAGCAACAACAACGCCGAACCCAGCAGCGAGACGACCATGCCAACAGACACGAGCATGACCATCCAAAACGCTACTGGTTGGCGAATTCGTAGCGGCAGAATCTTGCCTGACTTGTCGTGGGTTGGGCGTCTGGCCATGGGCCGACGTTACCGTCCCTCGGCCTCTTCGAGTTCTGCGGACAGCGCGAGCCACGTCTCTTCGGCCATGGCGAGTTCACCCTCGACCACCGCCAACTGCTCGCCAATTCCAGCGAGCCTCTTGTGATCCGAAACCCCGGCGAGCTGCGCGGACAGCTCGTCGCGCCGTGTGCCGAGTTCGGCGAGAGAGGCCTCGGCACCATCGATGAGTCGACGCAGGGTGGACGGCGACCGACGCTTTGACGGCTTTCCCTCGCCCGCAGTGGCCTGGGCTGACGATCTCGGCCCGCCTGACGTGTCGAGGCGATTACCTCCGGAGCGGCCGCGTGCTGCCTGCCACACCGCGTCGCCGCCACCGACGCGCTCGGCGACTCCATCTCGCACCGCAACGACTTGTTCGACGCTGCGCTC
>Ga0315338_1004850_pt1 | contig 10217 bp, 11 predicted proteins | sample ASW8metaG_FD_204518 | JGI IMG/M metagenome (GOLD analysis project Ga0315338, IMG submission 204518) | Ammonia-oxidizing marine archaeal communities from Monterey Bay, California, United States - ASW #8 | ecosystem: Environmental > Aquatic > Marine > Coastal | place: USA: California | collected...
GAGTGTATTATAATACAATTAGTTACATGTCCCAAGATGCAACATTAACATACTGTATGAGTTGCCTGCTCGAACTACGTACCGGATTTGTCACCATTGTTGTACCGATCGAAGTGGGATGGCCCTGCATCGGGGCCGGATTAGGAGATCATCTTAGGAATAATGGTTTATTCATGCATAAAGTAAATTGACGGGTGTCGTTATAGCTCTCATTTTGCGAGAATTGGAAGGAAGTAGAATATGTCTAATGTAGACATTGCAGCTATACGTGATGTGAAATCCTTAAAAGGCGCTTTACCACCAGAGGAATGGGACGCACGGGTCGACTTGGCGGCGTGCTATAGATTGGTCAGGGCTAACGGCTGGAACATGAATATCTTTAATCATGCTTCTATGCGAGTTCCCGGGGATCCCGATTTTTTTCTAATCAAAGCCCATGCCTTGTTGTGGGATGAGGTCACCGCCTCTAACCTTGTGAAAGTTAACATGCATAAGGAGCTAGACGAAAAATCATTTGTCAACAGGCTCGGGTTTGTTCTTCACTCGGGTATCCTCAGAGGACGACGGGACGTAAATGCAATAGTTCATATACACGAGGAGGCATGCGTCGCCATCTCCACCACTAAAGACGGAATATTGCCCTTCACTCAGGATGGGGTCTTTCTATATAACCAGGTTGCATACCATGAATATTCTGGCCTTACGGATGACGCGGAAGAGCGGGCAGCGATAATTGACAATCTAGGCGATAAGGCTGCCATGCTCATGCGGAACCATGGATCGGTGACTGTGGGTGAAAAAATGTCGGAGGCTTATTCCCGAACCCAGCGTTTAGTAAAAGCAAGCCAGATTCAATTACAATTGATGGCGTCTGGCGCTGAATTGGTGATCCCCTCAGAAGAAGTCTGCCTTCATACTGTCCGGCAGTTTATGGAACACAATAAGGGCCGAGGGCTTGATGATTGGCCTGCCGCACTGCGGGAGCTGGACCGGATTGATGACTCATATAGAAATTAGACGTGAGTCCCATAGTAGCTAGGAGCTAAATCTGGAGCACGTAATGTTCAGAATAGAAGCTTGATAAAGGTGCCATCAAGCCCTTGATTTGGGAATTGAATCTTCGGAAGAGTTGCATAAAATATTTTTTAATTTTGGTGTTTTTAAATTTCAGTTCTGCAGTATTTGCAGGCGATGAAAATGGGAAGAGTTTTTGAAGATCAGCCGGATGTTAACGACGATTTTCAAATCCATCTTATGTATCTGCTTGCCAAGGACCGTGATGATAGGGGCTGGGATGTAAATGGGGAAGGTTTTTAAATTAGGGTCAACGATAGCCATTAGGAATGGCACGAACACCCAACAAATAATGTGAGTAAAGCCGTTATTTTATTGCCTGTGGATTGATAGGAGACCCGACGGCGCCTGTGATTGGCAAAGGTGGAGCCACAAACATAAATTCGTAGACGCCATCTTTGGCGCAGTCATTAGCAAGATCTTTTAAATAAAATATTTCCCCCATGGTGATACCGATCATTGGGATTACAATCCAGTGCCATGGCTGAAAAACAGCATCGGTCTCGTTTGGTATGACTTCACATCCCCACGTGTCGGCGCAAATACCTGCGATCTCCGTATCTTTCATCCATTCGCAAGTGTGGAATGAAACTCCCGGAGCATCAGCCCCCGCATAACCGCCCCAATCTCCAGCAGCCAGGCATCTTTCCATATGACCTGTGCGGTAAATTACAAAGTCACCACGCTTAATTTCAACTTTCTGATCTTTTGCACACTGGTCAAGATCTTCCGCGTCAATTGCCGTTCCATCATCAAGAGAGTCGACCCCCGCCCAACGGGCAATATCCAAAAGGATGCCCCTGCCAACCATACGATCGCGCATTTTGTGTATAGCATTTTTTTCAGCGCCGTTGGATGTTACCAATGTTGCATCGTAGCCATTCCACATTTTCCCTTGGCTGAAGACATGACCAAGGGCGTCCCATTGGGTGCCGCACTGAAGTGGCAATGAAACGGCATCGTCAGCATATTGCCCCGGATATTCCTTTCCTGGAAACGTTTGCTTTCCCTGTACGGCATCCGTCCCTGTTGCGAGCATCGTGTGGATGGGGTTCCATCTTCCTCCAAATAATCCTCGCTGAGGACCTTGGTTATCGAAATTAAGGCCCAGGGAGAAGACTTTACCCGTTTTTACCAGTTTGGCCGCTTCCTTGCGTTCCTCATCGCCAATGTAATTAATGGTTCCCCATTCGTCATCTGGACCCCATTTACCCCACTGTTTGCAGGTTTCCGTCATTTCCATGATTTTTTCATAGTTAAAGCGAAAATTGGGATCATCGTAGCGATGCATAATTGTTCTCCCTAGTTTTTAGGATAATTTTGTAAAACAATGTCAGGCGCCTTTTTTAAATTCTTAAAACTTAACCATATCCCCGCCTTTTAGGTCAAGAATTTGTCGCGCTTCATCTGGGCTGGCAATTTCTAATGATAGGTCTTCACAAATACGTCTAATTTTTGCCACCTGTTGTGCATTACTTTCAGCATGTTTCCCCTTCGCAATATATAAGGAATCTTCCAGTCCAACGCGCACGGAACCTCCAAGCATCGCCGATTGTGTCGTGAAATTCATCTGGTGGCGCCCTGCCGCTAATACCGAAAAAATATAATCATCTCCGAATAGCCGATCTGCCGTATCTTTCATATGATTGAGATGATTTAAATCAGCACCAATTCCGCCCAGAATACCGAAGATAAATTGGAGAAATATTGGCGGTTTTAGTCTACCCTGTTTGTAAAAGTAGTGAGTGTTGTATAAATGACCAACGTCATAACACTCATGTTCAAATTTGACGCCGCGTTTATCGGCTAATTCCGTGATGATATGGTCTATCTGCCTAAAAGTATTGGTGAATATGTGGTCGTCTGTGTCCGCCAGGTAAGGTTTTTCCCAATCAAATTTCCAATCTTCGTATCGGTCGGCAAGGTCCGAAATATTAAAATTCATTGACCCCATATTTAATGATGTCACCTCGGGTTCAGCTCGCACCGCTCCGGCTATTCTCTCTTCTACCGTCATCCCCAGGCCACCACCCGTCGTAATATTTACAACAGCATCAGTGTTCTGTTTGATTCGCGGGAGAAACTCCATAAAAACATCTGGAGAGGGTGTAGGTTTTCCGGTTTCCGGGTCTCTGGCGTGTAAATGGAGAATGGCCGCCCCGGCTTCGGCGGCCTCAATTGAAGCTGCTGCAATTTCGTTCGGAGAAATTGGAAGCGCATCGGACATAGTTGGTGTGTGAATTGCCCCGGTGATTGCACATGAAATAATTACTTTGCTTTGTCTGGCCATAACGCTCTTTCGAAGAGTTAAAGGGTTTCATTTGTAGATTAAATCTTACGCCTTTTTAGCAAACTATAATTATAAGAGTACGCTACCCGATCTTTATTTCTAGCAACAGTATTTATCTTGAGAAAATTAATATAAGTGCTCCTTTATGTTGTAATTTCCAGGGATGGGGCAGGGCACATGTACTCTCTTTTAAAATGGTGATATTGATTGTGGGCGATTCAAATATTCCATCCTAAAATGTTATACACTTCCCCCTTGAAGTCCAGGTATTACGAGATCGGTTAGAAATTTGTGGTAATCTCATTATCTACCTATTATTCGCTCAATATCAAAAACAGGGATACCATCGATTATGAGACACTTTCAGAAGATAACCGAAAATGCGCTCCCCCGGATGGAAGGTGTGGATGCCGCTGCTTTCCTTGATGATCTTGTTGTTTCGGAGGATACGGAAAAACCAATCACATCCGGATTATTCCGCCTCGAAAAAGGTAATCAGCTGACATATACGTATACCTATCATGAGATGAAGCTTATCATAGATGGAGAATTCAAGATTGTGGACGAGACTGGAACAGAGGTTATAGCGACTGTTGGCGATCTGCTCTATTTCCCCAAAGGCAGTACCATTACATTTTCCACACCAGATTACGGTGTTGGCTTTTTCTGCGGTCAGCGGGGCAAGGATGAAGCTTGATAAGTTTCGACATGTTGTTGACGCGGGTACTTTGTATCCTTGAAATTTTAATTATAACTCAAGTGCAAATAAGACGGGGTTAAAATATGAAAGTTGTCATGCTTGGCACCGGCGCCGCCATTCCGGATGCCGACCGGAACGACTCAAGCATCGTTATTAATGTCCGAGACAAATGGTACATGTTCGATTGCGGGGCGGGGGCGACCCAGCAAATGGTCCGCGGACATATGGACCCGACCCTTGTCGAAGCTATATTTCTGTCTCACCTCCATTATGACCATATTGCTGACTTTCCCTATTTCATGATCGCAACGTGGATATGCAACCGTGAAATTGTACCGACTGTGGTTGGCCCCGAAGGTACTCAGAATTTTGTCGACCATCTCCTTGAAAACGGAGCCTATACAAAAGATATTGAGGCTCGATCTCAATATCCCAACCGGGCCAAAAATCTTCATGTAATGCGGCCAAAAGTTTTTGAATGTGAACCAGGACTGGTATACGAAGACGATCTCGTCAAGGTAACTGCCTGCTTTGTTGAACATATTCCACGGGAGATTTCACCATGCTTCGGTCTGCGGATGGATACTGTTGATGGTCAGTCGGTATCTTTTAGTGGCGATACTGCCCCCTGCGACGCATTTGTGGAACTGTCTAAAAATGTGGATTTGATGATTCATGAATGCACCTTTCCCGAAAGTGCTTTGGAATTTCGCAGTAAAGCCCAGGTGGGTACCTGGTCGCATACCAGCCCAACCGAGCTAGGAAAACTGGCAAATCGGGCCAACTGTAAAGAACTTATCGCGACTCATTTTGGACATTTTGATACCACCAATCCTGTCACAAAAAAATTAATGGCCATCCATATGCCAGAAGATATTGTTGGTCCGGAATTAATGGAGGAAGTAGTTCAAGATATTCGAAAAAACTATACCGGACCGTTGCGGCTTGCCCATGATCTCATGCGGGTAGACATTTAAATTGGAGGGATTGGATGGCTCTCCTGCGAGGGTCTTTGCCATTATTGAGTAGGATACCCCCACGGCACTAACGAACTAGCTTTTTTCCCAACTTGCTTTAAGAAGTGAAATGAAACGGCCTTATATTTGATCGGTAATGGTTAAAATTGATACCTGCGCAAGCCGCCATCAACCGGGATTACCGTGCCAGTGATATAACGCGCCAGCGGTGAAACCAGATAACACACCAAGTTGGCAATGTCCTCTGGTTGGCCATATTCGCCAACCGGAATTTCATTCTCGGACTGCCTCTTTCTGTATTCGGGTGAATAATTGCGCAAAATTTGTTCGCTGATGATCCGCCCGGGTGGAATGCAGTTAACAGTAATTCCATATTTACCAACCTCGCGGGACATACCCTTGGCCCAGGAATGCATGGCCGCCTTGGCACAGAAAGCGCCGTTGATGCCATCGGGTTCGGACTTGCCGGTGATGTTGATGATGCGTCCCCATTTGGCGTGAATCATGCTGTTAAGAAGTGATCTCGCCAGTTGCCGTTGACGTGTAAAGTTGAGGGTCAAAGCTTCCTCCCACTGTTCTTCGGTGGTGTCCAGATCAAACGAACGGCTACCGCCGGCGTTATTGACCAGGATAGCAACGCTTTTGAGTTCTTTCAGCGCCGTATCAGCGATCTTGCCTGCCGCACCCTCCTGCAAAAGATCACTTTCAATTACGATAGGAGACATTCCTCCGACATTGCTGATTTCCTTTGCCGTCTCTTGTAGCAAATCCTGCCGACGCGCCGTGATCGCTACCTGAACACCTTCGCGCCCAAGAGCGATGGCGATGCTGCGCCCGATGCCGCTACTGGCGCCCGTTACCAGCGCCGTTTTGCCCTTGATACCCAAATCCATTTCGTTTCTCCTAATTTGCACCATAGACCGGAAACAAAGGCCAGTTGTAACCGGCGATATTGTAATCGGTGTGGGAGCTTCTTTTAACGGTATGTCCTATTTCTTCTGCCTAAAGTTTGTTAGTTTTGGTCAAGGGATGATTCTGTTTTGGCGCAATCCATCGAACTGTCGCAGGAACATCTCTTGGCTATCCTGAAACTCGGAAAAACCGTACTGCCTAGCCTTGGTGGTCGAAGAGATGATGTCAAACTCAGGCGTGAATACCCGGTTGCCATAATCCCAACCGACAAGCTGTTCGTAGAGAATTGGTACTAGATCGTGCTTTTGGGCTAGGCTTTTCCAAAGCTGGCCTTGGTCTGCCATCGTGTTTACCAGATCAATTTTCTGGGCAGGTCCCGTCTCCATGCCGAAGTAATCGGCAATCGCGGGCCACATATCCATCCAGCGGAAGATATCACCATTGGTAATGTTGAAAGGCTCGTTTGCTGCACCTGGATCCGTAGACATCCAAACGCAAGCGCGCGACAGCAGACCACTATCGGTTACATTAACAAGGGCGCGGGCGTTATTTTCTGATCCGGGGTGCCTCAGAGGCAGACCCAATGCCTTGGAGATTGTAGCATAAACTGCCAGAACGAGGACAAGGTTCATCGGGTTTCCGATTGCAAATCCGCAGATGCTATGTGGCCGTGCGGTTGACCACGTCCAGGTTTTGCCAACCTGACGTTCTTTAATAAAGTCTTGTTGATCATGATAAAAATTTGGTGGTATACGACCGGGATCGCTTTCTTTGGCAGGTGTCTTGAAGGGACCGAGATGGCTGCCGTACCATTTGGTGCCATGCATGATATTGATATGCTCCAAATCGGGTGCATGTGGTTCAATCACATCTAACAGGTTGACCAGCATGGCCATATTAGGTGCTACCATATCCGACCATCTGGGCTTCTCGATATAGGCGGCGTAAAAGATGTGAGTTATTTCGGTTAAACTACCGAGTTTTTCTCTTATATCTGCCGGGTTTAGCAGGTCCACTGATATATGGCGAAAGTTACCCTCGATATCGGGTTTGCGACGGGACACACAAATCACGCTCCAATCTGGATCAGGTATCAGTTGCCGCAACAGATTGCGCCCGACTACGCCGGTTGCGCCGGCAACAAGTGCTAATTTTCGAATATTTTTCATTATTTTTCTCAACGAGATTATCACAGTAATACGGTTGTCAATAGTGTGGTAGAGCTCTATTTACACCAATATTATATGATTAGTATTATTGATTTCGGTTAAAATGTTTTTGGACAGGAGGTAGCGTTGGGAGATATATCCAATTCCTCTGATCACGAGATTTCTGCGACCCAAACAGATTGGCAGGTAAGTGTTGAATTTAACGGCGTAACTATTGCGGATAGTTCGAGGGCGATACTTTTCCGTGAAGGCTCGATGGCTCCGGTTTATTATTTTCCCAAAGACGATGTCAGGATGGATTTAATGCGCCCCTCTCGGCATAAGACCCACTGTCCTTTCAAGGGTGATGCTTCTTACTGGGGCCTTACTGTTGGAGAGAAATCTCTGAAAAATGTCGTCTGGAGCTATGAAAACCCAATTGAGGAAGTGGTATCCATAAAAAGTTTTGTTGCTTTTTACATGGATCATCTTGGGGCAACTTACCATGAAGATAGTTAAGATACCCATTCTTACGTTACCTGATCGATTTTATAAATCCATCATTCCTGCAACACCTAGCTTTTTGACCCAAAGAGTAGATTAGGAGAACCGGATTTTCCCAATCGTTTGACAAATATTATTTAAGATACTTCCAAAAACAATCAACAGTGATTGTTTGTTCTAAATAAAACGAAAACGTCTAATACTTGTTTAGGAGATTTGATGGTCCATTTGCGTGAATTACCAGAACAATTACGAGAAGCACTTGTTAACCAGATGCTTCCTGAATTCGGCGATACTCCATGGATTAATCCCAAGCCATTGAATGAGTGTCGCGTTGCACTTATTTCAACTGCCGGCCTACACCGTCGAGAGGATCCATCATTTGCTCCCGGAGCTGGAGACTACCGAATTATTCCGGATGATTATGACATGAATAATCTCGTTATGGGTCATTTATCGACAAACTTTGATCGCAGTGGATATTATCAGGATATCAATACATCATTTCCCATAGATCGTTTGCGGGAATTGGCAGAAGGGGGGACTATTGGCTCTGTCGCAAACTGTCATTTTTCTTTTATGGGTGCGACACCCCCTACGGTTATGGAGCCGGTTGCACGCGATTTGGCTAGTGTTTTGAAGGGTGATAACGTTGATGCGGTAGTACTGGTACCTGTCTGACCCCAATGCACGCGCGCCGTGGGCGGGCTGGCACACTATATCGAAGACGAAGGTATCCCAACAACACAGATCGCCTTGATTCGTAAGCATGCAGACGAAATTAAGCCTCCGCGCGCTTTAGCGGTGCCGTTTGAACTTGGGCGTCCTCTCGGGGTCCCTAACCATCCTGAGTTTCAGCGCCGGGTCCTCAAAAATTGTCTTGAACTCCTTAGCCGAGACGCAGGACCGGTTCTCGAAGATTTTCCAGATGATCCGCCGGTCGACCAATCCGAAAATGAGGGTTGGGTATGTCCAATTAATTTATCCATTCCACCTAAGAACCTCAGCGATGAAGATCTAGTTAGAGAAGCGCTTGAACGGGAAGTGGCACTAATCAAGCCGTGGTATGAAGTATCAAAGAAAAAACGTGGAAACCGAACCAACCTAGGTGTTTCTGGCAAGACACCCGAAGAGATCGCTGCTTTTCTTTCAAGTATTTTAGTCAATCGTGAAGAAACGGCCTCTCCGGTTGAAGGTAAACCCACCGCCTTTGCGTTTAAACAAATGGCTGACGATCTGCGTTATTTTTATATGGAGGCGGCAATAGCAAAGCCAGGGAACTTAGCGACAGATACACAGATTGGTAACTGGCTTTGGGGCGAGACAATTCTTGGAAAAGTCCTCATCGCAGTCCGGGATTGGGCGATGGAGTCTGAAGACCCGGGTTTTAAGACACTTGCTCCGACGGCCATGGTTCCAATGGTCCAAAGACATCGTACTCAGCATGGTTAGTTTCCGGGAAGTAAGGAGTTAATTGGTGCCAGAGACTTTTAGATCTACTGGTTCCCAGATAGTCTTAGGGAGCTTTCACTCATTAACTAATTTTAATTCCTCGTCGCTGTTTGCGATCATTTGTAACGCTACGACTTTTGCAGGCATTTTTTTGTCTACCTTGGGGCGTGCTGTTTACTCCAACTATTGGTTCATTAATGACGACTATTATTTATCACAAAAAAATAGAGAGCAATGACTGAGCGTTATAAATTGGTTACCTTGGAGGATAATGAGGATATCACTTCGGAAAGCTATGACCGGGCCTGTGATATCGGCTCAACATTGCGCAATATTTATTCTGCCTTACCACGAGGTGAACCCGAACGGTTGGCTATTAACGATACCGTGACGCCGCCCGAACAATGGCGGCATTGTAGCAACGAACCGGTTCATACGGAAGAGAGCCAGGAGAGGATTTTTTCCTCTTCTTATGATTTTGTGAACCGACTGCGGTGGAATGGGGTATTTACCGGTTACACCCTCGATAACGTCTTGAACGGTAATCAAAATGGAGGTTGGACGGATCAGATTGCTCGTGATTTTACCGATCAAGAACTCAAGGAAGTCCCCGATTGGTCGGTGTTGGCTTACCCTCGGTTGATAAAAGGTTTGCCCGACGATCTGGTATGCCGCCCTCCTGCGCGTTTGGGGGAAGTTGGATGGTTAGTTGATGGAGCCATCGTCAATCGAGATACAATCGCCTACCAGGAGAGACTATGTCTTATGCACCAATTTGGCATCATCGATTTGTTGCGTGAGCTAGAGCCCCAAAAAACTGTGCGAATTATCGAGATTGGTGGTGGCTATGGAGGGCTTGGATATTTTCTAGGTCAGATATTCAAAAATATCCACTATGTTATTTGTGATTTGCCCGTTTCATTATATTTCTCAGCCACATACCTATCTGAGGTTGTCGGGGCGAGTAATGTAGTTATTTACGATGGAAATAATCCAGAGGTTCTCGAGTCTGACAAAGGGCCGAGATACGTATGTCTCCCAAACCACTTCTTTGATCATTTAACGGGGAAATCATTCGATCTTGGAATAAACACGATGTCGTTTATTGAGATGCCAGGTGACGTTGTAGACCATTATGCTAGAGGTCTTAAATCTCTGAT
>Ga0315338_1004853_pt1 | contig 10209 bp, 10 predicted proteins | sample ASW8metaG_FD_204518 | JGI IMG/M metagenome (GOLD analysis project Ga0315338, IMG submission 204518) | Ammonia-oxidizing marine archaeal communities from Monterey Bay, California, United States - ASW #8 | ecosystem: Environmental > Aquatic > Marine > Coastal | place: USA: California | collected...
CACGCCCCACATCGGCGACACGACGGATCCCGCGGCGTACAGCACTGCTGGCGCCGACAACGGAGAATGTGGAACCCCCGTTGGGTCGCCGCATCAGCGCCGCCCGGTTGAATCAGTGGGCCCTCTATTGGGCGGACGGCCGGCGGACGGTGGAACAGATCGCCGCCGCCCTAGCCTGGGAGCAGGGTGGCCTGCTGCGGCCTGGAGTCACACCGAAGCGACGCCCCGTAGACCCGGCGGCTGTGGCGGGCTACTTCGAGGCTCTCGCCGAGCTGGGATACGTCGACCTGCCCGAGCGCGATGACATGATGACGAAGACGCGACTGGTGGCAGATCTGCGCAGGCTCGGCGTGCACACGGGCATGGACCTGATGGTGCACAGCTCGCTGTCGAAGATCGGCTCCATCGAAGGCGGCGCCGACACCGTCGTCGACGCGCTGCTGGAGGCGGTGGGCCGCTCGGGTACGCTGTTGATGCCGTCCTTCAACCATCGCTCGGCACAGGTTTACAACCGGCTGGCGACGCCGACGACGAATGGGGCGATTCCCGATGCTTTCTGGCGACGCCCCGAAGCGGTGCGCAGCGAGCATGCGACACACGCGGTAGCCGCCCTCGGGCCGCGTGCCGACCAGTATTGCGCTGATCATCTGGAGGCCGGCTGCTGGGGGGAGGAGAGCCCAATCGGTCAACTCGTACACCGCGACGGCTGGATCCTCGGCCTTGGCACGACACACTGGACGACGACGGCCTACCACGTGGCGGAGATGTCAGTGCCCTGCGGCTGCATCGATCCCTTCGGTGACATCCATCGCGTCGTGAGTTCCGACGGTAGCGTCGAGTCCGTATGGGGGCTCTCCTTCCGCAGCAGCCCCTGTCCCGTTGAGGTGGCGCCGAAACTCGACGATGCACTGGATCGGCGTGGGCTGCAGCGACGGGGCCTCGTGGGCGCCGCTAAGTGCGAACTGGTCCGGGCGCAGGATCTGTGGAAGGTTCGGCGGGAACACCTGAAGCAGGTGTGTCCCACGTGTACCATACGTCCGGCGTACCGCGCCGGCTAGCGCACAGTGTACAAGTCCCTCGGAACGGTGACGCTCAAGGATCGGGAGCAGGTCGAGGCAGGGGTCGTCATCGGCCCGGATCCGGCCTGGGCGGATCGCGTCCGTGATCTGTTGAGCCACAAGAGCGGGGTCTGGCGCTGGCAGAACGCTCGGTGTCTGCGCGATGACCTAGGCATCGACGTGCGTTTCTACCTGTTGCACCGGGACGGTTCGCCCTTTGCCAACATGCTCTCCGCCACGGGTTTCACGGCCACAGGCGGTGTGGCATCGCGTGTCGCCGTCGATGCCGGGAAAACCCGGCTGGCAGATATCAAGGGGTGGGAAAGATGGCGGCAGTACTCAGTCTCTCTAGCCTCGCCTAGAGATTGACGCAACCGAAGCAAAAACAAGATCTAGAGATGGATTTCGCTTCTTGACGATTATAGAAGAACCACTTAGTATTAGGGCATAAAACCTTCTCGGTCACGTGAACTGGGGTGCGAGAAGAACGACGAGACCGGCGGGACCGAGGCGATCCCGCCGGTCTTTGTTGTAATCTCTTGACATCGGCAGGCTCGGTCTATAAAATTCTGCCATCCCCACGGTCGGCCCTCAGGGGTTGGCCAAAACTGGGATGACGATAGGCCGCCTCGTATCGCCATTCTGGAAAGTCAGACGGGCCTCAGCTTTCTCCTCCGTCTGACAGTTCTCCCTAAGCAGGGAGCCCTCCCCAGGGCTCCCTGCTTTTTATTACAGGTACTGCATCTTCGCTGCAGCGCGTGTAACGCATCTCTGTAATTCTCTGGGCTCATGCGCTCTTGCCGCTACAACACGTAGAAGTGTACCCTGCATTTCTCCTGGCTCAGTCTTCTACCCTCCGCAGTTTCGTCCGACATCCGGTGGCAGCTACGGCTCCGGTGACTTTTACTATCGCTCACAGACACAATGCTACCGAAGGGTATTGGAACATGCGGCGCCGCCCGAATATTCTGTGGATCTGTACCGACCAGCAGCGCTGGGATACGATCCACGGCCTCGGCAATCCTCACATTCACACTCCGCACGTCGATCGCCTGGTTCGTGAGGGCGTCGCTTTCACCCATACGTTTTGCCAGAGTCCGATCTGCACCGCCAGCCGCTCCAGCTTTCTCACCGGCATGTACCCGTCGTCGGTGCATGGCTGCTGCAACGGCAACGAACGCTGGCCGGAGGCGGCGCCGTTGGTAACGCGGCTGCTGGCTGACGCTGGGTATGACTGCGGACTGGCTGGGAAGCTGCATCTGGCCGGCGCCCATGGCCGGATCGAACCGCGCGGCGACGATGGCTACCGGGTCTTTCACTGGAGCCACGACCCACGTGACCAGTGGCCCGAAGGCCACGGCTATGCGGACTGGGTACATGAACAGGGGCACAATCTGCAAGACTTCAACGAGAATCCGCTGGACGTACCTCCCCAGATGCATCAGACGGCGTGGTGCGCAGATCGCGCCATCGCGTTCATGGAACAGGAGCGTGGTGAGACGCCGTGGCTGATGAGCGTCAATCCCTTCGACCCGCACCCGCCGCTGGATCCGCCGCGAGAGTACCTCGAGCGGTATCAATCAGATCAACTGCCGGGCTACGCGGTGGGCGACGGAGATGTGGCGCATCACGCACGTTTCGCCGACGTCGACTTCGGCATACCCGACAAGCCGCTCGACCTAGAACTTCGCCAGCAGATGCAGGCGGCCTATTTCGCCATGATCACCTTGATCGACGACAACGTGGGGCGTATGCTGGACAGCCTCGAGCGCAACGGTCAGCGGCAGGACACGATCGTCATTTTCACCTCCGACCACGGCGACATGGTGGGAGAGCACAGCCTGTGTCACAAAGGCAGCCGCTTTTACGAGCCCCTGGTGCGCGTGCCCCTCGTCGTCTCGTGGCAGGGATGTTACCGCGCTGGACTGGTGAGCGACGCGCTGGTGGAGCTGACCGACATCGCACCAACGCTGTTGGCCGATGCGGGGGCGACGGTGCCGCCGCGAATGCAGGGCCGATCGCTGTCTGCGTTGCTGCGCGGCGACGCGGAGCCCGGGAGGCACCGAGATTTCGTACGCAGTGAGTTCTTCCACGCCCTCAGCCCCGTAGGCCGTACTCATATCCACGGTACCTACGCCACGATGTACCGTGATCAACGCTACAAACTCTGCGTCTATCACGGTCTGGAGGCCGGCGAACTCTTCGATCTGGAGACCGACCCCGGGGAGTTTGATAACCTATGGGACGAGGACAGTGCGCAAGGACTGCGCTTCGACCTGATGAAGAAGAGCTTCGACGCCCTGGCTTTTGCCACCGATATCGGCACGCCGCACGTAACGCAGTTCTGACCTACACCGCATGACGGGAGACAGGATGGTTCGAATCGCACAGTACGGAACGGGGCACGGCCACGCCGCGGGCAAGATGCGCTCGATGCAGCAGAACCCCGATGTTGAGTTCGCCGGTGTTTTCGAGCCGGATACCCAGCGACGCGCTGCCACGAAGGGGGCTTTCGCGGATGTCATCTGGTTCGAAAGCGAGGCGGAGATGCTCGGCGACGAGTCGATCGTCGCCATCGCCTCCGAAGGTCGCAACGACGAGAGCCTGGCACAGACGGAGGCCATCGTCGCCGCCGGCAAGCACGTGTGGTACGACAAACCCGCCGGCAATGACTGGAAGCACGTGCAGCGGGTGTTCGCGGCAGCCAAGGAGAGCACTGTCCACATCCAGATGGGTTACATGCTGCGCTACCACGAGAGTTTCCGGCAGGTCGCCGAGTGGGTGCGGTCCGGTTTCCTCGGTGATGTGTTCTCCGTGCGCGCCCACATGTCGACTTTTCTGACTCCCCCAGCGCAACAGACCATCGCCGACTGCCACGACGGTGGCATCCTCTATGACCTGTCCGGGCACATGCTCGACCAGATCGTGTGGATGCTCGGCCGACCGGTCAGCGTGACATCCTTTCTGCGCAACGACTCAGGACAGGTGGCTGCCTTCAAGGACAACTGCCTCGGTGTTTACGAGTTCGAGACAGCCATCGCCACCGTCGACATCGCCGCCATGGAAACGCGTCCCATGGCACGCCGCTTCGAGGTGTACGGGACGAAGGGGTCCGCTATCATCCTTGAGCCCTTCGAGCCCGGCAACCGCATCCGCCTGTGCCTCGACGAGGCGCGTGACGGGTATGCGGAGGGAGAGCAGCTAATCGAGATGACAACGCGGGGTCGGCAGGAGTGCTACGACGCCGAGTTGGTGGACTTCATCGGCGTAGTACGCGACGGCAGGGAGCCGATCCGCGATCTCGACCACGAGCTACTTGTGCAAGAAACGGTCCTGCGTGCCGCCGGGGAGTTGAGAGGGTGAGCGCGGCGCGGGGTCAGCCGACCGGCAGCGCGATGCTGTCGAAGAAGGCCTCCGGAAGGGCGGTAAAGTCGTCGATGCCGGCGTGGGCCAGTTCTGCGGCCTGACGCACCCGGGCCGGGCCACCACGGGTGATGGCGATGCGCCACATGCCGGCGGCACTGGCAGCTCGAAGCCCGGGTAACGAGTCCTCGAAGACCAGGCAGGACGCGGGTGGTACGTCAAGTCGTCGAGCCGCCAGCAAGTAGCTCTCGGGATCCGGCTTGGAACGGCTGTACTGGTCGCAGCTGGTGTAGCCTGTGCAGATCTGTCGCAGGCCGGCGCGCTCGAGGAGGAGTTCGACGGAGCGCGCTTCACTGCCGGTGACGATCGTCGCGGCACCGGGAAAGACGCGTGCGGCGGCAGCGAAAGCCACGACGGCGCCGGGGATGAGATCCGGCGGCCGGCTCTCAAATACCACATGAAAACGCGCCTCGATGTCAGCGGCGAGGCTGAGGCTGTCGGTGGCCAGTGTGGGGAACAATTCCAACAGCCTGTCGGCGACCCCGTTCCACGAGACGCCGTGGAATTGCACGAGATCCAATCCCTCCACGTCGATTCCCCGTTCCGGCAGCAGGGCGAGCAGCGCCTGCTCCGTGAGGAGCTCGGAGTCGACGAGGGTACCATCCATATCGAACAGGACGGCTCTGATGTTGTTGAATGGGTAACTCACTGTAGGATCATGGCTTACGGTTTTGCGGTTGTATCGTCATTCCTCAAACACCCCTCAATCTCTGACGGAATCGTGACAAGAGCGTAGAAGATACGTGTGCGCGCCTACGTCTATAAGTGGTGACCTGCCCCCGGGTCTTGGACCACTCATCAAGAGAGCAGTTTTTGTGAAACAGCGGTGTTCCGGTGCTGCGTGGCAAACTGTTCCGGGGTGAGGGTTTTCAGTGAGCTGTGAGGTCGTAGGGTGTTGTAGTCCCGGCGCCAAGCGTTGAGGATGTGGCTGGCATCCTCGACGCTGGTAAACCAGTATTCGTTGAGGCGCTCATCGCGGAGCTTGCCATTAAAGCTCTCGACATACGGGTTTTGGGTCGGTTTTCCGAGAAGGGATGAAGTCGATACGCACTCCGTGCTGGTAGGCCCACTCTTCGAGGCCTTGCCTGTGAATGGGCCTGTTGTCTACCAGAAGGGCCTCGGGTTTGCCATGGTGTGAAACGAGCTGCTCGAGAACCCGACAGACAGGATGATCTCGCGTTCGGCGGCGGTGTCGACGGCGCGGACGCGGTTACCGTCGACGAGGAGTGCTTTGGGCGCGCACGCCGGTGTACACGCGCAAGCTCCCGCGGTGGCATCGAAGGGGTGAAGGTAGGCGATGGAGCTGGACTGACGCCCGTGGCCACGCATATTCAGGGCGAAGCCCCCGGCGCCGACGTAGTCGTAGGTCCGTTTCTTCATGGCGTAAATGTATGGTAACCAGGGAGGCGCCCGATGGCGACCCGCCTCGACCAGACGTTCCGGCTGTGTATTGACGGCGGGAGCATCCATGAAAATCTCGAAGAACAGCCTGTCCTGTTCGACGTCGTCGTGCCGCCGGATCGACGGGATGATCTGGCACCCGACGCTCATGTATGCGACGGCGAGGGCGCCGAGCTGAAATGCCGCATCGACAGACTGGACACAAAAACAGGACAGGTTCGCGGTTGGGTGGTGGTGCCGCGTATGCAGCCGGGTGTCGATGTGGAGATGCTGCTCGTCCCCGGCACCTGCAGGCGACCGTTTTCTCAACAAGACCTAGGACCCACCGTGGCCGGCGCCCTGTGCGTCGAAGGGTGGATCCACGTGGATGAGGCGCGCTCGGAGGCCGTGCAGGTCGTGGCGGCCAGCTGGGAATTCGCCATGCGCCCCACGGCTCTGGCCACCTGCGACGCCGGAGCGGTGGACGGGCAACCGACGCAAGGCTTCTTCGGGGCTGTGTTCGACGGCCGCTTTATCTACTTCGCTCCGCAGTGTAACAACGAGGGACATCACGGACACGCTCTGCGCTACGACACACACATGCCCTTCGACGACTCCGCGGCGTGGAGAGCCTATGATGCCGCTACTACCGAGGGATTGACGACGAAGGGCTACTACGGCGCCGTCTTCGACGGTCGTTTCGTCTACTATGTACCTCGCTTCGATGGCGACACGCAGCACAGCCGCGTCCTGCGCCTGGATACAACAGGGGACTTCACCGACAACACGAGCTGGTCGGCCTTCGACGCCGGTCAGCCGATCTCCTGCCAGGGCGCCGCCTTCGACGGTCGTTACGTTTACTTTGCCCCGGGCATGCACCAGGACGACGGCCCCAGCGGCTGCGTGCTGCGCCTCGACACGCTGGCGTCCTTCCACGACGAGGGTAGCTGGGACTGGCACGATGTGAGTACCACAGGTGGCCTGGACTGCCGCTGCTTCGACGGTGCCGTCTACGATGGTCGGCATATCTACTTCGTACCGCTGAACGGCGGGCCTGTCGTGCGTCACGACCCGAAGCTGCCGTTCGCTGAGGCCGACGCCTGGGAGGCCTTCGACACGACGGGGTTACCCGGCTTTAGCCGCTGCGTGGGTGCCGTCTTCGACGGTCGCCGGGTCTATTTCGTTCCCTATGCACACGATACCGTCGTGTGCTACGACACGGAAGTACCCTTCACCGCCGTCGGCAGCTGGACCGCACATGCACCCGGATCCGTGGACGGACTCGACTGCCGGGGATACGACGGTGCCGCCTTCGACGGACGCTATGTGACTTTCGTCCCCTTCTGGGACGGTGAGACCACCACCGATGGTTTTCACGCCCGGCTGCTGCGCTACGACACGACGTTGCCATTCACCGCTGCAGAGGCCTGGCAGGCGGCGGATGGTTCGGTGCTGGCGCCACCAAATCCGGGGGGATTCAACGGCGGTGCTTTCGACGGACGGTTTCTCTACATGGCGCCGTGGAGGCTCAATGACCCGTCCGGGCAGATCCATGCCCACGGCCAGGTGCTGCGACTGGACACGGCCGCTCCGGGCTCGAGCTTCCAGCTGCGTTGGGTCGACTGCGGTCACAACGGCGGTCTCTGTGGCGCTGTCCCCGGCCCGGCGTTCCTCGTCAACTGCGCCGATGGCCCGGTGTGCGTCCAGGCGCACGCCACTGTCACTGCCGGCTGGCACCACCTCGCCGGGGTCTACAGCCCCGAGAACGGTGCCGAACTGTGGGTCGACGGGGAGTGCGTGGTGCGCCAGGCGGCGCGCGGCGCGGCGCTACCGTCCGCTCAGGAAATCACAGTGGGTGAGCTTGTGGGCGGCAGCGGCAGCCTGTGTGGTCACGTGGCGCAGGTGCGTCTGCGCTCTCGGCGATTGACAGCCGGCGAGGCACGCACGTGCGCGGCCAACCTGCGGGCCCCGGCAGACTTCGTTCGTCTTGTAGGCTAGTGAGCCTGTCAGAGAATCCCATTTCCGGCTAGGGCCGCGCCCTTGTTGTTACGGACAGGCTCCCGACGCTGTCAGAGCGTTCGAAACGTGGGGAAGTAGCGGTAGTCGACCAGGTCGATCTCCTCCCCGGGGACGGCCCAATCGAGACCGAGGTCGCTGAATAGCCGGCCTTCGGCGAAGGCGGCCTGCACTGCGGCGCTCATGCCGTCGATGGCGACGGCGCCGTTGGGACCTTCCAAATGCAGGTCGGTCGGGAGTTCGCGTACTGGAGACGACTCGAAAGAGCCGCAAGTGCACAGGGTTTGGGCCCGCGCCACCTCGAGTTCACACACCTTGGCCGACGGGTCACCACCGACGCGGGCGATGGCACCCTCCACCGACGACGCTTCCTGGACCTCGGTTGCCGGGATCAGCTCCTCGTCGGGTCGGCCTTCCTTCCAACGGACGGTAACCGAGTTGTCGAAGCCGACATCGAGGACGGCGGTGTCGGTGTCCACGGCGAAGCCGGGAACCCGGATTTTTTCGACTGAGTGGCTGGCGGCGAAAAAGATCTCAACACCCTCGGCGGTCCGGGCCAGCATGGCGACGGTGTCGGCCGTACGAATCGGCTTGGCGCGATACAGCTCGGCCCGGATCGACACGGGCTGCGCCGATGCTTCCGCCGTGCTGCCGGCGACAAAACACATGAAGTTTACCGAGTGGGCCAGAGCGTTGTTGTGCGGACCATCGAGCACCCAGGTGTCACCGGCGGCGAGTTCACCGGCCCAGGCGTTGCGCTCGTAGTAGGCAGCCGGCCGTGGCCAGCAGCCGAAGCCTCGCAACCGTCGTACTCGGCCGAAGCGACCCGACAGCAGTTCCGCCTTCAACTGGTGGGTGGCGGGACGGTAGATGTGCTGAAAACCGACCATGGCCTGTCGGCCGGCGGCGTCGCGGGCGCGGATCATGGCGTCCACATCTTGGATACAGCCGGCAGCCGGCTTTTCGACGAGGACGTTGCATCCTGCCTCGAGGATGGTGACCGTCATCGGGCGGTGCAGGGGGATGCCGGTAGGCACGCAGACCAAATCCAGCTCGGTTCGCCTGGCGGCGAGCAGCTCCCGCAGGCTGTCGTAGATGGCGGTGCCTGCATCGCGGAGGGCCTGCAACTCGTCGGTGAAGGGCTCGTGGTCGGAGGGTGGCGCCACCTGAGCGATGTGCTCGGCGCGGCCGCCTTCGACGGCGCCAGCGACGGCGCTGCGATGGTGCGCGGCGTAGCCGCCCATGCCAACGATGGCAACTCCGGGAAGGTTCACGTTGGACAAACTCAAGAGGTGCGGACCGTGCCTTCCTTCTCGACGCGGGCGAACATGGCTTCGAACTCACTGGTGCCGTCGTCCTCCCACAACTCGGAGCGAAAGCCGCGCAGCCCGGCTTCTTCCCTACCGGTGACGATGCGGGGCGACACGTAGCTTTTGCCGTACCAAGTTGGATTGCCACTCATGTGAGGATGCCGATGTGGCGAGGTGGTTCGACCAGTTTCTGCTGTGACAGCTGCTGCACGGCAGATTCGTCGACTTCATATCCCACACCGATCCCCTCCGGTACCAGCGAGGAGCCATCGACGACGGGAATACGCTGTGTCGTCACATCCTCCTCGTATTGATCATCGAGGTTTATAGAGTGTGCCGTGTGCGTGGGCAGCACCGCCGCCATATGCATGGCCATCGCCTTGCCCAGGGTGCCGGACTCGTGCTGCAGGACGGCGCCCAGGGAACGGCCATGATTGAAGTCGTAGTGGATCTTAAATCCATCGCGGGCGACGGCCTCGGCGGCGCGGGTCTGTCCGAAGACATCGTGGTGGCTGCAGGTGTGCATCTTGAAGACACGGTAACCCTGGGCGACGGCGCGTTGAATCTCCGCAGCGAACTGTTCGGGAGCGGCATAGCGGGTCCATGCCGCCACCGGTACTCAGTCACGCCGTTTGGGCCCCATCAACTTCCATGCGGGAACCTCCAGACACTTACCCATTGGGTCATACAGCGCCGTATTGATGCCACCGGCCTGGTCGCTATTGAGAAAGTCGAAGGGGTCGTGGCCGACGAGATCCTGGCCCATGTCATTGGCAGGCACGAACCAGGACCGCACACGCTGATCGCCCCAGTCCACCAGACCGCTGTCGGTTTCGACGCGGCAAAGCAGGCTACTGTCGATCCCGTACATGTCGACGACGCGGTCGGCGTAGCGTGCGGCTAGCCCGCGGAAAGATGGGGATTTTATCGACGGACTTCATGCGGTGTGAAGACATGACAAGGTCCCTTCTGCTGGTTGGGAAGGCGTTGAAGATGAGCACGCTTTCCTGCCTTGTCTACAC
>Ga0315338_1004854_pt1 | contig 10208 bp, 8 predicted proteins | sample ASW8metaG_FD_204518 | JGI IMG/M metagenome (GOLD analysis project Ga0315338, IMG submission 204518) | Ammonia-oxidizing marine archaeal communities from Monterey Bay, California, United States - ASW #8 | ecosystem: Environmental > Aquatic > Marine > Coastal | place: USA: California | collected...
GTAAGCCAGAATATATGCCGGTAGTGTTAGCTGCTGTAGAAGCGCTACTAGACGAGAGATTCGACGTTCACGGGCTTCAAGCAACTAGTGACCCTGCCGCACCTATGGTAGTAGTGTCTGGTCCTATAGTTGAAGAGATCGGTATTAACCACGGTCCCAGTTTATTTGGCCCCGGCTCACGTGCCAACGCTACTATTGGACGTACTCTCAGGTTGGTGTTGATAAACTTAGGTGGTGGACACCCTGACTCTGGAGATAAATCTACTTTAGGTTCGCCGTCTAAGTATTCTTATTGCATCGGAGTAGACGTAGATACTCCGTGGTCTCCTTTGCATACTGAATTCGGATTTGATGAAAACGATAGCTGCGTAATGTTGTACGCAGCCGATGCTCCCAGAGGCAATAACCCAGGCGGATCCGGAAGTATGGAATTCCCATTGTGGATATTGGCTGATTCTATGTCTAACTTGAATCACAACATTATTAGTGGTGGGTATGCAGTTGCGGTAATTAGTCCCTTAATCGCGCATGGCCTATCCTCTGAAGGTTGGAGTAAAGACGAAGTCAAATTTTATCTATATGAAAATGCGAGAGTACCCTTAGAACGTGTTCAAAGATATCAACATCTACGATATGGACGTGATCAAGAAGCTGCAGACCCCTATTATTGGCCCAAATGGCTAAATGTAGACGAACCGAATATCTCAGTTCCGGTCGTAAGAGATCCTAAGAATATGCTGATTCTAGTCGCGGGGGACCCTGCGAGGTCTCGGTCAGCTTTCTGTCCTGCACGACCCTATAATCCGCCGGTCATAAAACAAATTAAGACCTGAATGAGGCTTATTCTTGCTGGGGATCGCAATAGCCATGCCGTATCAATCTCAGTTAGCTAATAGCTTCAGATAATCCGGGTATATTACCTACTCCCGTAGGAACAGTTACGGAAGAGCCGTCCAAATCATCGCCTATAGGTTGGAAGATACCACCTAGGCATTTGCTTAGAAACGCTTCCGTTATTGCGAAGAAAGATAAATTGTTTTCTGGTCGAGCAAATCCATGACCTTCGTCTGGATAAAGTACGTAGGTCACTGGAATACTCTTTTCGTTCATAGCTCTTACTATCTGATCGGATTCAGATTGACTTACTCTGGGATCATTTGCCCCTTGCCCGATTAATAATGGTTTAACGATATTATCTGCCCTGTGTAATGGAGATCTTTCTGCAAGTAACGCCATACCGGACTCAGTACGATGGTCCCCAACGCGTGACGCCCACAGGTCTATTTGGGGCTGCCAATAAGGTGGTATAGAGTTAATCAGAGTCACTAGATTAGATGGTCCAACTATATCTACTCCACAAGCGAACGTGTCTGGAGTAGTTGTGAGTCCTATTAGAGTGGCGTATCCGCCGTAGCTGCCTCCCATGATTGCTACCTTATCAGGGTCGGCAATGCCAATACTTATTGCCCATTGTATTGCGTCGATGAGGTCGTTGTGCATATTGCGGCCCCATTCGAGATTAGCTGCGTTAATGAAGTTTTTACCAAATCCGGTTGAACCGCGAAAGTTTACACTTAGAACTGAATAACCTCGATTCGATAGTAGTTGGTGAACAGGGTCGTATCCCCAGGTATCTCTATGCCAGGGACCGCCGTGCACTAATAGGACCATGGGTGGAGGGATATCTTTCATATCATTGGTGATAGTTCGTCCCGCCGGTAGAGTGTAATAACTCACCAAATCAAAATTGTCTCTCGACTTTATGGTGACTGAATGCATTTTCGACAGCGTGACAGTCTCCAGTTCACTTCTGTTGGTAAAGAGAAATGTCGCACTTTGGGTCACTCTGTCATATAAATAGAACCGTACAGGGCCGTCATCGAGAATAAAGGCGGCTATCCATGTTTTATCATCCATTGTTTGGCTGACAATTTCGATCTCTCCATCCGCTAATGCTCCGAGACGTTGAATATCTAATTCTATGGCTTTGTCCATGATTTGCCATTGTTTTCTTTCGTGTGTGAATGCTACTGCTTGAACCGTCTTTTCAATTGGGTGCATCATTGTGTCGCTGACGTCAGCCTGAGTATTTTCTGCGAGTAAAGTTAGTTTTCCCGAATCGATATCCATGGATACAAGAGCCGCGGTATTTCTGCCTCTACTATCGACTAGATACAAGGCTTTACCTGATTTATCAAATCCTATTGGCGAAGTTGTAAGGGTATCGTCGATTTCTATTTTTAAGGATTGACTCCAGGTTCCATCATCCGATTTGGATAATATTTCGCTTCCTCCGTCAGGAGTTACTCTGGTGGCGAATCTAATATCGTAATTTTCGTCAGTTATATAACCAGCAAACCCCTCATTTTTTTCTATTAGTTCGCGAGTACCCGTAGTTATATTGACCTTATATATGTCATGAAGCTGGGGATCTCTGTCATTAAGAGCTAATAATAATTCTTCAGGATACTTGGGACTTATTTCCTGAAATCTGGCCTGAACTCCGTCGATTGGGGTTAAATCGGTAATTTTGTTGGTAGTGATATCTACCGAGTAGATATGCCAATTTTCATCGCCATCTGTATCCTGCAGATAAGCAATATTGTGGCTCGTGAAGGTCCAACCATAGAATCTGATTCCTCTTCCATGATCGTGAGTAACTGGGCTAGCGTTGTTTGGAGTATCTATTGATGCTACCCATATATTTAATACTCCATCAACGGGAGATAAGTAACTAATATAGGAACCGTCTGGACTTATTTGAGGAGAGGCTTTATCGGGATTTCCAAATAGTAATTCTCTGGGAATAAGCGCCGGGGGATTGCTGTTGGTCATTTATTTAATACTCCAATTAAGCGGTAATAGGCGAGTACAGTATTCTTTATTTTGTCAGATTAGCATCATAAACGTTTAGATTTCGTACGTAAAATGAGCTCTTTAACATGTTTTATTTGAGTAATATTATATTGAGTTGATTGTGCTTACAACTTTCGCAGCTTGGGTAGAAGTACGCTCATTAAAAGAGCTAATGCTGCTAATGCTGCTCCATTAATCAACAGCGCAGTTTTAGAGCTGGTACTATCTGCTAGGGTTCCCATTTCTAATTGGCCTATAGGCGCCGTTCCTATTCCGATTACCCATGATCCCATAGCTCGCCCACGTTGTTCGTTGGATACACTGAGTTGTAACAATGTTTGATGGAGAACATCGCTCATGGTAGCCATTATGTTTACCAAAGCTACCAAAGCAAAGGCTAACCAGAATGTTTCTGCATAGCCAAGTAATATCTGTGAAATCCCAAAGAGAAATAAGGTACTTAATAAAAGCATTCCCGGCCGTTTCACATTTCCTAAAAATGCCAGCCCTGCTATCCCAATAGATGCGCCTACGAAACGGGATGAGTTTAACAATCCTAAGCCTTCTGCGCCTACACCTAATACTTCCAGAGCTAATATCGGTAATATAACCTGGTGCGAGAAACCCAGTATCTCCGCTCCCGCAGTGGAGATCATCAGGCTTAGTAGGAGCCTGTTAGATTTTAGCGCTTTGAAGTAATTGATTAGATTTTCTAATATAGTTTCCTGCTGTAGAGGGGCTGATTCACCGACATGGACTAGAAGGAAAATACAACTTAGTCCTATTAGATAGCCAATACCCATAGCTAGGAACGGACCTGAACTTCCGATAAATACAATGGTATATCCTGCGAGGAGCGCCCCGAATAATTGGCCGATCCTCTGAGCCAATCCAATCAGAGCTAACCCGCTGAGAGCTCTGCTAGCTCCGACCACATCGTATACGTACGCCTGCCTGGCGGTCATGTACATGGCCTGGAAAGCGCCTAGTGAAAAAACTCCACCTAGTAGAGACCAAATTCTTATTAGATCTATGAACACTAAAAAAGATAATGTCAATGAAGTTAGCATCAATCCCAGGACTGCTATTTTCATCAACATACGACGATCATATCTGTCGGTAATAGGCCCGCAGGTTAACCCTACAACTAAGTTCGGAGCTGAGCGTACTGCAAAAGCTACACCTAACAAAGCTACCGACCCAGTCATGTCTAATACTATCCATCCTATGATGACATGGGATGTTCCCTGGCCAAACTGATTTGCAAATGTTGATATGATTAGGGTTCTTAGATCTGCATATCTAAGCGCTGAAATCAAGTTTTGGTAACTGGACCTTTTAGGGGGAGTGTCTCCATTATTAGGAATGCCACTTAATGACATAATATATAAGCGGTTAGATTCATATTAGATGGATAACGCGATAGATTTGATGTAATCATCAGGAGAGTCTAGCATATTATCAGGAACTCTTGTGATTAATAATATTGAGCTCGTTTTCAACGAATATACTGATAGTAAACATTGGGTATAACTCTTGAAACAACCATGTAATTCTGGCAAGATACTTATATGAAAATAGGCGCATTCGAGATAACAGACGATATACCGGAATTAAACGATCCGCACGTCTTTGCTATGGTTAGGCCGTGGGTTGACGTTGGAAGTGTAGGAACTCTCACGCTTAATCGACTTGAGCATTTCATGGGCTCAAAAGAGTTAGGTAAATTGACCCAACCCGGGAAATTTTTCGACTTTACTCGATATCGCCCAACAATGAAATTAGTTCAAGGCCAGCGGGAAGTGACTGTACCTAATAGTACTATTAAGTACTCGTCTTCCGAAGATGGCAACGACTATTTATATCTGCATCTTATGGAACCCCACGCTAATAGTGAAGAGTATACCGATTCAATCCTTGAGGTAATCGAATACTTTAAGGCAAAACGCTATTGTCGATTGGGAGCTATGTATGACGCCGTACCCCACACTAGGCCACTGCTTGTTACGGGCTCTCTCGGGGAAGTACCTCAAATCAAGGATGTTCCGAATTTTAAGCTTCGCCAAAGTACTTATCAGGGACCAACTACGATTATGAACTTAGTCTCAGAAGGTGTCGATAAACTGGGTATAGAAGCGATAAACTTTATGGTTCACCTCCCTCAATATCTGCAATTAGAAGAGGATTACACTGGTACATCAAGGATGATTGAAGTTTTATCATCTGTTTATGTGAACATTCCGGCTGATTTGGCTCCCATACGCAGAGGACAACGTCAGTATAGGGAACTTAGCTCAGCAGTTGAACGTAATGATGAATTAAAGCAATTGATCCAGCAAATGGAAGCCTACTATGATGCTCAATTAGACTCAGAGGAGAAACCTGCCGAGGAATCGAATCCATCGATTACATTATCCCCAGAGATTGAAGAGTTCTTAAGTGAATTAGGCGGTAGGCTAGAATCTGAGGAGTGACCTCAACTCTATTATCAGTCACTAAAGCTCCTGATAGAACTTAAGTAATGGTGGCAACGACTGGGTTCGAACCAGTGACCTAGCGCTTATGAAGCGCCCGCTCTAACCACTGAGCTACGCTGCCACACTGAGTGTATTGACCAGACGCCAAGCTCCACTCCAAGGATTAATACTAAATCTTAATGAATAATGCTGTCAATTTATTGGGATAATCGTACGAAAAACTTTAACCTGTGAGTTGAACCATTCTATTTTGAGGACAGCGGGTTTATAAGGTTCTTTGTATATCATTATGGGGTGTTATACGGCGGGGTGTTCGACGGTGATTCAGTGCAGCAAATGTCTGACCTTAACTTGCCATGCTAACCTTTGGCTTTTCTGAATCAAGTTCTACCGCTCTAGAAATATATCTCCACTCTGACCACCCGTTTTTTCTAATAGTCGTATCTGTTCTATTTGTATTTTGTGGTCAACGGCTTTACACATGTCGTACAGCGTTAGACATGCTATTGAAACTGCAGTTAGAGCCTCCATTTCAACACCTGTTCTTGATGAAGTGGACGCTGTGCTAGTGACCATGATACGGTTTTCACTTGCCTCTAGTACCAATTGCACATCAACCTTGTTCAATGGGAGTGGATGGCATAAGGGTATTAAGCTGGAGGTTTGTTTAGCTGCCATTATTCCGGCTATTTGTGCCACTGTAAGGACGTCTCCCTTTTTCATGAGGCCTTGCTGTATTAATGCGATGGTTTCCGGTTGTACTACCACATAGCCAATCGCTTTAGCTTGCCTGTTGGTTATCGGTTTATTGCCTACATCTACCATATTCACTTGGCCCTGCTCATCTATATGGGAGAGTGAATTTTGTTCACTGTGTTCGTGAGTACTCATTAGCGATTGCCCTTTCCGTGTTTTCGAGATGTCCTGGAATTTCCGGTTTGGCGCCGATTGAATTTATTGTCCTTGTGGTGAGTCTGGGGGGATGGCTGGCGACGAAGTTTAGTGTCATGAGTCTCAAAGATCATCGCTTCCATGTTTGCTACTCGGTTCGCAATTTCGTTGCCTGGGCTCCGGCGAGGATCAGATGCCCAACGCCAGATTATGTTTTTATTTTCTGAAAACTCGTCCAACATACCCCACAAATCATGATTTGCGGTACGGTTTGATTTATGGGCCATTGCGTTTGCAAGATATCTGTCAGATGAATATAGGATTATTTGTTTATGATATTTGACTGCTTCGAGGCCTTTTATAGCTGCTAATAACATCATTCGGTGAGCTGTCGTAAAGCGATCGTTTCCAGATAAAATATTTCTGTGGCCTTGTTCATACAAAACCGCAGCCCAACCTCCTCTGCCTCGACTTCCTTTACAAGCTCCGTCCACGCAGATAATGGATTCTCCATTAGGGCTATTATCTAGAGTTTGATTCGTTTTCTGACTTTTTATGTGGAGCATTCAGCCGCCGATCTGGTACATTTCTATCTTACGTTTGTTTATTGGTAATGGTTTCGTGGCTGATCGTTCTTCGGAATATTTATCGGTTCGTTTTCCCCAGCAACTAGAGATTGCTGACTTAATTTCATTGTCGCTGGCCTCGTTTCTTAAAAGGTCTCTTAAGTCGATCCCGTCGTTGGCGAAGAGGCAGGTATAAAGGCGGCCATCTGTAGAGAGTCGTGCCCTGGTGCAATTTCCACAGAAGGGTTGGGTTACGGAGGATATAATTCCTATTTCTCCGGAGCCATCTATATATCGGTATCGTGAGGCTACTTCTCCAACATAATTAGGCTGTACAGCCTCAAGAGGTAACTCAGAGTTAATGGCATTGAAAATTTCAGATGAGGACATGACCTCATCAAGTTTCCAGTCATTTAAGTTGCCCACATCCATGTATTCAATATATCGGACTATGTGTCCTGTGCCCTTAAAGTAACGGGCTAGATCAACTATAGTGTGATCGTTGACTCCTTTTTGAACCACAGAATTCACTTTTATTGGTGATAATCCTGCCAGTTCTGCGGCCTTAATCCCAGCCAAAACTTTTTCTGTGGAAAAACCACGCCCGTTCATTGTTTTGAACAGTTCATTATCTAGTGTATCTAGGCTGACAGTGATGCGGTTTAAACCAGACTTTTTGAGGGCTTCCGCTTGTTGTTCCAGCAGGTATCCATTTGTAGTCAAAGTAAGGTCTTTAATTCCGGCCACCTGCCGTAATAGATAAATTAGGTGTTGCAAGTCAGTTCGTAATAGCGGCTCTCCTCCAGTTATACGAATCTTATCAACTCCCAACTCAGTAAAGATCAACGTCAATCTAGTAATTTCTTCGAATGAAAGAATTTCTTCTTTCGGTAAGAATTTATAACTTTCACCGAACACCTCTGACGGCATGCAATAAGTGCACCTAAAGTTGCATCTGTCAGTTACAGATATTCGTAAATCCCTAAGTTGGCGATTGAATTTATCTTTTATCATTTAGGTAAATCTTTTTTGTAATAGTTAAAGGCACGAGATTGCGTACGAGACTTTTCGCAAAGCGTCAGATCTGTGGCTTATGAGGTTTTTATCCTCGACATTAAGTTGCGCTAGAGTTTTTTTGTGCGAGGGTAGGTAAAACACTGGATCGTATCCGAACCCGTTTTCACCATGTGGTCTATATTGTATCATTCCTGCAATTGAACCTACTACAGACGCTATCAACACATTATCCTTGCAAATAGCTATAACACATCTGAACCGTGCTGTTCTCTTATCCCACGGAACTTCTATTAAATTCTTGAGTAATAATTCGACTCTATCCTGATCGCTAACACACAATCCATCTCCATACCGAGCTGAATAAATTCCTGGAGAGCCGTCCAAAGCATCGACTTCCAAACCCGAGTCGTCAGACAGAGTTGTCATGCCGCTGAGGTCAGAGTAACCGCACGCTTTTAGGTAAGCATTTTCGTGAAATGAACTGCCAGTTTCATTAATTTCGTCATCTATTTCTAACGTTGCTAATGAGACTAACTCTACATCACTAGCTGATAGTAATGCTCGGTACTCAGAGAGCTTTCCTTGATTGTGGGTAGCTACTAATAATTTAACCATTTTAACAACTGCAGCCCATTATATTATTTCATCAGATTGTAGTTTTGATATCTGGGTATCTGTCATACCTAGCCATGATTTATAAACGTCATCATTATCTTGCCCTATTTTGGGTCCTGCGTGGGCAACTGATCCCGGTGTAGCACTAAATTTCGGCACGACGCCTAACATTTTAGCTTTTCCTAATTCAGAATCTTCGAGCTCAATTATGTCTTCGCGCGCGGCAAAATGGGGGTCGTCCATTATTTGGTTAGTGTTATATACGGGACCAACTACTCCTCCCGCTGGAACTAGCTCCTCCATAATTTCTGATAAGTCATGGTTGTCCATATAATCTTGTAGGATTTCATTTAACTCGTCTTTATGGTTAAGGCGAGAGGCATTATCCTGGAATCTTGGATCGTCTAGGATATGGGGTATCCCCATAGCTTTGGCCAGATTTTCCCACGTATTTTGTGACGTGGCTGAGAGGCCAAGCCACTGTTTATCTTTGGTCGCGTAAAGGCTCCTCGGTGCGGCGTCGGGAAAATCGTTACCCACACGCTCTCGTACTAAGCCCATCAGGTCGTACATAGTAATGTGAGGAATACATAGCCTGAATAATGGCTCAAACAAACTTACATCTATGACCTGACCAAATGCTCCCTCAGTTTCGTGCGAATTCCGTTGTTTGTGATAGATCGCCATCATACTTGCCATCGCCCCAAAAACCCCTGCAATCTCATCAGCTAGGGGGACTGGCGGGAGGACAGGAGGTGTGTCGGAGAACCCTGTCATACTAATGTATCCACTCATACATTCAGCGATAGTACCGAAACCGGGTCGGTCTTTATATGGTCCCGTTTGTCCGAAACCTGAGTATCTAACCATTATTAAATTTGGATTTTCTGATAATAGCTCATCTGGTCCCAGTTCCCATTCCTCCATGGTGCCGGGTCTGAAACCTTCTATCAAAATATCAGCTTCCCTGCTCAACATTCTCAAGATTTTTTGGCCTTCCGGATCCGATAAATTCAACGTAACAGACTTTTTATTTCGTGAATGTACTTTCCACCACAGTGAAATATCTTTGTAGAATGGCCCCCAGTTTCGCAAAGGATCGCCAGTTTTAGGTTTTTCGATCTTAACGACTTCTGCGCCAAAATCAGCCATTAAACTGCTGGCAGTTCCTCCAGCAACGATAATTGACAAGTCTAGTACCTTAAGACCAGATAAAGGGCCACGTAACTCAGACATTTCTACTCTCTCACAATAGGGGTTGTTATACCTTAAATGTTTATGGGATACTGAATTAACTGCAATTTTATCGTTTAAGCAACAGGTTAGCTACTTATAGCTACATTGTGCAAAATTTCACTATCGACTCATGAATAGCTATGTTATAATCTGTCCGCATCCGGAACTAGGGCGTAATTGGATTAATGCTTGAGAACTATTTCCTTCAGTACGGGCTGATCACTGCATTCGCCATAATCGCTATTATCGTCCCCACGGGCATGTTGTTGATCTCTTGGATAGCTTCCAAGGTCGGTCTGCGTCCAGATAATCCGACTATAGTTAAATCTGAGGCGTATGAATGTGGAGTGGAGACCATCGGCGGTAGGTGGAATCAGTTTCACTTCAGATATTACATGTACGCTATTCTATTTGTCATTTTTGATATAGAAGTTGTTTTTCTTTACCCTTGGGCTACAAAATTCATGAGATTAGAATTGTTTGCACTAATCGAGATGGCTATATTTGTAGGGATATTGCTAGTTGGCTGGGTCTATGCGTGGCGTAAAAG
>Ga0315338_1004855_pt1 | contig 10206 bp, 7 predicted proteins | sample ASW8metaG_FD_204518 | JGI IMG/M metagenome (GOLD analysis project Ga0315338, IMG submission 204518) | Ammonia-oxidizing marine archaeal communities from Monterey Bay, California, United States - ASW #8 | ecosystem: Environmental > Aquatic > Marine > Coastal | place: USA: California | collected...
GCGGTGGCAGAGTTCGACGAAGTTGCGCCGGGAGATTTCGTGGTCGCCACGCTTCTTGATGGCCTTGGGGTCGCCGGCGTCGGTCGGTGCGACGAAGTCCGGGTCATGCGGCAGGCTCGGGTTGCATCGGACCCCGTAGTAGTTCTGGACGCGCCGTTCGGTGGGGAGGCCGTTGTCGTCCCACCCCATCGGGTAGAAGACCTCCCTGCCGGCCATCCGCTGGTAGCGGGCGATGGTGTCGGTGTGGGTGTACGAGAACACGTGTCCGACGTGGAGCGAACCACTGACCGTCGGCGGCGGCGTGTCGATCGAAAAGACCTGGTCCCTCTTTCGGGAGCGGTCGAACCGGTAGGTGCCTGCGGCCTCCCACGCCTTGTCCCAGCGGTCCTCGAGGCCCTCCAGTGTGGGCTTGTCGGGGATCCGTGGCGCAGGGTCGTGCGCGGTGGTCGGAGGAATCGCTCGCTCGTTCATGAGGAACCGAGGTTAGCGGCGCCGGGTGGAGGGGGAGTCAGATGATCTTCGACAGGAGGTGGAGCGGGGAAGGTTCATGAGTTCCGTTTAGGATTGGGTACATGAGCACTCCTAAGAAACGCATTCTGGTTGGCCTCACTGGGGCTAGTGGCGCATGTTATGGCATTAAAACGTTGGAAATATTGGCAGGTCTTGACGATGTAGAAACACATCTAATCATTAGTTCAGCGGCCCGTCGTACTATAGATCTTGAAACGGATAGATCGATTGAAGATGTCCAAGATCTTGCTGATATAGTTTATCCCATACGGGACATCGCTGCTGGGCCGGCTAGCGGATCGTTTCCCACCACAGGAATGTTGATCGCCCCCTGTTCGATTAGGGCTCTCTCTGCAATCGCAAACTCTCATTCGTCCGATCTGTTGACGAGGACGGCTGATGTGACATTGAAGGAACGGCGTCCATTGGTGCTTATGGTTCGAGAAACCCCACTGCATCTAGGTCATCTAAGACTCATGGAACAAGTCGTTGAAATGGGTGGAATTATCTTTCCACCAGTTCCAGCATTTTATACGAAACCGGAGACGTTAGAATCTTTAATATATCACACTTCCGCTCGAGCTCTGGAGCAGTTAGGTCTAGACATCCCCGAAATTAGTAGATGGACTGGGCCACCAGGGTCTAATATTCAAATATAATCCTGAGTCTGTTAGCGGCGCCACGGGCAAGAGTCCTATACAGTCTCAAACCAGATACTTTGTGCTTGTCCCAACAAGCCTGGGTGCGGATATGTATTCTTGGGCGGTTCTGATCGCACCAGTTCAGTTGCTACACTGTCGAGCGTTGTCGATTTAATTGAGTCATGGGCTTGCCTCCAGCCTAGGCCCTATATTGGGTCATTCTGAGGAAGCCTCGGAGAAGTTAATGATGCCGACTACAACGACTACCAAGACCATGTTTAAGACTGCGCTGGCACGTAAAGCCCATGGAGCGCTATAGAACTCCGCCAGGGCGCCCACAAAGAGACTTCCAATAGACCTCATGCCAACAAATATCATTGCATAGATAGCGACGATCCGTCCGTGATATTCTGGGGCGACGTCTGCTTGAACCTTGGCATTTGCGTTGCCAAGAAAGACGCCACCGAGAAAACCCACAAGAATGAGAGATAACACTACGAGGGTTGTGTTCGGTGCCCAAGATAGTAAGAGGGCAGCTAGAGAAAATCCTACGAGCATCCTGTGGAATGGGATACCTGATCCTCTCTGTTCCGCTGCCCCGAGAGAACCGAGAAGGCTTCCCAAACTAAAGAATACGAGAAGCATGCTAAATGTACTTGATCCTCCGCCCAAGTCTTGTTCGACAAGTATGGGAAGCACAACTTCAATATTCAATACAGTAGTGCAGGTAATTGAGAGGTAGATTAGCGGCACTCGAATTTCTCTAACCCTCCATGCGTAGGATATTGCAGCACGGAAGGTGTTTGAGGCAGGGGAAGAAGTGTTTGCAGTAAATGGAAGCGGCGTGATGCGGTATAACAAGAGTAAACCCAGAATCGCGCAAACGGTATTTGCGAGAAAACAAGCTGGCGTATCGAACAAGCCGATGAGTATCCCACCAATTGCTGGTCCAAGGATTCGTCCCACTGAAATCACGGCTGTGTGAAGGCTCGCTGCCTTGAGTAGTAGATCGTCAGGAACAATTACACGGACGAATCCTCGACGAATTGGAGCGTCGAAGGTGACGATCATGCCCAAGAGGAAGATCAATCCGTAGAGGGTCCATATGTCTGGATTGGAGTACTTAGCGACTGCCCAGAAAGTCGCTGTCAGCAGGATCTTGATTGAATGGCTGACTTGCAAGAGTCTTCGCCGATCGTGCCGATCGGCGAGCACGCCAGCTAATGGGCTCATACATAAAGACGGAACGGTGCGCAGTGCGGTTGCAAAGCCTAGGGAGACGCCGCTTCCTGTGATCTGGTAGACGATCCAGAGTTCCCCTACCCGTTGGGACCAGAGCCCAACGCTGTGAAGGACCTGGAGCGCCGCGTACTTTCGAAAGTTTTGGTTTGCGAGTGCTTCTCGAGTGGCTCCGAGAAAGCCTGCAGGTGACTTGCGCTCTGATTGTTTGATCGGCCTACGCCTCGCTGTTGTCAGTTCGACAGGTTACCTATTGTCAGTTAGTCTGGCTATGTGGTAGCAATCGGGTCGAGCGTGTCAAGGTAAGCCTAATGACCCATCTGTTAGGGAAGGGACGAAGGAATTGACCAGGTCGGGTGAAGAGTATGTAGCGAGCCTCTCGGACGGCCGGACTGTCATAGTCGATGGTGAACGGGTCGAAGATGTCTCGACGCACCCGGCCTTTGCTGCATCGGTTGCTTCAGTGGCGCAGCTGTACGACGTCTCGAATGACCCGGCCAACCGTGAGTTGATGACCTATGAGTCTCCTTCTGATGGGCGCCCCGTCAATCTCTCATGGCTCATCCCCCGCTCAAAGGAAGATTTGCGTGCTCGTCGGCTTGCGACCGAGCACTGGGCGAAACAATCGTTCGGCCTGTTCGGCCGCTCACCAGACCACGTGGCATCGTTTTTCGCAGGCTTTGCTGGTGCAAGTGACTGGTTCGCCAAAGGCGGCCAAGCCTATGCGGACAATCTGATCCGGTACTACGAGCAGGCTCGCGACGAGGATCTCTACCTGAGTTACGCGATTATCCATCCTCAGGTCGACCGGATGAAGGCCCCGCACGAGCAGTCGATCAAGCACCTCTACGCCAGCATCGTCGAGGAAAATGACAACGGCGTCGTAATCCGTGGCGCACAGATGCTCGGCACGGGTAGCGCCATATCGAACCATGTATTCGTAAGTTGCATTCTGCCACTGCCGAAGGGCTCGGAGGACTACGCAATCTCGGTTTCAGTGCCCTGCGGTGCTCGCGGCCTGAGGATGTACCCAAGAAGGCTCTATGCAGAAGGGGCCACCAGTCGATTTGATTACCCACTTTCCACTCAGTTCGACGAAACGGACTCGTTGCTCGTGTTCGACGACGTGTTGGTCCCGTGGGAGAACGTATTCGTCAACAGAGACATTGACATCACAGCGGCACAGTTCCATGAGACGGCGGCACACAACCTCGGGAATACGCAGGCGCAAATTCGGTTCTATGTCAAGTTGAAGTTCATTTTGGGCCTTGCGAGGAAACTTGCTGAATCTTCGGGAACGATTCAGTCGCGGTCTAACCAGTTGGATCTGGGTGAGTTGGCCGCCCGTGTCTCGGTACCAGAAGGAATGGTCCTAGGTGCCGAAGAGTCTGCATCAATCGACGAAAATGGTGTTGCTAGGCCGAATCCTCAACTTCTCTATGCGGCCATGACGCTTCAACCCCGCCTCTACCAAGAGATCATCTTTACTCTTCGTGAGATGACCGGTGGGGGCATGATTGAGGTCCCATCGTCAAATTTGGTCTGGAACGATCCGGTCAGTTCAAGCGACTACGAGCGCCACGTGCGTTGGCCCGAGGTTGGGAGCCGAGATCGGGTCCAGTTGTTGAAGCTCATATGGGACATCGTGGGGTCGGAGTTCGCTAGTCGAGCGTTCCAGTACGAAATGTTCTATGCGGGTTCCAACTCGGTCGTAAAGGGCCGGTCCTTTGGCGGCTACCCCTGGGCGGACGCCACTGACCTGGTCGACGAGTGCTTGTCCGGCTATTCCAGTGAAGACTTGTCGGGGCCGACCTGATGTCGATAAGCACTCTCGAAGGAATTGATACTTCGTTTCGGGCTGCTCTGGGACGACTTGATCGTGGCCACCGACTGCGCAAAGTCTCGAAGACGGTTTCGACCGAATATGAGATCGCAGGCCTGATGAAGACGCATGATGGTGGAGAGGCCCTCTTATTTGAGGATGTCGCCGGGTACGAGTGGCCAGTCGTTGGGAATTTGTTCGCCAGTCCGGCGAACTGCGAAGTTTGTTTCGACACGGACGTCAAAAACTTTCGACAGGTCCTCGCCGGTGCGATTGAACGACAGGTTCCACCGGAAGAGGTCGATTCCGAGGTTCCTGCGCAAGAGGTCGTCCATGAGAGCGGGGTTGACCTCACCGAGATGCTTCCTGCCCTGACCCATTCTCTGGCCGATGCCGGAAGATTTGTCACGGCGGGGGTGATTCTTGCTCGGGATCCCGAGACTGGTGTCAACAACGCCTCATTTCACAGACTCCAGCTACTTGGAGAGAATCGCACGGCAATAAAACTTGATTATGGCCGTCACCTGAGGGCAGCGTTCGAAAAGGCCCAGGCCAAAGGGGATGACCTTGAGATAGCGGTTTGTCTTGGAACCGACATAGCGCTCACATTCGCTGCAGCGTTCATGGGCTCACAGATGCCCGAGACGGCCGATGAGTTGGCTGCCGCTGGTGGTATCAAAAACTCCCCACTTCTCGTGGCTCCGTGTACGACCAACGGTTTGCTGGTTCCGGCGAACACTGAGATCGTGCTGGAAGGCAGAATCTCGTGCACGGAGACCTGTGATGAAGGCCCGTTTGCAGAATTTCTTGGTTACCCGTCTGGAGAGGGCCAAGCACCGGTATTTATCGTAGACGCGGTTACCCATCGCCGCGATCCGATCTATCCGGCAATCAACGGCTATGGGCGCGAGACAATAATGCTAAGGAAGTACGTTCTCGAGGCGTCGGTGCTCAACGCTCTGACTGACGCAATCCCAACGGTGATCGATGTTGAACTCACTTCTGGCGGATTGCACCGATTCCACTTGGTAGTCCAAGTCTCTAAACGTTCTGAACGTGATGACGGTTTGGAGCGAAATGCAATCATGGTGGCGATCGGGTGTCTCAAAGACTTAGACCAAGTTGTCGTGGTGGATAAAGATATTGATATTCGGGACACAAACGAAGTGGAATATGCAATCGCGACCCGCATGGAGGCATCAAGAGACATCTTGGTAATTCCAGGAGCTCGTGGTCATGAATATATCCGTGTGGGAGCTTCAGGTATACGGGCGAAACTTGGCATTGATGCAACGGTTCCATACGCCGATTTGTCAAGATATAAGCGAGCGGAATTTGCGCCTACAGCGCTAGAAATAAATGACTCCAGTCTTGAGCCAGGAACCTGGACCGAGCGGTTGTTAGGAGCTGCCGGATGACGAAGCTAACCCGGGAGACTCTCGCGGACCGTTTACTTGCTGATCTGGAGCGACAGATTCTTTCAGGTCGCATTTTGCCGGGAGAATCATTGCCCAACGAGAGAGAACTCTCCGACGCGTTCGGTGTAGGTAGGACAACAGTGCGTGAAGCGAGTCAGGGACTATTGGCGGTTGGGCTCGTCGAACGTGTTGGAAAGTCACTCATAGTCTGCGATTTCATGGGCCTGTGCCAGGAGGAACTTGGCCTTGCATCGCTCGCTTCGAGGGTGTCCATCGAAGAAGTTTATGAGACTCGCAAACTTCTCGAAGTCCATGCTGTAGCGCTTGCATCGCAATTTCGCAGTGATGATGACCTTCATCGTTTAAGCCAAGTTCTTGACGCGATGGATACAACAGACACTGAAAAGTACCATACTGCAGATATTGAATTTCATACTGCTGTGGTCTTCGCTTCGGGCAATACAGTTCTCTCCCAAGTGTACGAGTCGAGCAAACACTTGTTTTTCAAATTGCCAGCGTTTTGGCGATTGTTTGCACATCAGGAAAACGTTAAGGCGGCGAAGATTGGATCAGGAATCCAAGGACATCTTCAGATCTACTCTGCCATAGAAGTTAAAGATGCTTCCTTGGCGAAGAACCTAATGTTTGAGCATCTCGATAATGTGCAGCAAGGACTTTTGGGTTCAATTGAATATGTACAGTCATTAAAACCGATATCGGAGGCGGTATGAGAAACGGATACAGGGTGTTTGACTCGGACACTCACGTTACGCCATCACTTGAAGTCTTGTTGAAATATGGCGATGAGAAGCTAAAAGCGAGAGCAGATGAACTCGAACCTTATGCCAGGGTAACGACTCCGACTCCCGGCCGCGGGCACCCCACAGAGGATTACAAGGTTGTCCGAGTAAACCCCTATCCCTATAGCAGAATCGCTGGCTATAAGGATAACGATGAGGACGCAAAAGTTCGTGGAGCGGGAGCAAAAGGTGCGTTGGAGGGACGCGTCGAGAATCTTGCAGTCAAACCTATCGCCGACAATATTCAGCATGAGAACTCGATAGGCCGTCTGGAGAACATGGATGTCGAAGGCGTTGACGTCAACTTCATCATCCCGGGTACTTGGGCACCTGGAAGTACGGCACTTGATCTTTCGCTTGCGAAGGGAATGTACGACTCCTATCACCGGTATATGGCGGAATATTGCTCGGCGGATCCGAGGAGGCTGAAAGGTCTACTCCTAGCGCCGGGAGCGGATCCGGAGTGGGCGGCAAAGACAATCTTGGATCATGCAGACGAAGAATGGCTTTCGGCTGTGTGGCCGGTCCTTCCAGAAGGCCTGCCGATCGACGACCCCGATCTCGAGCCAATTTGGGCGGCGATGAACGAGTGCGATCTGCCGATCGTGCATCACAGTTTCTTCTACGAGGCTCCCTACTTCCCTGGATATCGAGATATTTGGGGAAACGTGGCAGTCGCTCGGACGGCGGCCCATGTCTGGGGTGCCCAGCGCTTGATCTCCTACGTGCTGGTGAGCGGGATGCTCGACCGATACCCCAATCTGAGGGTGGGTACCGTCGAGACTGGCCATGGTTGGCTTCCAAATTGGATCATTCGCCTGACTAGCCAGGTGGACTATGTCAAAGGCGCGATTCCTGCCAATCTCCAAGCCACCCCTATGGAGTATGTGAATGAAGGTCGGGTGTTCTGCGCGATCGAGCAGCATGAGGGACCTCAGATGACTAAAGCAGTTATCGATATTCTCGGTCCGAACGTGTTGATGTATGAGTCAGACTTTCCACATCCGGAGTGTGTGTATCCGGAGAGCACGGACAACGTGTTGGCCTGGGAGCCGGTCATCGGGGCAGAGGCGATGACCAGGCTGATGTATGACAACGCTGCTTCGTTCTTCCGCATGCTGTCGGATCCATTCGAGAACGGAGTCTCGAATGGATCCTGAACGGGCGCTCGAACTTCTGCGCCATACACGACAAGTTGCGGCTGATCGAGATGTCAACGCCACGGTTGCCATTCACGATGCATATGGCCACCCGGTTGCCTTGTTGAGAGGCAAGCGATGGCACGGGCCATATATGGCTATGGGAAAGGCTCGGTTATCAGCTGCTTTCGCCAAGCCCACGGCCGACCTGGTTGAGCAGTGGCGAGATCGACCTTTCTTTCCGACCAGCCTCGTTGAGATTATTCCGGGCGGCGTGACCGTAAACCCTGGTGGTGTTCCACTGTTTGAAGATGGGGAGTGCATCGGGGCGATTGGGGTTGGAGGATCGTCACCCGAGGTCGATCATCAGATTGCATCTGAGGCTGTCGCTAGTTTTGGACTCTCCAAGGAGCCCGATTGACGCAAACTTGATTTAGTTGGAATCTTCGCATTAACTAGTTCTGCCTAATTTACACATAGAATAAGTAAGCAAATTAGTGAGTTCACTAAGGTAATAACCAATTTAGGGGGTAATTGTGATTTCCTTGATAAATAAGAAATTTGTAAAAATAATCGCCATTTTGGCTCTGTCAATGGTGGCTTATGGTTGCGGTTCGGATCCTGAGGAACCCTCGGGTTCTAGTGCGGCCACGACTACGGCCGCGCCCGAAACCACGGCCGCGCCCGAAACCACGGCTGCGCCCGAAACCACGGCTGCCCCGGGTGAACTTGGGGATGTAGCGCCGTTGGTTGTTGCGGTTGGGACGGAGCCTTCGACGTTGGATGCCCAGGCGGTCAACGACCGAAATTCGCGGGTTTTCACTTCCAATGTGTATGAGACGCTCCTGACCCGTACGGCTGACGGTGAGCTTGTGTCAGGTCTCGCTACGGGATATGAGGCGATTGTTCCCGATGTAGCGCCGTTGGTTGTTGCGGTTGGGACGGAGCCTTCGACGTTGGACGCCCAGGCGGTCAACGACCGAAATTCGCGGGTTTTCACTTCCAATGTGTATGAGACGCTCCTGACCCGTACGGCTGACGGTGAGCTTGTGTCAGGTCTCGCTACGGGATATGAGGCGATTGTTCCCGATGTAGCGCCGTTGGTCATAGCGGTTGGGACGGAGCCTTCGACGTTGGATGCCCAGGCGGTCAACGACCGAAATTCGCGGGTCTTCACAGCGAACGTTTATGAGGCGCTTTTGACCCGCACGGCTGACGGTGAGCTTGTGTCAGGTCTCGCCTCTTCGTATGAAGCGTTTGATGAGGACACTTGGCGCTTCACGTTGCGTGATGGGATTTCTTTCCATGACGGTTCGGCTTTCGATGGTGAGAGCGCTGCTTACAGCATCAACCGGATGTTGGACGAGGACTATGAGACTCAGCGGTCGTCCTATACCAAGAACATTGTTGGGGCGGAGGCAGTTGACTCGAGCACCGTTGATGTTCATACGAATGGCGTTAACGCGGTGTTGCCGATGCAGGTTGCGCAGTTGCCGATGGTTCCCAATGGGGCCGGGGCCGAGCTCAACGAGGTACCTGTTGGTACTGGTCCGTACATGTTCGACGCCTGGGATCGTGGGCAGAGCATCTCTGCGGTTGTGAACCCGAACTACTGGGGTCCGGCTCCCTCGATTCAGGCGTTTGAGATTCGGGTGATTCCTGATTCTCAGACCCAGTTGTCGGCGCTTCAGGCCGGTGAGGTGGACTTGATTCTGGACATCCTTCCGGAGCAGACCGAGTTGGCACCGGCGTTCAAGTCGGTTCCAGCGACGGAGTTCAGCTTCGTTCACTTGGACACTCGGAAAGAGAACTTGAGTGATCCGCGGGTTCGTATCGCGATGAACATGGCCATCGACAAGGAATTGATGGCTGAGACGCTGTACGGCGGATTCGCGAGGCCGAACCAGGCGCAGCACCTGAGCGAGACCATGCTTGGTTACAACCCGGATGTGACGATGTTCCCGTATGACCCCGATGGGGCGAAGGCGTTGTTGGCTGAGGCCGGCCACGCTGATGGGTTCCCGCTGACGATCCATGTTGGCGTGGGCCGTTACCTGCGGTCAGAAGAGTCCGCGGAGTACATCGCGCAGGCTCTGACCGAGATCGGTCTGCCTACAACGGTGCAGCTGTGGGAGTGGAACGAGTTCCGGAGTGCTTCCCGGGTGAAGGCGCCCGATCCCGAAGCAATGGACATGGCCTACAAGTGGAATTCGAACGAATGGTTCGATGCTGCTCGGATGACGAGCTTTGCCACAATTGGCGGCAAGTCCAACAAGCTTTGGGATCCTGATGTCACCGCCCTGTTCGAAGCCGGGGCGGAAACGAGCGACCAGGAAGAACGGCATCGCCTTTACCAGGACGCGTGGGCTCTGATCCATGAGAACCCACATGCCATCTACCTGCTCCAGCAGGACCTCATCTATGGGATGAGCGAACGGTTGGACTGGGATCCACGACTTGACGACGAGTACCTCGTCTCAGACATGGGTCTTGACTTCACCACGACCTATCGCTTCACGTTGCGTGATGGGATTTCTTTCCATGACGGTTCGGCTTTCGATGGTGAGAGCGCTGCTTACAGCATCAACCGGATGTTGGACGAGGACTATGAGACTCAGCGGTCGTCCTATACCAAGA
>Ga0315338_1004856_pt1 | contig 10205 bp, 4 predicted proteins | sample ASW8metaG_FD_204518 | JGI IMG/M metagenome (GOLD analysis project Ga0315338, IMG submission 204518) | Ammonia-oxidizing marine archaeal communities from Monterey Bay, California, United States - ASW #8 | ecosystem: Environmental > Aquatic > Marine > Coastal | place: USA: California | collected...
GGAGACGGTCGAGCGCTATATCAAGGAAGATCCAGGTCTTACGAAGCATGCTTTCAACCTTCGCGATATTTTGCGTCAGGAACCACACACGCTTTCGAGCGAGGCGGAGCAGATCATCGCGGCGACCGGTCCGCTGGTGCAGGGAGCGGAACGGATCTACGCCATGTTGTCGACCTCAGATTTGCCGTTTCCGACGATCAAGCTCTCGGGTGGAGAAGAGATCCGGTTAAACCAGGCGGCGTACTCGCTTCACAGGGCTTCCCGGAACAGGGACGACCGCAAGCAAGTCTTTGACAGTTTCTGGACGAGTTGGAAGACGTATGAAGCGACGCTGGGTCAAACGCTCGACACCCAGGTCAAAGCTCATGTGTTCGAAGCGAAGGCTCGAAAATATGACAGTGCGCTACACGCGGCGTTGTCCGGATCGAATATTCCGGTCGACGTCTACCACACGTTGATCGCAGCGGCTCACCGGCATCTGCCGTCGCTGTATCGCTACTTTCGTCTCCGTGAGCGGATGCTGGACGTCGATGACCTCGCCTACTACGACATCTACCCGTCGCTGGTCGCTTCAGATCGTACCTTCAGTCTCGACGAATCGAAACAGCTGGCGGTGGAGTCGGCGGCGCCACTCGGTACCGCGTATGTTGATTTGCTGAGGGACGGGCTGTCGGGTGACTGGATGCACGTGTATCCACAGGAAGGAAAAGCCTCTGGCGCCTACATGTATGGTGCAATTTATGACGTACATCCTTATCTCTTACTGAATTACAACGGTGTCTATAACGACGTCTCTACTTTGGTCCACGAGTGGGGACATGCGGTCCATACCTTGTTGTCCCAGGCGCACAATCCGTACGAGACGTCGGCTTACACGACGTTCACGGCCGAGATCGCGTCGACGACCAACGAAGTGCTGCTCCAGGAGCACATGTTGTCGAAGGACATCTCTGATGAGGAGCGTCTGTTTTACCTCGGGACGGCTCTCGAAGCCGTGCGGGGGACCTTTTTTCGCCAAGCGATGTTTGCGGAGTTCGAGCTCAAGATTCATGAAATTGTCGAGGCAGGTGAAGCATTATCTGGTGCAAGGATGACGGAGCTTTATGAACAGCTGGTCCGTCAGTACCACGGATCTGATGAAGGGGTGCTTATCTTCGATCCGGCCTATGCAATCGAGTGGGCGTTTATCCCGCACTTCTACCGAAACTTCTACGTCTTCCAGTACGCGACTTCGATTGCTGGCGGGACGATGTTCGCCGAGCGATTTCTCGACGGTGACGAAAAGGCCCGTGACCACTATCTAGGCGTGCTCTCGGCTGGTGGGGCGCGTTACGCATACGAGCTACTACAGGAACACGGGATCGATTTGGCCTCCGATGCTCCGTACGATGCGTTGATCGCCAGGATGGATCGAGTCATGAATGAGATCGAGCAAATCCTAGATCGGCAGTAGAGTCGAAGGTGCGGAGTCCCCAACGCCAACTCCGTGTCATAAAATGGTCGACCGTATTCGTCTTCGGCACGACAACCTTTGTTCCTTGACCACACCCCTCGAATTCCCCTACAGCATGGGCGGAATCAACAGCATAGCCACGATACTGGTGATCATGCAGACAATCGCCACGACGCCGGTATAGCCGAGGACATCGCCGAACCGGAGCCCTGTAACCGTGAGGATCGGAATCGCCCAAAATGGCTGAATAAGGTTGGTCGTCGAGTCGCCGTAGGCATAAGCAAGTACGGTCGTCGTTGCGGAGACACCCAGTTCCGCTGCTGCTGGGAGGAGATACGGCGCTTCTATCAGCCACTTCGACCCTGCCGATGGTACGAATAGGTTCATGAAGCCTGAGTAGAAATATACGACAAGCGGATAGGTCTCAGTTGTCGCAGCCCGCACGAACTGCTCACCCAGCCACGCACCTAGTTCGGTGTTATTGATTACCCCGAAAATTCCTGCGTAGAACGGAAACTGAAGGATGACACCTGACGCGGTTTTGGCGCCGCTCGAAAAGGCGCGGACGATGTGGGATGGGCGCCTTTGCAGCAGGAGTGCGGCAACGAGGAACACTGCGTTGTAGGCGTTGATCGTCCAGGTCGCTCCGAATCCTTGCGTCACGAAGGAATGTCCGAGCGGATAAGCGATCAAGATTGCGGCCAGGATAATCCAGCCGCGGAACGACTCGAGTCCCGCTGCCGGTGTGGTTCCGGTCACCTCATCAGGAAGGGTTGGTATCATCCCGTTAATCTGCTCATCCGTCAATGTTTGCGGAGTTCCGCGCGGATGCAGTGCGACCACCGTTGCCAGCCCGACGATGAAGATCACCACGACGTAGGTTAAATTGAACGGGTTAAATAGACTTTCCGTAACAGGGATAAGCCGGTCGATCACCGGTTCGCCAGTCGGCGGCGCGATCAGCGGGTTTCCTGGTGTCGCCAGGATGAGCGGAGCCGATGCTGAGAGCCCGCCGTGCCATACCGTGCCGAGACCAAGATATGCACCAGCGATTAGTACCCGGATGTCGGCTCGGGGGTTACGCTTGGCCACAAATGGGACAAACAGAGCAGAGGCAACAAGACTGAGTGCCCAGTTCACATAGGCCGTCAACATCGAGTATGCGCCGATGAGGACGATTGCCTGCAGTGGCCGGTTTGGATCGGGAAGGCCTGCGAGGCGGTCAAGCAGCCGGAATACGGGTCGCGAAGAGACACAGGCATGGGCTGCGATCATGGCGATTGAGAACTGCATCGCCAGTTCCAGCAACGACCACATTCCACCACCCCAGGCGAGAACCGACTCGTGCAGGCTGACGCCGGCGCCGACCATGGCCAGGAAAATCGCCACGATCGTGAGTACCATACAGACGACCCATGAATCGGGGATCCACCGCTGTGTGAAACTTGACAGCCGCTCACCGAGATTTCCTACGAGTTTGACCAAAGAGGACAAGGGCGAAATTTTGTTTAGCACAGGCAACGCTTTCTGGATTGGGCCGCCCGCCAGACTTCGGGTCTGATGTCCGACCGTGGCCCCGAGTCTAATCCTATCGCGTGTGGGCTGGGTGGCCCATTAGCGGTTCGTATTGACCGCCTTGGCGAGGCCGGATACTCTGTGCTGCACGACTTTTGCATTCCTTATGACTGAGGATTAACTATGAACCGCTGGCTTGCCGTCGTCGGGGGCATTTCCATGAATCTCGCTCTAGGGTCTCTGTATGCCTGGAGTGTGTTTGTTGCTCCGCTAGAGGCTGAATTCGGGTGGAATCGCACCCAGACCTCGTGGGTGTTCTCGATTGCGATCCTCACGTTTGCACTTTCGTTTATTCTGGCCGGTCGTATTCAGGATGCGCGTGGTCCGCGCATTTGTGCAGCCATTGGCGCAACGCTTGTGGGTCTCGGATTTATTTTATCCAGCTTCACTACTTCCCTAATGTACCTCTACGTGGTCTTCGGTTTCATTGTGGGCGCTGGAAACGGTTTCGGCTACGCCACACCAATTCCGGTGGGGTCCAAATGGTTTCCGGACAAGCGGGGACTGGTTGTTGGGTTGATGGTTGCCGGATATGGCGGGGGTTCGGCCATCGTGATACCGGTCGCGCAACAACTGTTTGACGCAGTCGGTTGGCGGATGACGTTCCGGATTTTGGGTGTCGTGCTGTTCCTGATGTGTATGCTGGGTACGTACTTGCTGAGGAATCCTCCGGCGGGGTACAAACCGGAAGGCTGGACTCCCACACCATCACCTGAGCGGTCTGACCGTGACATCCCAACGAAAGAAGTGCTTGGCCTTCCTGCGTTTTACTTCCTCTGGGTAGCTTACTGTTTGGGCACGACCGCTGGGCTCATGACGATTAGCCAACTCGTACCGCTTGCTAACAGCGTTGGGGTAGCTGCTGCAGTCGCGGGCTTGTTCGGTGCTGTTGGCAGTGCTAGTGGTCGAATACTCTCAGGGTGGATGTCCGACATGGTCGGACGTTTGACAACCCTTCGGATCATGATCTTCGTGTCGGCCATTGCAATGCCAGCTTTGTATATTGGGCGTGAGGAAGCGGTTCTCTTCTATTTGCTCGTGGCGGTGGTCTATTGGTGTTTTGGTGCGCAACTGTCGGTGTTTGCCACAACCACGGCGGACTTCTTCGGAACGCGGTACTTGGGACTCAACTACGGGCTTTTGTTTACTGCTTACGGTGTGGCTGGAATTATTGGACCACTAATTGCCAGTCGGGTCTTTTCGGCGTCTGGCAGCTACGCGAATGCTTTTTATATTGCGGCTGGACTGTCCGTCATAGCGTTGATATCAATTTCAATGGCGCGTCCTCCTAAACGAGAAGTTGCCGCTTGAGCGCAAGGGCCTTCGAGTTACGGGGCTGTGTTTCTCTGCTGTTCCGTACAATAAATAAATATTTCGACTTTTGGGTTTATTGAACGACAGTCTGATTGAGGCTTGAAGAAGCGTTACTGGTGAGAGATATCGAACAATTCGACAGCGCAGTTTTGGTTGTCATTCCGTGGAGTTGGTTAGGTTACTGGGAGCAGGTATGACGACGAAGACACAAAGATTAATGAATTCACAAGCGGTCTGCTTGATTGCTTTGGTGTTGAGTGTGGTTGGTGTTTCGAAGGTGACTGCTCAGACGGCTGGCGGGATGCAGGGCAACATCCGAGACACGAGTGCGGGGGTGCTGCCTGGTGTCGTTGTCACCGTAACCCATGTGGACACCGCGAGCTCCCTGGTCGCGGTGAGCGATGCCAGGGGAAACTACGAAATTTCTGGTTTAGCTGAAGGTGAATACGACGTCTTGGCCCTGCTGCCAGGGTTCCGCAGCGAGCCGTTCACCGTGACCGTAACAGCAGGTCAAACCACCACTCGCGATCTCATTCTCACGATCGCCCCGCTCGCTGAGACTGTGACCGTCACCCGAACCGACCAGCAACTTTCCTCCATTCCGCAGTCGGTTTCCGTGGTCCAGCGGGACCAAATTGAATTCGCGCAGCGTCGGACTTCGCTCGATGAGGCGCTTCGTGGAATTCCCGGGCTGTTCGTCCAGAACCGACGCAACTACGGTCTGTCTGGTGGCATCGGGCTCAGCATACGCGCGCCGCAACCTCGGTTTGGCTTACGAGGGCTCTCTATCATCCAAGACGGTATTCCGATCACGACGGCCGACGGCACGACCGAACCGGGAAACGTCGATCTCGGGTCGGTGGGACGGATCGACGTGGTCCGTGGTCCGAGTTCTGTGCTCTACGGGAACTCGGCCGGTGGCGTGCTCAATATGGAAACGACGTTCGATACCTCACGCCCGTTGACCCTCACCTCTGACATCCAGTTCGGTAGTTATGGGTATAACCGGCAGCAGATCAGAGCGGACGGGGGAGACGACGGCACCCAGTTCATGGCGAGCGTGAGTCGGTTTGCCACCGAGGGGTTTCGTCAGAACAGCGCCGCCAAGATCACCCAGGCCAACACCGTCGTCCGACACGTGCTGTCAGCCAGCACTGAGATCCGCGGCGTGTTTAACCTTTATGATGCGCCGTTCGCCGAGAGTTCCAGTTTTCTCAACGAAGCCGATGCCCGTGCTGACCCGGTGAGATCGTCAACCGGGGGCTGCCTCTCTGGCGCGTGTTTGGCTCGTGGGGTGGCATTGTCTCGACACTGGGGTGAGGGAACCAACCAGGGACAGGGCGGTCTAACCCTGGAGCACCGTTTCAACGACACTCAGCTGTTCCGGGCCACTGGTTGGGGAATGTGGCGACAGTTGGACGCTATCGGCGCGTTTCAGAACATCGAGCTGAACCGAGGCGGTTTCGGCTTTCGGTCTGAGTACCTTGGAGGTGCGCAGGTTGGGTCGATCGGCGTCGAGTGGGCCACCGGGTTCGACGTCGCGTCGCAGAACGACGATCGGAAAGAGTTTTCCCAGGTCCCACCTGGCACCCCAGGTGGCGAGTCGACCAACGGAAAATTGCGGGTAGACCAGACGGAGGATGTGCTCTCCGCCGGTCCATTCGCTCAGGTGACCGTCGTCCCGACCGATCGCGTGGCACTCACAGCAGGGGTCAGGTGGGACTACTACGATTTCAGCGCCGGAGATCGGAAGCTGGACGACGGCGACCAGTCCGGCGGCCGGACTATGGATGCGGTCAGCCCGTCGATTGGTGCGACGTTCGCGGCGGCGCCCGGGGTGAACATCTTTACCAATTTTTCGACTGCCTACGAGACGCCGACTACCGTGGAGTTGTCGAATACTCCAACGGGTGAGGGCGGGTTCAATCAAGATCTTGGCCCCCAGGATCTCCGTAGTTTTGAGGTCGGCGCGCGAGGACTCATCGAACCGGCACGGGTACGGTATGAGGTTGCGGTCTACGTTTCCAACGTGGACAACGCGCTGGTTTCGTTCGAAAATTACCTGTCCCAGGACTACTTCCAGAATGCGGGTAAGTCGTCCCGTGACGGCATCGAACTGGCTCTCAGCTGGGAGCCGAGTTCCAGCTTCAATACCCGGTTCGCCTACACATATCAGAACTTCGTATTTGAGGAATTCAAGACTGATCGGGCCGATTACTCAGGAAAACTCGAACCTGGGGCACCACCGCACCGGATCTTCACCGGGTTCAACTACACGGCGCCCTTCGGCTTGCAGTCTAGCGGCAGCGTCCGGTGGGTTGACGCGTTCACTCTCGACAATCGGAACACCGTCTTTAACTGGGCGTATACGGTCGTCGATCTTCGCTTCGGATACGACACTCTGTGGGGTGATTCGAACGTACGTCCGTTTGTCGGGCTCGACAATATTTTCGGCGAGCGCTACAACTCGTCGGCGATTACCAATGCCTATGGGAGGCGGTACTACGAACCCTCTCCTGGCCGCGAGATCTACGGTGGTCTTACGATTGGCTTCGGGGTGCGGTGAGACGGGTTACGGCAGACGGGTTACGTCCACCGTTCTAGTTACTGGCCTATGTTTGACGGCTGGGACTGGACTGACCGCTCAGACGACGAGCACACTTGAAGGTCAGGTTACCGATCAGCAAGGCGGCGTGCTCGCCGGGGTGATCGTCAGCGTAACGCCATCAGTAGGGTCAGTCACTTCGGTGCTCACCACCGATACGACCGGTTCCTACCGGTTGGCCTCGCTCCAACCAGGCATCTACACGGTTCGGTTTTCCAATACAGGGTTCGTCGTGGTGGAGAAATCGGTCAACATCAGGGCCGGAGAGGTTAGCGTCCTTAATGCTGAGCTGACCATCTCACCCTTCTCACAGCAGCTGGATGTTGTCGGGGTTGCACCTGCTTTGGGGGGAGGGGTTGACCAGGGCAGGATTCCAGCCTCGGTGTCGGTGATCGAGTCGTCTGAGCTGACTGAACGAGGAACGACATCCGTCGCCGACACATTGCAGCAGCGTTTTGGGAGCGTGACACTGGAGAATGCAACTGGCAATCCGGTGCAGCCGACGTTGAGGTTTCGCGGGTTCACTGCTTCGCCGCTACTTGGCCTGCCACAGGGTGTGGCGGTCTTTCAGAACGGCGTGCGTATCAACGAGCCGTTTGGCGATACCGTCCAGTTCGACCTCATTCCGCAGTTTGCGATGGAAAGGATAGAGCTTACAGCTGGTGCCGAGCCGACTTTTGGTCTTAACGCGCTAGGCGGTGCACTCGCCTTTCGTCTCAAGAACGGGTTTGAGACGACCGGGTTTAGAGGCGAGGTTCAGGGTGGTTCCTTCGAGCGTTTCAATGGAACCGGGGAGTTCGGTGCCACGCGTGGTCCCTGGGCCCTTTATCTCGGTGCTACCAGGTTCAATGAGAGTGGCTGGCGCACCGCATCGAATTCCGGTGTGACACAGGTAGTGGCCGATCTCGGGTACCGACGAAGTCGTGTCGATGCGGGAGCCAGCTTCACGTATGCCGACAGCACGCTTAACGGAAACGGTCCGGCCCCGATCGAATTGCTCGACGTCGACCGATCGGCGGTCTTTACCTTTCCTGACACCACCGAGAACCGGCTTGGCTTTGGCCAGGGGCGCCTCAATGTCCTGCTTTCCCCAGCGTGGTCCCTCCAGGCAAACGGTTTTTACCGTGACCTCGCCCGCCAGACTCTAAACGGCGACGAAGCTGACTTTAGCGTCTGTGACGATGACGTCCTGCCGCTCGGTGCTCCGGCTAACACGTTGTGCGCGGGTGCTGGGGATGACGATGATGACGATCCGAGTGGCGACGATGACGATGGTCTCCTTGAGCGGTTGACCGACAACGACGCTGCCGATGATGCGTCTGCTATGACGCCGCTTGTCGATGTCGTGACCGGTAGGTTCATCACCGAGGATGACACCGAAGGTGATGCGGCCTTCAACCGCTCGACGACTGGGTCAAAGGGGTACGGAAGCTCGGTCCAGCTCACCGGCACGCACCGCCCTGGTGAGCACGCCAATACGGTGGTCTTTGGCGCCTCTATCGATCTGGCCGATGTCGAATTCCGTTCGAACAGCGAGGTCGGAACATTGACTCGGAACCGTACGGTGACGGGATCGGGGTTGTTTGCAGGCGAGTTCCAGGACGCGCCCGACGATCTGTTTAATACCTCGCTCGAGACGGAGAACCGGTCACTCGGAGTCTTTTTCTCAGACACAATATCGTTGTTGGATCGGTGGCACGTGACTGTCTCGGGCCGGTTCAACGACTCACAGATCACGATTTTCGACCGGTTGGGCACATCGTTGAATGGCAACCACTCGTTCTCCCGTTTTAATCCCGGCGTAGGGGTGGTGTATCAGACTTCTGACACGCTGTCTCTCGTGGGACGCTACACCGAAGCCAACCGGGCGCCGACTGCGGCTGAGCTGAGCTGTGCCGATCCCGAGAAGCCGTGCCGCGTACCGAACGCGTTTGTCTCAGATCCACCTCTCGAACAAGCAGTCGCGCGTTCGGTTGAGAGCGGTGCAAGGGGTCGTTTCAGCGTCCACGGGAGTGACCAGGAATGGTCGGTTGTCGCCTACCGAACAGGGATCCGGGACGACATCCTCTTCGTCGCGTCGCCGAAGTTGCTCGGCACCGGCTTCTTTCAGAATGCTGGCGACACCCTTCGGGTTGGTCTCGATGCCGAACTGAGTGGCGGCACTGACCGTTTCGGGTGGTATGCGAGTTACGGCCTCATCCAGGCAACCTTCGAGTCGTCTTTGGTGCTACCGAGCAATGTGGACGTGAACGATGCTGCAAATGCGAACGGTGAGATCTTTGTGATGCCCGGTGATCGCCTACCCGGTATTCCCCGTCATAGTTTCAAGCTGGGCGGGCGATACGATGTGACATCTGGGTGGGATATCTCGCTCGACGCGGTCGTGGCCTCGAGCCGGATCTTCGTCGGCGATGAGGGCAACGACCAGGCGCCTCTAGATGGCTACACGACCACCAACCTTCGCTCAGCCTATGCTCTCAATGAGGTACTGGAACTGTTTGGACGGGTCCACAACCTCTTTGCCATCGACTACTCCACGTTCGGGGTTCTGGCTGAAGTTGAGCTCGAACTTGAGGAGGCGCCCGGCGCGGACGACCCGCGCTTCGTCAGCCCCGGATCACCTCGGAGCGTGTTTGTGGGGGCTCGTGTCAAATTCTGAACGTGGCGCATGATACTCCTTAGTGCTATCTACCATGACATGTTACAGTTACGCCCTTCACGACGTATCGGATTGCGTGTCGAAGAAATCGATCAAAACGAACTCGGGGGACTCTTGACATGACCGTGGAAACCAAGCCGTCGATCGACCTCGATCACGCCAAGGAAGTTGTGGCGCGGTTCCAGGCCGAGTCGACGAAATGGCTGTATGGGCTCGATGATGCTGCCAGGATTCTGTCGTGGGCACTATTCACCTTGCTGCCGTACACCGACAAGCTCAGCCAATCCAAACTGCTGCGTCAGCCGCACGTCATGTTTAAGGGACCGACGGGAACAGGAAAAACCGACCTGGTCAGTGCGGCCGCGATGGCGATAGATGCAAAGTTTGAGCGAATCCAGGGGCTTCCAACATATATGCCTGAGGACATCCTTGGGTACGAGACGATCATTGAAGAGGTCGACGGTACAAGGAAAATCCAGTTCAAGCCCGGGAAGCTGATGGCCCACATCGTTCTCATCGACGAGGACAACCGCCTGTCTGGTAAGACCAAGGCCGCGGTGCTTGAGGGTATGGAGGAGAGCTCGGCCACACTGGCATCT
>Ga0315338_1004861_pt1 | contig 10192 bp, 9 predicted proteins | sample ASW8metaG_FD_204518 | JGI IMG/M metagenome (GOLD analysis project Ga0315338, IMG submission 204518) | Ammonia-oxidizing marine archaeal communities from Monterey Bay, California, United States - ASW #8 | ecosystem: Environmental > Aquatic > Marine > Coastal | place: USA: California | collected...
CTAGGCAGTGGCCCCATAAACGATCGGTCAAATTTTATCGGTTCTGATCAAGCCTGCTGATTGGGAGGTGAACATGAACCGGCACGATCTGAGCGATGCGGAGTGGGCGATCATTCAGCCGCTGCTGCCGACGAAGGTGCGTGGGGTGCCGCGTGTCGACGACCGACGGGTGATCAACGGGATCCTGTGGCGGTTCCGGACCGGGTCGCCCTGGCGTGATGTTCCGGAGCGCTACGGCCCGAGAACCACGCTTTACAATCGCTTCGTAAGATGGCGAGCTGCCGGGATCTGGGATCGCATTCTTGAAGCGGTATCAGACAGTTATGACGGGGAAATCGTGATGATCGATTCCTCGTGCGTGCGCGTTCACCAGCATGGTGCCGCGGTCAAAAGGGGGGCGAGGACCATGGCTGCATGGGCCGCTCCCGCGGCGGTCTGACCACGAAGATCCATGCCCTCGTTGATGCCGAAGGGCGGCCCGTCCGGCTCAGTCTCACGCCCGGACAGGCCGGCGACGCACCTGCCGGGCTCGACCTGGTCGGTGACCTCACGGAGGGCGCCATCCTGATCGCCGACCGCGCCTACGACACCAACTCGATCCGAGACCACGCCGCCTCCTGCGGGGCGTGGGCCAACGTGCCGCCACGCGTGATCCGCAGGGACACATTCCCGTTCAGCCCGTTTGTCTATCGCTACCGCAATCTGGTGGAGCGATTCTTCAACCGCATCAAACACTTCCGTGGTCTTGCCACCCGCTACGACCGTCGCCCTGATAACTTCCTCGCCGCGCTCAAGCTCGCCGCAATCCGCATCTGGATCAACGCGAAATGAGTCCACTGCCTAGCCGATGGCTTTAAGCCGATTGAAAAGATTCTACCGCTTTTGGGGAGCATTGCTTAAATCCTGAATGTCCGATTTGGAGGCGCAAAGCGGACGTCGCTGAAAGGGCAGCCGAGGGGCAGCTATGGGTCACTCTGCGACCTCCGCCTTGTCACAATTTCGATCTGGGCGGCCACCCCCTACCGATCGAGAATGCAAAACAGCGATCGGCCGCTCGCCGAAAAACGCACGCAATCCGGGCCTACCAAAGCTGTTGACTAGGACGGCGTGGTCAACAGCTTCAGAGAATGTTGCCCTGGAGAGAGTGAATTTGCGTTGTTCGGCTGATCGCACAGTCAACAGCTTCCGCGCCACAGCGCCCGTGCCGTGGCGTTTTCCACGCCCGATGGAGCAGCAGAGAACCGTTCGAACTCGCTGAGTGGCGGAGCGAGTGGGACCGACGTCGAACCTTCTCCGCCGCCTCTAGCTCCACGGGCCGACGTCCCCACCTTAAAATCATGCCTCGAACACTGTGCCCTCTGCGCGACAGGAGAGTTTATCGCCGTGCCCTTAGCAGGTCCGGGCTTGCCGGCGTCCACTCGTCACCGTTGAGTTCCGGCACGTCGTAGTCGCGGCCGCGCTGGAAGTGCCAATCGATGTCTTCCCGGTAGAGCGCTGCGACGATGCCCTGCGACAGGCGCGTGGCGCCGACGCTGATCGCGGGAATGTCGCCGGACACTGCGCCATGGGACATGAGCGCGGGGTAACAGTAGCAATGGACGCGCGAAAGGCCGCCGTCCTCCTCGCCCGCCCGGGGCAGGAACTCGAATGCGGGGCCAAGGTCCGGCATGTCGAGGAGAGCGTCGGTGCCGGCCTCGCCGGGCACGAAGCGATCCCGCCACGTTCTGGCCCGTTCGCCGATGCACCGCAGGAAGTCCTTCGCCGCCCAGTCGACCTTGAAGCCGGTGCCGAAGAGGACGAAGTCGAATGCGGCGGGGCCGAGCGAGGTCTGCAGGATGACCTCGCCGTCCTCCATGGCGGCTCCGACAACCTTGCATCCGAGGTGGAAGTGCGCGTTGCCATGCCGGGATACGCGAAGGACGCTGGCGCGCGGAGGGGGCACCTGCTCCTCTGCGATGTAGCTGTGAATGCGCCAGCGCCAGTCGTCCGGCAGCCGCCCCAACCCTTCGACGAAGCCCGGATTTCCCATCGCCATGCCGCGATTGGTACGCGGTATATCGGACCGCCGGATCAGGATGTGCACGGCTGCCGCGCCGTTCTCCAGCGCCGTGGCTGCACTGTCCATGGCGGATGAACCGACGCCGATCACCGCGACACGCCGTCCGGCGAGCTTGCCATAGTCGTACTCGTCAGAGGAATGCGCCCAGCGATCCGCCGGCAGATCTTGCGCGAAGTCAGGCAGCAAAGGGCCGCCGAGCCCGTCGCGCCCGGTGGCCAGCACCGCGTGGCGGGCCCTGTGCACCTGCGCGCCATCGGGCGTATCGACGGTCAGGGCGACATGATCGGGATGCGGCACGATGGCGGTGACGCGGGACTCGTTGCGAACCTCGAGCCGAAGGACCGAGCGGTACCAGTTGAGGTACTCCATCCATTGCAGGCGCGGGATCTTGCCCAGCGCATCCCATGCGGCGCGGCCGAACTGTGCCTCGAACCAGGCTCGGAACGTGAGCGAGGGAATGCCGAGAGCAGGCCCGGTCAGCCCCTTCGGTGAGCGCAGGGTCTCCATCCTCGCCGTCGTCGCCCAAGGGCCTTCCATCCCCTTCGGCCGGCCATCGAACACGATGGCCCCGACACCCTGGAAACGCAGGGATGCAGCCGCCGCGAGCCCTGCCATCCCGCCACCGATCACGGCGACATCGAGGACCCGTTCGCCTTCGACGGTCGTTCCCGGCACCCACTTCGCGGCCGGCAGCTCGAGAAAGGCGAGGTCGTCGGCAACACGTTCGTTCAGAGCGTCGAGACCCGTCGCTGCCATGTTATCCGCCGAGATATGCACGCTTCACATCGTCATTGCTGAGAAGCTCCGCCGCCGCGCCGGACACCGACACCTGCCCGGATTTGAGAACGTACGCGCGATCGGCGATCGTCAGCGCCATGTTGGCATTCTGCTCGACCATCAGGATTGTGAGCCCCATCTTCTTCCAGCCCATCAGGACATCGTAGACCTGATCGACAAATTTCGGCGAGAGTCCCATCGAGGGCTCGTCGATGCAGTAGAGGCGCGGTTGCCGCATCCACGCCCGCGCCATCGCCAACATTTGCTGTTCGCCGCCCGACAGCGTCCCGGACACCTGGCTCCGTCGCTCCGCTAGCCTCGGAAACATCTCCATCGCCTGCTCAAGCATGGCGTCGATCTCCGCCCGCGGCTTCTTGCGGTGGACGAAGGCACCGAGCCGCAGGTTCTCGAGGACGGTCATCTCCGAGAACATGCGCCGGCCCTCGGGGATCGAGCCGATCCCCCGTTCGACCATCTTGTGAGCAGGCGTTCCGTTCACCTCGTCCCCGTCGAAGCAGACCTTTCCCTTGGCCACCTTCACGAGACCCATGACCGACTTCAGCGTCGTCGACTTTCCGGAGGCATTGCCACCAAGCACGACGACGGTTTCGCCGGGCATCACGGTGATGCTGACATCGAACAGCGCCTGGACGGGCCCGTAGAAAACGTCGACATTCTCGAGCGCCGCCAACGGGTGGACATGCCCCTCAACCATTGGCGCTCTCGACCTTTCCGTATGCGGCTGCGGATTTTCTCGTGCCGAGATAGGCCTCGATCACGCGGGGGTGCTCCAGCGCCCGCGCCGGCGTGTCGTCGACCACCACCGCGCCTTGCGCCATGACGATGCAGCGTTCGGACAGCCTGCGCACCACCTGCAGCTTGTGTTCCACCATGATGATCGTCATTCCCGGCCGCCGTCGCCGCAGTTCGGCGATGACCTCGGTCAATTCTTCGGTTTCCGTCGGGTTCATGCCGGCGGCGGGTTCGTCCAGCAGCAGGATGTCGGGATCCATCACCAGCGCACGGGCAAGCTCCAGGCGCCGCCGATTGGCGTAGGACAGCGAAAACGCCTGATCGTCGCGTCGCGGCCACAGCCGATCGCCGAACAGCATCATCACCGCCTTCGCACGCTCCTGCGCGTCGAGGCGCGCCCGCCTGTAGCCCGGAAGGCGCAACAGGACGTTGACGAGTTCGCTCAGCGCGCCGTAGCGCTTGGCTTTCTGCCCGCCGCCGATCAGGCCGACCTGCGTTCCCACCATCACGCTGTCGAAGAGCGACAACATCGGAAAGACGCGGCTCGTCTGGAACGTGCGCGCCACGCCGAGAGACGCGATGAACTCCGGCCGCAGCCGATCGATGCGGCGTTCGCCCAGCCGGATCTCGCCCTCCTGCGGCCGGATGAAGCCGCTGATCATCTGCAGCAGCGTGGATTTCCCCGCGCCGTTAGGTCCGACGACGGACAGGAATTCACCGGGCTGGACCGAGAAATCCAGGGCATCGGCGGCAACCACACCGCCGAAGCGGCGCGTCACCTTGTCGATATGAAGCGTGCCGGGATGGCGATGCGCTGCCTGCGACACGGTCATCGGGTCCCCGCCAGCCCCTGCGGGCGAAATCTGAGGAGTAGGAGCAGTACTACGCCGTAGGCGATCATCCTGTACTCCGCGAATTCACGCAGCACTTCGGGAAGGATCGCGAGGAGGACGCCGCCGATCAACGCACCGGTGACGTTTCCGAGGCCGCCCAGCACGATCATCGAGATGATGATGATCGACGTGTCGATGGTGAAGGAGTCCGGGCTGACGAAGTTCTGCAGAAAGGCGAATTGCGCGCCGGCGAGGCCAGCGAGAAATCCCGAAACGACGAACGCAAGTATGAGATAGCGCGGAACCGGGATGCCGGACGCGTGCGCCGCCAGCCGGTCCTCGCGGATGGCACGCCAGATCCGCCCGATGGGGGAGTTCAGGCAGACGGCTGCGATCGTAACCGCGATCCCGAGGAGCACGAGCGCCTGCCAGTATTGTGCCGTGAGGCTCCGCATGGAGATGCCGAACAGCCCGATGTCCGGTCGCGGAACACCCGGTATGCCCATCGGCCCGCGTGTCACGTCGATCCAGTTGAGGAACAGGAGGTACACGATCTGCCCGATCGCCAGCGTCGCCAGCGCAACGGTGTGTCCCGACAGGCGAATCGTTGGCGCGTAGAGAACCGCTGCAAACATCGCGCCCCCGATGCCGGCGAGCAGGATCGCGATCTCGGCGTCGATCCCGAGCTTCACCGTGGAGAGGGCCGCGACGTAGGCGCCGACCCCGAAGAACGCGGCATGGCCGATGGACACAACGCCCGCCGCGCCGGTGAGCAGCGTCAGGCTGACCGCGAGGACCGCGTAAATCGCGGCCTGGACGCCGACCTGCAGGATGTAGTTGGAGCCCGTGACCATCGGCAGGAACGCGAGCAGGGCGAGGACCAACAGGAGCACCGGCAGCGGCGCTTCGAACAGTCGCCACCTCGTTCGTCCGGTGGAGCCAGCCATGGAGGCGACGATCGAGGTCGTCGGAATACCGCCGGACGCGCCGGTCGCGCCGCCCAGCGCATCGAGCGACTTCTTGCCGAACAGGCCGTGCGGGCGGAACGAGATGACGAGGAGGAGGATCGAGAACGCGATGATGTCCCGGTAGCCTTCACCGACGTAGCCGGACGCGAGGCTCTCGAAGACGCCGAGGAGAAGTCCGCCGACGATCGCCCCCGGGATGGAAGAAAGCCCGCCCAGAAGTGCGGCGGAAAAGCCCTTCAGCCCGAACGGAATGCCCATCTGCGGAAACACCGACAGGTAGTACATGCCGATGAGCACACCCGCGATAGCCCCCAGCGCGCCTGCGAGCCCGAAGGAGATCTGGCGGATCTTCGGGACATCGATGCCCATCTGCGCGGCGGCTTCGGGGTCCTGCGCTGTCGCGCGCATGGCATTGCCGAGCCACGTTCTGGACAGGAACAGCGTCAATCCCGCCATGACGGTAAGAGACACCACCATGATCGCAAGGTCGACGCCGGTCAGATAGGCGGAGCCGATGAACACGACATAGCGTGAGAGCGGCGAGGGAAACGACTGGATTTCCGACGACCAGATCAGCTCCGCCGCGGAATCGAAGATGATGGCGATGGCGAGCGTCGACAGGAGCGGCGCGATGTACGGCGCGTTCTGCAGCGGCCGTAGCGCCAGTCGCTCGATGAGCATTGCCGCGACCGTGGTGACCGCGATGGCCACGGGAATTCCGACGAGGATCGGAGCGCCCACGCGAACCAGCGTGAACGTGATGTAGGCGCCGAGCATCAACAATGCGCCCTGCGCGAAGTTGATGATGTTGGCGACGCCAAACACCAGCGAGAACCCAAGTGCGATCAGGGCGTAGACGAAGCCGATGACGAGCCCGTTCAGGATCTGGCTCAGTAACAATTCGATCATGACGACTTCGACCTGGGGAATGGGGCAGCAGAAGGGCCGGGAATCCGAACGGATCCCCGGCCCGGAGCAGTCTTCGGGCGACTATTCGTGCAGCTTGTAGGCGCCGTCCTCGATGGCGAGGATGGTCAGATCCTTCTGCGGCGTGCCGTCCACGAATTCGGTAACGCCGGTCACCCCGTCGAACGGAGGCAGACCGTCGATGGCATCGCGCATCGCAGCCCGCGTCACCGGCTCGCCGGCTTCGACGAGCGCCTTCGCGGCCTCGCCTGCGATTGCCACGGCATCCCACGCATAGGCTGCCCACAGATCAGGGTCGCGGCCATACTTCTCGGAGTAGAGCTTGACGAAGTCCTGCTTGGTCGGGTCGGACGGGAAGAAGTACGTCGTCGTGATCAGCCCGTTTGCCGCATCGCCGGCGAGTTCGATGAGTTCCGGGTTGTACAGCGTCTCGGGTCCGACGACCTGCTGGTCGAGACCGGCCTGCCGAAGCTGCTGGAGGAAGATCGAGGACGGACCGTAGTGGCTGGCCAGGAGGATGCTGTCCACATCCGCGCTACGCAGCTTCGTGACGAGCGGGCGGAAGTCGCGGCCATCAGGCGACATCGCTTCGAAGATGGGAACCTCCGAACCGCCCTCTTCCAGCGCCGCCTTGGTCGCATTGCCGACGAAGATGCCCCAGTCGTCCTGGAAATAGATGACGGCGACCTTGTCGTGCGGCGCATTCGCCTTCAGCGTCTCGACGTACTTCAGAGACATCGTCTCCTGCGTGTTCGGGATCCGGAACTGGAAGTTCGAGATCTTCGTGAAATCGGGATGCGACGAAGACGGGCTGACCTGCGGCAGGCCGACGTCGGCGAAAATCTCACCGGCGGCGATCGATGCCGAGCTGGTAAACGAGCCGATTGCCGTGACCACATCCTCGTTTTCAGAGTACTTCTGGGCAATCGCTGCGGACTGGAGCGGATCGCCGCGATCGTCCTCCTGCAGGATCACCAGATCACGGCCGCCGATGCCGCCATTGGCGTTGGTCGTCTCCGCGAACAGCTCCACCGCTTCCTTGAACCGTTCGCCATTGGCGCTGAACTTGCCCGAAAGCGGACCGAAGAACCCGAACGTGATGGGCCCTGAATCCTGCGCGTGCGCAGAGGGCACCGAAACCTGTGTGAGCGCCAGCGCAACCGCGCCAGCCAGCCCCAGTCGAACCAATCGCGAGCTTCTGTAGGTCAAAGTTTTCTTTCCCTCGTTGTTCGTCGTCCGCCCGTAGCCCGGACGTGGATTGCCAGCGGTGCCGGCACTCAGCCCAAAGTGATCGTGGCCAGCTCGCCAGGACTGACCCAGCACTGGATTGCGGCAAGCTGGATCGCGGTCAGTCCCTCCTCGATCTCCCCGATCCAGGAAAGCTCGAAAGGTTCGTTCGCCACGTCGTCACCGTAGTAGATGCAAATTTGCTGCCGCGGTCCGTAAAAACACACGGCACCGGCCGCACTGCCCGTCTGCCGCCGGCGCTCCTTGCAGATGTCCTGCAACAGCATCGGCTTTTCCAGCGGCATGACCACCGGAATGCCGAGATACAATAGATCGCCAACGATCTTGCCGTGCTGGGCGATCGTGGTGACCGGCAGCGCCTCGGTCAGTCGCCGAGCGGTTTGCGGGTAGCGGTCGGCCCAGACGTTGATGGTGCAGACGTGCTTCTCTCTGATCGCAAGCTTGAGCTTCACCGCTCCATCCCGTCAGCGTCGCGCCGGCCGTATCCGGCCCGCATGTAGCCGCTGCATACGCCCCACGGGAACGCGGCGTCGATCCAGACGTGAACGCGGTTCACGTATCCGATCATCGCCTCGGTCAGGCGCTTCAGCTCGGAAACTTCATCCACCTCGCCCGCAACGTCCACGTAGAGGCGCACTAGGTGGGCCGCGTGCTCCAGGCCGAACAACTCGAAGAAGCCCGCCTTGCGTCCCACCATCTCCGCGACCACGGCCTGCAAGGTCGGAACATCAATGCCCTGGCGGTCGCACAGAACCGCGATAACCCAGAGAGTCTCGTCGGCGAGCGAGCGGGCGGCGCCTTCGGCGAACATGATGGGGGTCAGATACTGACCCCGGGATCCGATGCCGCGCGGGCTTTCACCCCGCGCCAGAACGGCGATCTCCTCCGGCTGCTTCAGCCAGATCGCATCCCGCTCCCTATGAAAGAGCTCGACCGCTTGGTCGACGGTCATCGGCATCCAAAACCTCGCCTCGTTCTGATCGCAATGTTCGGACGAAAATAGTCGCGCCAAGGGTATGCGTGCTCCCTGATCATGCAGCGATGCTCGCGCAAATCCATTGGCAGCACAATCCCTTGCCCCAAGCGTCGCACTCACGGTTCGTGAGGCTCTAAAGGCATTATCGAACGGTCATGCTCGACACGTTTTATGCGCCATCTTCTGGCACACCACAGCCGGCGTACCACTGGAATTTCGTGGTGTTCCAAGTGGTGAAAGATGGTAAGAGCGATCCGGACCGGCTGAGACCGCGGCGGACGATCAGCGCCGGCTGTTCGCGCGCAACGTGCCGCGTATCCCGTGGCGGAGGTGTCGAAGCGGCTCGGCGTCAGCCAGCACTCGCTCTACGCTGTCACCTGCCGAGTTTTAGCTAAACGAGCGGCATGTCGGACGCGGGTTAAGAAAATTTTCCACCGCGACCTTACTCCGCGATTTGCAAGCCCTTCGCATGACGTTCATCGACCTCTGCGACAAGCCGACGGAACCGAGCATGCACGGTCCTCTGATCAGTGACTGCCTCCGCCGCCGAGACCGATCCCGACCACGAGCGCAACCCAGGCTTTGGTGCGCAGCAACACGGCCTTGATCACGCCCATCGCTTCAACGGCGTGCGCGACGAGCCCGCCTTCCAGGGGACCGGACAGGTGGGTGGTATAGGTCTGCACGATGCAGCTGCTGCCACGCGGCAGGAGGGCTTCGTGCTCCGGATATTCAAGTGCGAAGTGGACGACGACATCGCCGTCGTTTGCGACAGAGGATGGTTCGAGAAGCTGCCCCGTCGGCGCGACCTGGCCCGCTGCAATCACGTTCTGGATCCGGACGACCCGTGCCGGCAGGATCGCATTGGTCATCGCAGCGTTGAGCGTTGAATAGCACACGATCTCGGCAGCCATGCCCGTTTGGAGCACGGAGCGGGTGGCCTGAGCGAAACCGGCCGTGATCTGGAGCGGTCCGTCCGGCACGATCAGCATGGCAGGGCCAAGACTCGTCTGTCCGGCCCGGGCGCCGACGCTGAGAGTCAGTTGCTCGATGGTGCCGGCGACGCTTGAGCGCACCGTCGTATGGTCAAGTTCGATCTGAGCCTGAGCGAGCGTGGCGGCGGCGCTTTCGCGCCGGGCGGGCAGGACCTCGGTCACTTCAAGCTGCGCCGTTTCGAAGGCTGCGGTCGCCGCGGAAACCTCCGCTTCTCGAGCGGCCACGGTGTTGAGGAGGCGCTCATACTCGTTCTCGCGGAATGCGGGCGAGTTGCGACTGCGAAGCTCCTCCTGATCAGCAAGGCTGGCGTTCGCCTGTTTCAGCGCGGCGCTGGATTGGTCGACGATCGCCTGCGCCGCACGCACCTGTGCGTCGGCGGAGAGGACGGCCCCTTCGACTTCATCGAGCTGCCGCTGCGCCACTTCGACGGCTGCCAGCTCCTGACTGTCGTCGGTTGTGAAGAGTACGTCGCCCGGCTTCACGCGTTGGCCGACCTCGACCATCACAGCTGTCACCGTGCCGCCCCGCTCGGCGACGACCGGCACTATGCGGAACGGCACCACTCCACTGTACGACTTCGGATGGTAGTAGAAAACCGCGAAGAAAACGATGAGGGCGAGGACAAGCCACAGAAACAGTGCGCGGTGAAGGTTAT
>Ga0315338_1004862_pt1 | contig 10191 bp, 8 predicted proteins | sample ASW8metaG_FD_204518 | JGI IMG/M metagenome (GOLD analysis project Ga0315338, IMG submission 204518) | Ammonia-oxidizing marine archaeal communities from Monterey Bay, California, United States - ASW #8 | ecosystem: Environmental > Aquatic > Marine > Coastal | place: USA: California | collected...
AGTGGCATGACGTAAACCGTCGCATTCCTTAAATCGGGACTGGCGCGCACTTCTGTGACGGTAATCGACACGTTGCGCAGCGCCGGATCTCGAAGATTGCCGCGTTCCAGCACGCCGGATAGGGCGTGCCGCAACGCTTCACCCACGCGAAGCTGCCTTTGTGTCGGTTGTCTATTTTTCGCCATGCCCAAAAGCCCGGTCGCATGTGGCCCGAAAAAATTCGCTCTCTTGCGAATTAGACCGCTATAGCGAGCGCTGCACTTCCTCGACTTCGTAGCATTCGATGACATCGCCCTGTTTGATGTCATTATAGTTCTCGAACGCTATGCCGCATTCGAAAGCATTTTGCACTTCGCGGACGTCGTCTTTGAAGCGCCGAAGTGTCTTGAGGTTGCCGTTGAAGACCACGACCTGGTCGCGCAACAACCGGCATTTCGTGCCGCGGCGAATGAAACCTTCTGTCACGTAACAGCCGGCAACCTTGCCGACCTTGGTGATGTTGAAGACCTCGCGCACATCGGCGTAGCCGATGATGTTTTCCCGTAGTTCCGGCGCCAGCAATCCACTTAGAAGCATCTTCATGTCGTCGATCAAATCGTAGATGATCGAGTAATAGCGGATGTCGACATTCTCCTGCTTGGCCAGCTCGCGCGCTTGCGGATTGGCCCGCACGTTGAAACCGAGAATGACCGCATTGGAAGCACCGGCCAGCCCGACATCGGACTCCGTAATTCCACCTACGCCGGAGTGCAGTATCTCGAATTCTACCTCGTTGGTGGCAAAACCCTTCAGCGCTGCGCTAATAGCTTCGACCGAACCGTGCACATCGCCCTTGATGAGAATCGGTGCGGTTGCCGTTTCACCTTCCTTGATCTGATCGAACAATTGCTCCAGCGTTCCGCGGGCGCTTGCGGCAAGTCCGGAGTCCCGGGCCTTTCGCTTGCGGTATTCGGTGACTTCGCGCGCCCTCGCTTCATCCCCGACCACTGCGAATTCATCGCCGGCGTTCGGTGCACCTTGCAGTCCGAGAATTTCCACCGGTGTCGAAGGTCCGGCTTCCTCGATGTTCTCGCCACGGTCGTTGATAAGGGCCCGTACGCGGCCCCATTCCGCGCCGGCGACGAAAATGTCGCCGATCTTCAGAGTGCCGCGCTGTACCAGCAGGGTCGCAACCGCCCCGCGGCCCCGTTCCAGGCGCGCCTCGACGACGGCGCCCTGTCCGCTACGGTCCGGATTTGCGCTCAGCTCCATGACTTCCGCTTGCAGGACAATAGCCTCTTCCAAGGCGTCGAGGTTAATGCCTTCGGTTGCTGAAATTTCAACATCTTGAACATCGCCGCCCAGGCTCTCCACCACGATGTCGTGCGACAGCAACTCATTGCGTATCCTGTTCGGATCCGCATCGGGCCGATCGATTTTGTTTATCGCGACGATAATCGGCACGTCCGCCGCTTTGGCATGGCTGATCGCTTCCGCGGTTTGCGGTTGGACACTATCCTCTGCCGCGATGACCAGAACGACCAAGTCGGTCACACTTGCGCCACGGGCGCGCATCGACGTGAACGCTTCGTGGCCCGGTGTGTCGAGGAAGGTAATTTCCGCACCGCTCGATAGGCGTACCTGATAGGCGCCGATGTGCTGAGTGATGCCGCCCGCCTCGCCGGCGGCGACGTCGGTTTTACGCAGAGCGTCGAGCAGCGACGTTTTGCCATGATCGACATGGCCCATGACAGTGACGATCGGCGCGCGCCCGAGCAACAATTCGTCGTCGTCCGGGTCGCCTTTCAAGCCAATTTCGACATCGGACTCCGATACACGCCGGACCCGGTGGCCGAACTCAGTGACGACCAGTTCCGCCGTATCCGCGTCGATGATCTGGTTGATCGTCGCCATGACGCCGGATTTCATCAGTGTTTTTACGACATCGGTGCCGCGCACGGCCATGCGGTTTGCCAAATCCCCGACGGTGATCGTTTCGGGTACGATGACCTCACGAACGATGTTTGCGGAATCCAGTTCACCGGCAAGTTGCCGGGCCCTCTGTTTCTCCCGCTCGCGCGCCCGTTTCAGCGACGCGATGCTCCGCGCCCGCTCCAGCGTCCCATCTTCTGTTTCGAGCGCTTGCGAAATCGTCAGTTTGCTGGCCCGCCGGCGTGGCTGCTGGCGCGCCCGCAATGTCTGGGTGCGCTTGGGATCCGCCTTGCCAGGGCTCCGTCGGCCGCGAGCCTTATCATCTTCTTCACCGGCCGCGGCGTCGGGTTTCCGTGTCGGTGCGGTTCTTGCGCGCTCGATGACGGCTTCGGCCGCGGCAGGATTCGCGGCTTGCGCCGCTGCATTGGCTTCGGCCTGCTTGCGCGCTTCTTCTGCGGCTTTCCGACGTTCTTCTTCTTCGGCTTTGCGGGCTTCTTCCGCTTCCCGCTTCTGTTTGATTTCGTCTTCGCGGCGCTGACGCTCGGTGTCTTCCATTTGACGGCGTTCGGCGTCTTCCGCCGCACCGTGCAGTGCCCGCATGCGTGAGGCGCGCTCGTCCTCGGTTAATTTGCCTTGAGCCGCCCCACCGAGGCCATCGCCCACAGCGGTGCCATCCGCCTTTGATTTGATCTCCTGCATGCCACCGCCGGTACCGCGCTCGAACGTCCGCTTCCGTTTCACCTCGACGGTTACGGCTTTGGTTCGGCCATGGCTGAAGCTTTGCCGTACCTGACCGGTCTCGACAGTTTTCTTTAGCTCCAATCGTCCCGGCTTGTTCAGGCTGAGCTTGTTCTCTTGCGTCTTACTTTCACTCATCACTTTTCCTGTTTTCCGGCACGACATCGTAAGCCGGACAAACGCGCTGCCGTTTCAATGAACTTGTCCGACAGGCCGCCTGGAGCGATTACGGCATGCACGGTTTCGTCGCGGCCGAATGCAACGCCAAGTTCGGCCGCACGAAGTAAGTCGATCTCCGGCAAATTACGGACAATTTGCCGAAGTTTATTGCGCCCGTCCATCGATCCGTCGGACGCTGCCAACAAGACGGCTGCACGCCCTTCGCGCAACCAGCCCTTAACTTTCACAAACCCCGCGACCGACTGACCGGCGCGGCGCGCCAAACCAAGATATTCAATACAGCGCCGCACCAACAGTGTCTCGACCTGTTCAACCAACCCTTCGTCGACCTTCACGGGCTGACGTGCGGCGAAAGCAAAGAGGTTCCGCGCACACGCCGTCTTAATGATATTCCGGTCGGCGCTCAACCAAATTCCGCGACCGGGTAGCCGGCCGGCGACGTCTGGCACGATGATACTATCCGGTCCGACGACAAAACGCACCATCCCGGAAGCCGGGCGCCGCTGGTTGGAGACAATACAACGCCGTAGCGGTCCATCGTCCTCGACGATACCGCGACTATCGCTTGCGTCTGTCGCCGCCATGATCAATTTCGTCGCCCGGAACCGTTCAGACCGCCATCTCTTCACCGCCTTCGGCTTCCGCAGCTGCCCGTTCTTCCTCCGCTAGCTTTTCGAGTTCGGCTGCGCGTAGCTCTTCTTCCGTAAACCAGCCTGCGGCGACGCGCGCTTTCATGATCATGTCATTCGCTTCCGATTCCCGAATTTCGAAAGAGGCCAGAATGCCTTCTTCCGGATCGGTCAGTTCATCGGAGGCCAGATCCGCAAAATCTTCCAGCGATTTGACTTCGCGTTCGCCGAGACGCACGAGCATCGTTGCCGTCAGTCCTTTCAGTCCGGCTAATTCATCGCTAACGCCGAGGTCGCGGCGCTCTTTTGTCAAACGGTCGCTTTCCGCTTCGAGGAAATTGCGCGCGCGCTGTTGAAGTTCACCCGCTAGATCGTCGTCGAACCCTTCGATTGAAGAAACGTCCTCGATCGGCACGTAAGCGACTTCCTCGACGGACGAAAAGCCTTCGGTGACAAGGAGATGGGCGATAACGTCGTCGACGTCGAGTGCTTCGATAAACCGCTGGCTGCGCGACAGGAATTCTTTCTGGCGGCGTTCCGATTCTTCTTCCTCGGTGAGGATGTCGATATCCCAACTCGTCAGCATTGAAGCGAGCCGTACATTCTGGCCACGACGTCCGATCGCCAAGCTGAGCTGGTCGTCCGGCACAACGACTTCGATCTTGTTCTGGTCCTCGTCCAACACGATCTTGGCAACCTCGGCGGGCGCTAGTGCGTTGACGACGAATGTCGCGGGATCAGGCGACCAGGGGATGATGTCGATCTTCTCGCCCTGCAACTCGGAAACGACAGCCTGGACCCGGCTGCCGCGCATGCCGACACAGGCGCCGACCGGATCGATACTGCTGTCGTTCGAATGGACTGCGATCTTGGCGCGGCTGCCGGCATCGCGCGCCACGGCATCGATTTCGATAATGCCGTCATAGATCTCCGGCACTTCCTGACTGAAAAGCTTGGCCATGAATTGCGGATGAGTGCGCGACAGGAAGATTTGCGGTCCGCGCGGTTCCTGACGCACATCGTAGATGTATGCGCGAACCCGTTCGTTGCGGCGGAAATGTTCGCGGGGCAGGAATTCGTCGCGCCGCAGGACACCCTCGGCGCGGCCAAGGTCTACCGTGACGTTGCCAAACTCGACCCGCTTGACCAGACCGTTGACGATCTCGCCGACGCGATCCTTGTATTCCTCGAACTGACGCTCGCGTTCCGCTTCCCGCACGCGTTGGACAATGACCTGTTTCGCGGTTTGCGCGGCGATGCGGCCGAAATCGATCGGCGGCAGAGGATCAATGAGGAATTCGCCAAGCGCGGCATCGGCCTTGCGATGATGTGCCTGATCGACGGTTAGCTGAGTCGCTTCGTTCTCGATTTCTTCGACAACTTCCAAATACCGAGCGAGCTGAATGCTGCCGGTCTTGCGATCGATCGTTGCACGAATATCGTGCTCCAGCCCGTACTTCGTCCGTCCGGCTTTTTGGATGGCTTGCTCCATGGCTTCGAGCACTTGTTCGCGGTCGATGCCTTTGTCGCGGGCAACCGTATCGGCCACCTGTAGAATTTCCATCGTTAGATTCGCAACGGTATCCATGTTCTTATTCGCCTCTCGCACGGGTTCCTAGTGTTGCGTCTCGCCGGCCAGTGCCAGCAATTCGTCGTTCAAGATCAGTTTCGCGCGCTCAATATCCGTAAACGGAATTTCGACCGTGGCCCCTGCCATATCGAGCCGCACCGTGCCGCCCGACTGGCCTTCGATTCGACCGCGAAACCGTTTTTGGCCATCCATTGGCTGGCTCAATTCGACCCTCGCCTCTAGTCCGGCAAACCGGGTGAAGTCCTTTGGACGGGTGAGCGGACGGTCCAGTCCGGGTGAACTGACCTCAAGCGTGTAACTGCCTTTGATCGGATCTTCGACATCAAGCAGCGCCGATACGGAGCGGCTTATCGCCGCGCAATCCTCGACCGTCATCGTCCCGTCATCTGCCCGTTCAGCCATAATCTGCAGAACGCGCTGCTGGGTGCCGGAAACGTGCACGCGCACTAAATCGAAGCCCAAAACTTCCAGGGCCGGTGCGATAATTGTTTCGACGCGCTTAGCTGGGTCCAAATCTCCGCTCCCAAACGGAATTAAAAAAGGGCGGGCAACTGGGCCCACCCACGACGCTAACCGAATAAACGGTTTATGGGATTACAAGGCTATGTAAGCCATATGGGCGCGTATCTCAAGCGTTTTGTCGGCTATCGGGGGCGGCGGGAAAACTCCAGATAAATGCTGCTTTCGCCCCGCTGGGCGGCCTTTTCCTCGTAGCGCGTCGGTGGCCAATCCTCCGGTCTCACGCGCCAATCCGATGGCTCGCGGGCACACCATTCGAAAGATTCTTCTTGCAGAGTATGGAATAGCATCCAGCGGATATATTCGCGGTGGTCGCTGGCCAGTCGAAGCCGTGCGCCGTCCTGGAGGATGCGCGCCAGCTCGGCTAGGGTTTCCGGCGAAATGATGCGCCGCCGGTGATGGCGACGTTTCGGCCAGGGATCGGGAAACAAAATAAAGCAACGATCGATTGACTGGTCGGGCAAGGCATCGATCAACTGTCGGGCGTCGTCGGCGTAAATCCGGATGTTTGCAATTTCTTCCGTTTCCATGGTTCGGACCAGCTGCGCGACACCGTTGATGAACGGTTCGCAGCCAATAAATCCGACCCCGGGATTTGCCTTGGCCTGGGCCGCGAGATGCTCGCCGCTCCCGAAGCCTACTTCCAGTCTTACTGCCGCCGGCGGCGGATCGAACAGGGCCGGTGGATCGGCGAGGCGATCAAGGGTATTGATCGAAACGTTCGGCAGGATATCCGATAAACGCTGGCGCTGCCCTTTTCGTAGAGGGCGGCCCTGTCGACGTCCGTAACGGATCCGTTTGCCTATTTCGGTTGCAGACGACAACGCTTCAGTCAGGTCAACGCAGCTTTCAGGTCTTCCACAAGATCGGTTCGCTCCCAGGAGAAGCCGCCGTCCGCCGTCGGCTCGCGGCCAAAATGGCCGTAAGCAGAAGTCGGAACGTAAATCGGTCGGCTCAATTCCAGATGCTCGCGGATATTGCGCGGACTCAAATCCATCACCTCGTTCACGGCGGCAGCGAGTTTTTCGTCCGAAACCGTGCCGGTTCCCTGCGTGTGGATATAAATGGAAAGTGGTTTCGAGACACCGATCGCGTAGGCGACCTGAATCTCGCAGCTCTCCGCCAAGCCCGCGGCGACGACGTTCTTCGCTACATATCGGGCGGCATAGGCGGCAGACCGGTCGACCTTCGACGGGTCCTTACCGGAAAAGGCGCCACCGCCATGGGGCGCCGCACCGCCATAGGTGTCCACGATAATCTTTCGGCCCGTAATCCCGGCGTCACTGTCCGGTCCGCCAATCACGAAGCGGCCAGTCGGATTGACGTAGAATTCTTCCTCGGAGCACATCCAGCCATTCGGCAGCACCTCTTCGACGAAGGGGCGGACGATTTCACGCACGTCCGATTGCTGAAGAGCTTCGTCGTGTTGCGTCGAAACGACAACCGACGTGGCGCGCACCGGTTGACCGTTTTCGTAGAGTAGCGTGACCTGGCTTTTCGAATCCGGGCCGATGCCGGAAATACTTCCAGAATGCCGGGCATCCGCCAATAGGCGAAGTATTTCGTGACTGTAGTGAATTGCCGCCGGCATAAGGACGTCGGTTTCGCGGCAAGCGTAGCCGAACATCAGCCCCTGGTCGCCGGCGCCTTCGTCCTTGTTGCCTCCCGCGTCGACACCTTGCGCAATATCGACCGATTGGCCATGCAGGTAGCACTGAAAATCGAGGGTTTCCCAGTGAAATCCGGCCTGTTCGTATCCGATTTCGCGAACGGCCGCGCGGGCGATCGTCTCCAGTTTGTCCGCGTCAACCCGGCCGGAGTCATCTACGAGTCCTGCGGGTCCGCGAATTTCGCCGGCGAGGACCACACGGTTGGTCGTGCAAAGGGTTTCGCAGGCGACCCTGGAAAGCGGATCTGCGCCGAGAAACAAATCGACAATCTCATCGGATATCCGATCGCTAACTTTGTCCGGATGGCCCTCCGAGACCGACTCACTGGTAAATAGAAAATCGCCGTTTGCCACGATTCCCCCTTTTTTTGATGGAATTTTGCCCGAAGAGTGCAGCAGCCTGCCCAAGCCTCGAATCGCGGGCCGGACTATCGGCAGATTCACTTAACGCGTCAAGGGAATCGATGCACGGAAACAGTCGGCGGTGTCCCTATTTTTCGACGGTTTGCGCCAGCGCCTTCGCAAGGTCGAAAAGCCGCTTCCGTACGGACGGTTCTTCGATTTGGTAGTAAGCCCGCACGAGCTCTAGGGTTTCGCGCTTCGCAAGCGGATCGCTCGCATAGGACTCGGCGGCGGCACCGCTAAATTCCGAGTTGCCGCCTGGCGCACTTTCTGCGATCTCGATAGGCATATCGTCGAAGAAAAACGAGACGGGTACATCGAGAACTTTGGAAAGGTCGAATAGACGGCTCGATCCAATGCGGTTCGCGCCACGTTCGTACTTTTGGACTTGTTGAAACGTTAGACCAATGGCGTCGCCAAGCTTTTCCTGACTCATTCCAAGAAGCGTCCGACGCAAGCGAACGCGGCTGCCGACATGAACGTCGATCGGGTTGGGTCTGCCAGTACCGTATCCGGTTTTAATTGCCAAAGCTTGAGCCACCATTAATTTATCCCGTAAGTCGATATTTCCAATACGCTAACTATCGCATAGGGTGGTTAGGCTTCATATTGATTATTACACAGGTTTATTGTTCTTTTGGTTTCTTATTATTGCGTGTGTTGAGAAATAAAATTACGCAGAGTGCTAATAATAACATCCCGAATGGTAAATCACCCCAATTGGCGTAGAGCGTCGCAGCGATCGCTTCCGGCAACCGCGTATCAATGAACCCTGCCTCGTTGAGACCGCGCTGTTGCAATACTCGCCCGTACGGATCGATAATCGCGGAAATTCCCGTATAGGCCGCCCGGACCAACGGCAGTCCTTCCTCCACAGCCCGAACCCGAGCTTGCGCCAAATGCTGATGTGGTCCGGCGGACACACCATACCAAGCGTCGTTGGTCAGGTTTAGAAGCCAGTAGGGCCGCCGCGACCGATCGGCAACCCGGCCGGGGAAAATGATTTCATAACAGATCAGCGGGCTGAATGCGGGCAGACCGTCAACGGAAACTGTCCGTACGCCGGACCCCGGCGTGAACCCGCGCTTGCCGTGTGTGATCTTGTCGATAGGCAGGAAATCTGCAAGGGGTACATACTCGCCGAACGGCACGAGATGGAATTTGTCGTAGTGAGCGACAATTCGTCCTTCACCGTCCAAGGCCAGCAATGCGTTGGCGATTTGCGCGCTGTTATCGATGCGCCGTGGCGCGCCGGTCACGAGCAGGCCCTCGGAGGGGACGGCAGCGGCCAGTGCGCGGCGTAAATTCGGCTGCGCTTCCATGAAAAACGTCGCCGCGGTTTCCGGCCAGATTACGTGCGTTATCCAATCCGGCCGTTCCTTGCGGCTAAGATCGAGAAATAGTCGGAGGTTGCGTTCCTGAAAGCCCCTTACCCATTTTTCCCGTTGCGGAATGTTCGACTGTACGATCCGCAGGCCGACTCGCTCCACATAGGCGGTTTCTTCCGCCAGGCTGAGGCGCACGGAACCGCCAGCCCAAACCAGTAAAGGCATGGCGACGGTCATCAGCGCGATTCTCCACGGCTTCGGCGCGTTAGCGATTGCAGCCGGCAGGCAAGCGGATAGAACGACGGCGAGACTCACCCCGTAGATGCCGACCAGCGCTGCGAACTGAGCCATGCCGTCGCTGCCGGTCCAAGCATATCCAAGAAGGTTCCAAGGGAATCCGGTCAGCACGTGTCCGCGTAGCCATTCGCCAGCGACCCAGGCCAGCGCCAGCACTACCGCACGATTCAAATTGCCGCGTGCGAACCAGGCAGCCAAGGTTGCGGTGGCACAAAAAAATGCGAGGAATGCCGGCAAGCCCGCGCTGGCGAAGGGCAACAGCCATGCGAACTTCGCCGAAAACACAAGTAAGGCATTGCCGATCCAGTAAAGGCCGAAAACGAAAAATCCGAATCCGAACCACCACCCGATGGCGAAGGCGGCCCGTTTGCTCGACGCACCCGATAGCATCCAAACGAGGGACGGAAACACGAGAAACAGCAACGGAAAGAGGTAAACAGGCGGCAAGGCCAGTGTCGCGACTGCGCCGAGAAGAAAAGCTAACCCGTATCGGCGCCAACCCGTGAGCGACGCGACCCGCTTGGCGCAATCGGTTATCAAGTCGCCCGGCTACCCATCGGCCGTGGGCGCCTGTGGCAGCTTGCGCGCGCGCAATCTCTTTATGCGCCGCGGATCCGCGTCCAATATTTCGAATTCCACGCCGGACGGTTCATGAACCACCAACTCGCCGCGGGTCGGAACCCGGCCGGTCAAGGAAAACAGCAGGCCGCCGAGCGTATCGATGTCCTCCGCCCTTTCTTCATCCGTGAGGATCGCGCCGACCTGTTCCTCGAACTGTTCGATCGGGACCCTGGCATCGGCGATGACGGAACCTTGTGTGCTCCGGGCGAGCTGGGGTCCCAGGTCAGCGTCATGTTCGTCCTTGATTTCGCCAACGATCTGTTCGACCAGATCTTCGATCGTGATTAGCCCGTCGATACCGCCATA
>Ga0315338_1004863_pt1 | contig 10191 bp, 8 predicted proteins | sample ASW8metaG_FD_204518 | JGI IMG/M metagenome (GOLD analysis project Ga0315338, IMG submission 204518) | Ammonia-oxidizing marine archaeal communities from Monterey Bay, California, United States - ASW #8 | ecosystem: Environmental > Aquatic > Marine > Coastal | place: USA: California | collected...
TCGCCGACGTTCTGCCCGGAATAGAGCCATGTGCGGGTAGCCGTGCCGATATTCTCGGCCAACCACAGGAAAAAGCTGGTGAGAAATGCCGCGACAGGCAGGGGCATCCAATATCGCCGCATCCCGATATGAAACCAGATTCGGGTGCGGGCAAACAGCAAAACCGTAGCGGCAAAGAGGGCGATGCGGATGTCTGGCAGATAGTGGTGTGCAAAGAAATTTGTGTAGATCGCGACCGCCAGCAGCACGGTTGTCCAGTAAGGCGGAAAGGGCGCGAACCTCATATCAAACAGCCGGATCACCCGTGCCATGTATGACCCCACCGCCGCGTACATAAAGCCAGAGAACAGTGGAACGCCCCAGAGTTTGCTGATCGCATCGCCGGGGTAGGCCCAGCTGCCTGCGTTGACCTTGAAGATTTCCATCAGAGTGCCGGTCAGGTGGAACAAAGCGATCACGCGGGCCTCGCGCCAGCTTTCCATGCCGGTTGCGAGGAACAGCACCTGAAGCGCGAGAGCGTAGATCAGCAGCGCGTCAAAGCGGGCGATGGGCCAATGGGGCTGCCAGATGCGGTCGCTGAGGATCAGTCCGGCCAGCAGCATTGCGCCGGGAAAGGCCGCCCAGCCTTGTTTCAGGACAAACATCACAAACTCAGACAGCGCCAGCGGCAGGCGGGCGCGCATCCGGTCGCCAAGATATCGTTCGAGCCGTTTTGTGCGGTTTGATGAGGGGGGGATCACCGGATCGGCCGCCGGTGGTCAGGCGCTGTACTGGTCATCACTGACATGTTCCATCCAGTCGACCGCACTGCCGTCCAGTTCCTCTTGAAGGGCTATGTGAGTCATTGCGCAATTGGGCGCGGCCCCATGCCAGTGCTTTTCGCCCGGTTCAAACCAGACGACATCGCCGGGGCGAAGGGTTTGTATGGCCTCGCCTTCCTTTTGGGCCAGCCCCGCGCCGGAGGTCACGATCAGGGTTTGGCCCAGCGGATGGGTGTGCCAAGCGGTGCGAGCGCCCGGTTCAAACGTTACGGTGACGCCGCGCAGGCGAGCGGGGGCGGGGGTGCTAACCAAAGGGTCCATGCGCACGATGCCGGTGAAATAATCGGGGCTGCCAGCGCCAGAGGGGCGCGAACCTGCGGGATGGATGATCATTGGGTCTCTCCTGAGTATGCGAGGGCGGCCTGCATCATATGGCGCAGCTGCGCCTCATAGGCTGCGGTGCTTGGGGCGGGATAATCGGGCAGCTTGATGGTTTTTTCGACAACTGAAATGCCCAAGAGCACCGACATAAATAGCGCGGTGCGGGCAGGGCAGCCGATGATGGACAACAATGGTGCGTAAAAATGATCGTGCGTCAGGCGGCGTACCTTCTCGCCCACCTCGTCATCATGGGCATTGGCCAAGATCATCCGCACAACCGATGGTGTCTCGCCGCCTCTTGGTGCCGTGACAAACAGTTGCGTCATCAGATCCATCAGATGTTTGGTGGATGTGGCAAAGGCGCTGGGGTCGTCGAATGCATCTTTGAGAGTCGCATCAAACAGGCCCATTTTGCCGCCAAAATAACGCGAGATCAGTGCCACATCAACATCTGCCGCCTTTGCAATTTGGCGCAAAGACACCGGAGAATAGCCCCGCGCCCACAGCAGGCGGCGTCCGTGGCACAAAAGTTTTTCGCGGGTATCCAACGCTTTGGTCATGCAGGCAACATAAACAGCGCCTGTGGGCTGTCAACAAGTGTTGACATCTGGGTTTGCGCCCCTACTTTAACTGTCAACAACTGTTGACATAACCCGAAGGATTTTCTCATGAGCAATACTGCACTCATCACTGGTGCCTCTTCCGGCATCGGCATGGAATTTGCCCGCTATCACGCATCCAAGGGTGGAGATGTGATTGTCACAGCCCGCAGAGAAGACACGCTAAACACGCTCAAGGCTGAACTTGAGCAAAAGCATGGTGTCAAAGCGCATGTCTTTGCGCTGGACCTCGGAGCGGACGGCGGCGCAAAGGCGCTGTACCAGCAGGTCAAAGCGGCAGGGCTCAAGGTGGATATCCTGATCAACAATGCCGGCTTTGGCGGGCAGGGCGCGCATATCGACCGACCTTTGAAAGACGAATTGGGGATGATTGATCTGAACGTCAAAGCCCTGGTGGCGCTGACCCACCTGGCGGCGGCCGATATGGTGGCGCAGGGCGGCGGCAAGATTTTGCAGGTGGGATCAACGGCCGGGTTTATGCCGGGGCCCAATCAGGCGGTCTATTTCGCAACAAAGGCTTTTGTGAAATCCTTTTCCGAAGGCATTGATCAGGAGCTGCGCCCGCGCGGCGTGACTTCGACGGTGCTGGCACCCGGATATGTGGAGACAGAGTTTGCGCAGGCCGCCAATCTGGAAGGCACCAAGCTGGTGTCTGGTGGGGGCAAGACCCCCGCGAGTGTGGCCAAACACGGCTATGACGCGATGATGCGCGGGGATTTGGTGACGGTGAACGAGCGCGGCCTTGGCTTTATGGTGAACTGGGTCATCCCGTTCCTGCCGCGCCGCAGTGTTTTGAAAATGGTGCAGAATATGCAGGAGAAGTGATCCGCACTGCGTTGGTTTCGAACAAAAGCCATCCATCACCGGCGGGCACTGGGCCAGCCGGTGAACATCTTTCAGATTGATCCGGGCAGGTCAGTCAGAGCGGCACATCGTCGTATTTGCGCGCATGGGAGGTCGTCGCCTCTTTGACAGTATCCTGCGTGGCCTTTGACATCATTTCAAACATACGGGTTGCTTCGGCGGTGTAATCCTTGACGGCCTTGCTGTAAAAATCGGATTGCAACTGGAACAGATCTTGCGGAGTAGAACAGCCCATCATCGCTTTTTGCAGTTCAACATCCTGTTCAAAACGGTCAGAGACAAACCGGCTGCTCTCATCCATGACCTGTTTCCAAGCCGACATGCCCACGGGATTAAGTGCCGCCATAGCGGCCGCCATCGGCAAAGCGTTAATGTTTACGGTCTCGGCCTTTTTTGATGTCTTTCCCATTGTCGCGTCTCCCTTTCTGGGTGTCATGTACCAGCGAGCTTTTGCCGCTGATTTAACCCCCAAAGCCTAGCAGAACTGGATGGTTGTCGCTTTGATACAGGTCAAATTGGGCTGTTTTGGGCAAGGTCGAAAGGCGGTTTATGGCAGCGCATGCAAAAGCGCCCCCGCATTGCTGCGAGGGCGCTTGTCGGGTTTTCAAAGTGAAACGGATCAGAGGTTTGGATACATCGGGAAACGGGCGCAGAGGGTTTCAACCTCTGACTTCACCTTGGCTTCGACCTCGGCATTGCCGTCTTCGCCATTGGCAGCCAATCCATCGACCACTTCGATGATCCAATCCGCGATCTGGCGAAACTCTGCCTCGCCAAAGCCGCGAGTTGTCCCGGCGGGCGAGCCAAGGCGGATGCCCGAAGTCACGGTTGGTTTTTCCGGGTCAAACGGCACGCCGTTTTTGTTGCAGGTGATATGGGCGCGGCCCAGTGCCTTGTCGACAATGTTGCCGGTCACGCCTTTGGGGCGCAGATCAACCAGCACCACATGGGTGTCGGTGCCGTGGGTAACCGTGTCGAGGCCGCCTTTGATCAACTGGTCCGACAGCGCCTGTGCGTTCACGACAACCTGCTTGATGTAGTCTTTGAACTCAGGGCGCAGCGCTTCACCGAATGCGACGGCCTTGGCAGCGATTACATGCATCAGCGGGCCACCCTGAATGCCGGGGAAAATGGCGGAGTTGAATTTTTTCGCCAGTGCCTCGTCATTTGTCAGGATCATGCCGCCGCGTGGGCCGCGCAGGGTTTTGTGGGTTGTGGTGGTTGCCACATGGGCATGCGGGAAGGGCGATGGATGTTCGCCAGCGGCCACAAGACCGGCAAAGTGGGCCATATCAACATGCAGATAAGCGCCAACCATATCGGCGATCTCGCGCATGCGAGCAAAGTCGATCTGCCGCGGAATGGCGGAACCGCCTGCGATGATCATTTTGGGCTGGTGTTCTTTGGCCAGCGCTTCAACCTGATCATAATCCAGCAGGTTGTCTTGCTTGCGCACGCCATATTGGATGGCGTTGAACCATTTGCCGGATTGGTTCGGCTTGGCGCCATGGGTCAGGTGGCCACCTGCATCCAAGGACATGCCAAGGATGGTATCGCCGGGCTGCAACAGCGCCTGAAACACACCCTGGTTCGCCTGCGAGCCGGAGTTGGGCTGCACATTGGCAAATTCACAATCAAACAGCTTGCACGCGCGTTCGATGGCGAGGTTTTCCGCCACATCAACGTGCTGGCAGCCGCCATAATAGCGGCGGCCCGGATAGCCTTCGGCGTATTTGTTGGTCATGATCGACCCCTGCGCCTCAAGCACAGCGGCAGACACGATGTTTTCAGATGCGATCAGTTCGATCTCATCGCGCTGGCGGCCCAGCTCATCAGTGATGGAGCCAAAGATTTGTGGGTCTGATTCAGACAGGGTAGCGGTGAAAAAGCCGGACATGATGCTGTTCCTTTGGGCTGCGAAATTTCGTGTTTCGTATCGGAAACATCGGCGGCTTGGAAGTGGGGAAAACGACGCAACGCCAGATATGTGCGGCAATGCTGGTAGCCTGAGGAATAATGTGATTGTTTTGGCGCTAATTGCGCCCAATCGGAAACTTTGACCCATGCCCATGAGAATCGCTTTTGCCGCCAGCCGCGCCAGTGTCGCCCAGACCGCGCGTGCAGCGTTGATAGGCCGTTATGGCAACGTGCCCCCCGAGGAGGCCGAGGTGATTGTGGCGCTGGGCGGTGATGGTTTTATGCTGCAAACACTGCACAACACCCAAGATCTGCCCGCACCGGTCTATGGCATGAACCGCGGCACAATCGGTTTTTTGATGAACGAATACCGCGAGTCTGATCTGGTTGAGCGGCTCAAGGCGGCGGAAACCGCAATGATCAATCCGCTCGTGATGCGTGCCACTGATGGGAACGGCAAAGTGCATAAGGCTCTGGCCATCAACGAAGTGTCGCTGCTTCGAGCCGGACCGCAAGCGGCCAAATTGCAAATCACTGTAGATGGCCGGTTGCGCCTTCAGGAATTGGTTTGTGACGGCGCGTTGGTTGCAACGCCTGCCGGATCAACGGCCTACAACTATTCCGCCCATGGTCCGATCCTGCCCATCGGGGCAGAGATACTGGCGCTAACCGCAATGGCCGCCTTTCGCCCCCGCAGATGGCGCGGGGCGTTGTTGCCCAAAACCGCGCATGTCCGTTTTGACGTGCTCGAGCCGGAAAAGCGCCCGGTAATGGCCGATGCCGACGGCAAATCCTACCGCGACGTGGTGTCTGTTGAGGTTCGCTCAGAACCCGACGTGTCGCATACAATCCTGTTTGATCCCGGTCACGGCCTCGAAGAGCGGTTGATCAGCGAGCAATTCAACTGATCCAAAAACCTGAAATTTGATGGAACATCTTGTGGGGGTTTCCCGTTGTCTTCCCGAGGGCGCTCTGGCGCTGCAACTTGGAATAAGGGAGACCAAAGATGAATTGGGACCAGATCAAAGGCAAATGGAGACAGATGTCCGGTGACGTGCAGGCCCATTGGGGCAAACTCACCAATGATGAAGTGGACGAAGCGGCGGGCAACCGTGACAAATTGGTCGGTAAGATCCAGGAACGCTATGGTATCGCAAAAGACGAGGTGGAGCGTCAGGTTGACGACTTTTTTGCCAAGGCCTGATTGAAAACAAGCGATAAGGGCGGCCCGATCCGGCCGCCCTTTTTGTCACTTTGCGTAGCCGATGGTTTGCAACGCCACTTTGATTTCATCCAGAATAGCCGGATCATCAATCGTGGCAGGCAGCTTGAACTCCTGTCCATCGGCAATCTTGACCATCGTCGCCCGCAGGATCTTGCCCGAGCGGGTCTTGGGCAAACGGTCCACAACAATGGCCTGTTTGAAGGCGGCCACCGGGCCGATCTGATCACGGATGCGTTTTACACATTCCTTCGTAATCTCTTCATGGGGCCGGTTCACGCCATTGGACAGGCACAAAAAGCCAACCGGCGATTGCCCTTTGAGTGCATCACTGACCCCGACCACCGCACATTCGGCCACATCGGGATGTCCGGCCAGCACTTCTTCCATCGCGCCAGTAGAAAGCCGGTGCCCCGCCACGTTGATCACATCATCCGTGCGCGCCATGATATAGAGGTATCCGTCCTCATCCATCATCCCCGCATCGCCGGTCTCATAATAGCCGGGAAACGCCGTCAGATAGGATTTGCGAAACCGGTCTTCGGCGTTCCAAAGGGTCGGCAACGTGCCGGGGGGAAGTGGCAGCTTGATTGCAATCGCGCCCAGTTCTCCTGGTTTTTGCGGATGACCGGCCTCATCGAGGATTTCAACCTGATATCCCGGCATCGGGACCGTGGGCGATCCGATCTTGACCGGCAATGCCTCAAGCCCGGCAGGATTGCCCGCGATGGTATAGCCGGTCTCGGTTTGCCACCAATGGTCATAAACAGGGATGTCCAGAATATCCTGCGCCCATTCGATGGTATCGGGATCGGCCCGCTCGCCCGCCAGATAAAGCGCGCGCAACCCGCTCAGGTCATATTTCTTGCGATACTCCCCCTTGGGGTCTTCACGCTTGACCGCGCGGATTGCCGTTGGTGCAGTGAAAAAACTGCGGACATTGTGCTCTTCGATGACGCGCCAAAACGTGCCGGCATCCGGTGTGCCAATGGGCTTGCCCTCAAACACAACCGTGGTGTTGCCATGGATCAACGGACCGTAACAAATATAGCTGTGCCCAACGACCCAACCCACATCTGAGGCCGCCCAAAACACATCACCGGGATCGACGTTATAGATGTTCTTCATCGTCCAGTTCAGCGCAACCAGATGGCCCGCAGTATGCCGGACAACGCCCTTGGGCGCGCCGGTGGTGCCAGAAGTATAAAGAATATAGGCTGGGTGATTGCCCTCAACCGGCACACAATCGGCAGGGGTGACACCGTTCTGACAATCATGCCAATCCAGGTCGCGACCGGGTTTCAGCTCACACAAATGCTGCGGCCGCTGCAAAACAATACATACATCGGGTTTGTGATCGGCCAGTTCAATCGCGCCATCAAGCAATGGCTTGTATTCCACCACACGGCCCGGCTCCAACCCGCATGAGGCGGCAAGAATTGCTTTGGGCGTGCAATCGTCGATCCGCACCGCCAGTTCATTCGCGGCAAAGCCACCAAAGACCACAGAATGCACCGCGCCGATCCGCGCACAGGCCAGCATTGCTTCAAGCGCCTCTGGCACCATCGGCATATAGATGATCACCCGGTCACCTTTGCCAACACCCTGCGCGGCCAATGCACCGGCCAAAGACGCGACGCGGGTTTGCAAATCTGCATAGGAGATCTTGGACTGCGTACCGGTGATCGGGCTGTCATGAATGATCGCCACCTGATCGCCGCGCCCACCCTCAACATGGCGGTCCACGGCGTTGTAGCACCCGTTGACTTTGGCATCTGCAAACCATTCAAACAGATCGCCACCCTGTTCAAAAAGCGCCTGCGTGGGGGCCTCAACCCAATCAATCGCTTCTGCGGCCTTAAGCCAAAACGCTTCTGGATCTTGCTGCCAAGCGGCATAAGTTTCGCGGTATCCCATGGTGTCCTCCCCCGTATTCCCTTGCCCTAGTGGTTACGCAGCGTCACCGCACCGGGCAAGAGGCACAAAAGTCGCAGCCCGAGTTTTGAAAAGAAATTTTCTAATCCTACGTTTGCCGTGTAACGCCCCTATCCTCTTCATTTGGCAGGAAAAACTCACCTCATTCCCCCAAAAGGGGGAATGTCATAAATCAAACGGCGGGCCTGTCCGCCTCCTTTGGATCATGGGATCAGCCGTAATGGGCCACGGGTGTTCCGGCAATCGCGCCCACGTTCAGCAACCCGCGTGCGGTGATTGACGGCGATACGATATGTGCCCGGTTGCCCATCCCCATCAAGATCGGCCCGACCTCCAGACCGCCGCCTTTCATCTTAAGAATGTTGCGCACGCCCGATGCGGCATCCGCATGGGCAAAGACCAATACATTCGCCGCCCCATCAAGCCGGTTGCCGGGCAAAAGCCGCTCGCGCAATTCAGGGTCCAGCGCGGTGTCGATGTTCATTTCCCCCTCGTAGGCAAAGTCATCGCCGCCCGCGTCCAGCAATCGAATGGCAGCCCTCAGCCGTTTGCCGCTACCGTCGCCTTGATTGCCAAACTGGCTTTGCGAACAAAAGGCCACCTTCGGCTCCAGACCAAAACGCCGCACATGCCGCGCTGCGCCGCGTGCGATTTCGGCAATCTGTTCGGGGGTCGGGTGCAAATGCACCTGAGTGTCAGCAATAAACAACGGCCCATCTTCAAGAATCATCATCGACAAAGCGCCATGCGAACGCAGGCCGTCACGGCCCAGCACCTGTTCGACGTAGTTCATATGCCAGCGGAATTCACCAAAAGTCCCACAAATCAGGCTGTCAGCCTCGCCGCGATGCACCATCACTGCGCCAATGGCAGTGGTGTTGGTGCGCATCACGGCACGGGCAATATCGGGCGACACGCCGCGCCGGGCCATCAGGTGGTGATAGGTCTCCCAATAATCGCGATATCGCGGGTCGTTCTGCGGGTTCACCAGATCAACATTGTCGCCCAGCTTGAGCGTCAAACCGGCCTTTTCGATGCGCCGTTCGATAACTTCCGGGCGGCCAATCAGGATCGGGCGTTCAACGGTTTCTTCAATGATCGCCTGTGCGGCGCGCAACACCCGTTCGTCTTCGCCCTCGGCAAAGACCAAACGGCGCGGTGATGTGCGGGCCGCCTCAAACACGGGCCGCATCAGGAGTGCTGATTTGAACACCGAACCGTCCAGCCGATGTTTGTAGGCCTCAAGATCCTCAATGGGCCGCGCGGCAACGCCGGTTTCCATGGCGGCCTTGGCCACGGCAGATGACACCACCCCGATCAAGCGCGGATCAAAGGGCTTGGGGATCAGATAGTCCGCCCCAAAGGTCAATTGCTCGCCCTGATAAGCGGCGGCGGCTTCGGCGGATGTGGTGGCGCGGGCCAATGCGGCAATGCCGTCGATACAGGCCAGCTGCATTTCGTCGTTGATCGTCGAGGCCCCTACGTCGAGGGCACCGCGAAAGATGAATGGAAAACATAGTACATTATTGACCTGATTGGGAAAATCGGACCGGCCCGTTGCGATGATCGCATCCGGCGCCACGGCGCGGGCCAGATCAGGCAGGATTTCGGGGGTCGGATTGGCGAGCGCAAAAATGATGGGCCGTTTGGACATTTTGCCAACCATGTCTTGCGACAACACGCCGGGGCCGGAGAGGCCCAGAAACAAATCGGCGTCTGGAATGACATCATCAAGTGTGCGCAGTTCTGTGGGCTGTGCGTATTCAGCCTTGATCGGGTTCATGTCGATCTCGCGGCCCTCATAGACCAGTCCGTGAATGTCGCAAAGCCAGACATTTTCACGCTTTACGCCTAATTTCAGCAACATATTCAGACAGGCGATTCCCGCTGCGCCGCCACCGGTCGAGACGATTTTGATGTCTTCGAATTTTTTGCCAGCCACATGCAGCGCGTTTTTGACCGCTGCACCGACCACAATTGCAGTGCCGTGTTGGTCATCGTGGAACACAGGGATGTTCATCCGCTCGCGGCAGATCCGTTCGACGGTAAAACAATCGGGCGCCTTGATGTCTTCAAGGTTGATGGCGCCAAAGGTGGGGCCGAGGGCGCAGACGATATCCGCCAGCTTTTCAGGGTCGCTTTCGTCTACTTCGATGTCAAAACAGTCGATACTGGCGAACTTTTTGAACAAGACCGCCTTGCCTTCCATCACCGGCTTGGAGGCCAGCGGGCCGATATTGCCAAGGCCTAGAACCGCGGTGCCATTTGTCACCACCGCAACCAGATTGGCGCGGGAGGTATAAAGGGCCGCCGTAGCGGGATCGCCTTTGATTTCAAGGCAGGCCTCGGCAACGCCGGGTGAATAGGCCCGTGCCAGATCCCGCCCATTGGCCAATGGTTTGGTCGCTCGAATCTCAAGCTTGCCCGGTTTGGGAAAGGCATGATAATCAAGCGCGGCCTGACGGAGATTAGGCTTGTCGGACATGAAAAG